>PVBE012054598.1_pt1 | contig 18613 bp, 16 predicted proteins | sample 1631181 | NCBI WGS metagenome assembly PVBE01 (sample SAMN08397723, study PRJNA350692) | Marine metagenome, whole genome shotgun sequencing project. | isolation source: water | place: Pacific Ocean | collected 2012-04
GAGGTACTACTGTCAAATGTGTATTTCCAGGCCAAAGCACCTGCTGATGCCTCTGCATTTGATTCTGCTGTCTCGGCATTAGTCTCGGCAGTCTCTGCTGCTGTCTGTGCCGTTGATGCCGAAGATGCCGAAGATGAGGCACTAGATGCTGAAGTTGATGCGTTACTTGCCTGTGTTGTTGCTGTTGAAGCAGAAGAAGCTGCCGATGTTGCAGAAGAAGCTGCCGCTGTCGCAGACGAAGCTGCACTTGCTGCATCAACAATCAAATCCCACTTGGCACTATCAGCATTGGAACTGATAGGTTGAGAACCGCTTGATGTATGTGCAGTATTGCAATAATAAATATTATTATTAGATGTATCCTTGACTAAATCCCTTTCAAGATATGCGGTAGAAGTGGCCCAGTTGCCTTGATTCTCTCCAATGGAAGTGCCTAAAGTAATATTATCACCAGCGGTATTCCATACTATCGCCTTTGTGGCCCTATTTGCCGCACTTGTCCCCTCTGGAATATCAATATCATTAAGCGTTGAAGTAGTCGCAAATTTAAATGACCTTCCTATCTTTTCATCTAAATCCTGCGATTTCATTGCAAGTTTATCGAGGGCAGTCTCATGGTCATTAGCCGCAAAAGGGCCTGATGCGGTATAATCAGTATTCTGCGTATCAGGGGTGCTTCTGGTAATAACAACAAGATTGCCCTCTGTCACTCCCGTTCCGAATGTTACATTTCCTCCCCCTGCATCACCTACCCCCGATACAGTATAATGAGTGGTAAGTGTCTTGAGTACCCCGTCATCATAAACCTTTATATCTGTATTCGCCAATATCCTGAAAGTATATGCAAACACCGTTTGGCTTGATGTTGCCGTATACTCTCTCCTTTGTGTGGTATCTACATAAGTCATTGTTTTATTCTCCTCCTCCTTCAAGGGTTTCTATACCGCCCCACCCCTGCAACTCTAAATTTAACCTTATCTTCCTCTCTTCTATTGCTATTATTAATTCTGGAAATTCTTCCAGTAGTTTATTCTTTGCCATTTCCCTGTGATCTGTAATTTTACTGCTTATTTGCATATGCTTCTGGCCAAGAGGCCCATCAGAACCTGATATATAATCGGAACTATTCATTAATTCTTCTAAATCTTCTCTGAGGTTCTCACCCGCAAGCACCTTGTATCTATCATGCTGTTCTTCTGTAAGTTTAACACCGTCATCGGGGTCTGGCTTTCCGAACCTGGAAGGCCTCTTGCCGAATAAAAAACTTGGCAACTTTCCAACCACAACCTCTTGATTAATTATCTCATCCATTACAGGGTCATCCACTTTATTGGATATATATACGGGGCTGGCAATTGAACCAATTAACCCCCCTTGAAGATCAATAGGTTCGCCAAAAAGATTGCGCATAAGAGGTACATCCTGTGAAAAATAAGGCGTATTTGCCTTGAACGCTTTCCACCAGGTATCCATTTCCCTTATTGACGGATCAAGCCCTTTCTCCCAATCCCTAAATTGGGTAGGCAGAAATGAACCAACAAATTTCTTTAAAGCAGAAGTTCCAAATCCTATATTTTTATCACTACCAATACTAATCATTTCAAGTGCATTTCTAAGTCCCGTTAAATATGTCTTACTTACCATATTCCTTGAAATAGCAAGTACAACTGCGAGGGCGAGTTCATCCGCTTCCTCAAAACTTAAAAAAGCCCTGGCCTCACTTAAATCAGCAGCAATCCCTATTAACATACCAATAGGGTCAAGCCTGTTATATGATACATATTTATCACCTACCAGCATGGAATATGGCCGCCATCCAGTCTGCATCTTCTGGTTTCTAAGGGTTCTGTTTTGTGGGCCAGAACCTGTAAAGTATCCCGCATCGGCAAGCATACCAAATGTAAATAACGACATACTGCCCAAACACATCCTAGAGTAAGCCAGGCTTCCCTTTGCCCCACCCGCCTTAATATCCCTGCGAACCTGCTTGAGTATCCATGCAAAGGGGGTGCGTTCCAATGAATATTTAAATATATTTACAGGAGTCCTTATAAATGGCAAAGCAAATCTCATACTGGGATGGGCATTTGCAATACCCTGCACCGACTTGCCAATATCCCCCAATTCATTAGTAAAGGTCTGGTATGCGGAAAAATTTTCCGCCATCCTTGCAATTTGCGGGGGTGGATCATGTATAATATCAAACATCAGTTTTGCGGCCTTATCACCAGTAAGACCCCTTTCCCTTGCGGTCCTCCTTGCAAGTGCGTGAAGTTCCGCATTATAATTAAGAAACTTAAAAAAATCATCCATTGCCATTAAACCTCTAAACGGCAATCTTACAAATTCTCCAAGCATATCAGCAGCCCGACCCGCAGTACCAGACAATCCTAATTCTTCTGCCGATATGGCTTTTTTAAAAGCCCTTCCCTCTAATTTGGTTAATTCTGATTTAGGCACACCTGTTTTCAGGGTTTTACCCATCAACCTTAATCCATCCTTAAACGAATGAATCATCCCAAATAACAAATCCATCGCTTCCTGTTTCTGAACCCCCCTGCCAAATGCAGAGGCAACCAGTCTTTCCGGTACAGCTATAAGCATTGTGCTTGTATTACCAAGTATATTTATCTCATGTGTCCTTATACTAGAAAGAAGTCCCGCCAACCATACTTCGGTTATCATATTGGGCAACTTCTTAATTATTTGCATAAATCTTGACATTTGCTTTGGTGTTTTCTGTGCAAGCAGCATCGTGGCAAATTGTTTAATGGTCATATTTCCATCTGCCATAACAAGGGATTCGGATAGTATTAATAGTCTGCCGGCAGTATCCTGTATTAATTTATGCGCCTCTAATGCACGGCCCAATTCCCCACTCACGCCAAAGAATTTAGGATCGACAAGTCCTAATATATCCGCCTCTTTAAGTAATTGCTTCCCAACATCCTCACCCGCCAGAACCCTCTTTGATAATTCCATAATTTTACCATGCTGTTCATCAACAATCCTCGCAATAGTAATTAATTCTTCAGCGTTTTTTACAGTCCCCTTTGAAAACTTCAATATATCATCAATTTTCATTTCCAGTATTCTGGATGCCTGTAATGTTACTTCATGGCCTCTTACACCACGCTTGGCCTCAAACCTTTTCTTTTCCAGATTGGCAAGGGTAGCAATGCCTTTACTTAAATCATCTGGTGTGCGAATCGCATCCACATTTAAAATTACTTCGCCAGTCTCTTTATCCTTCTTAGTAAAGGATGGTTTACTGCCAGGCAGTCTATCCTTCTTTTTAAAGGCTTTGGTATCCGCTACCTGCCCTTCCACTTGAACCTTGCTTACCCCGTATGATGCCCTTATCCCCCTAAACGCCTGGAACACACCTTCCATTAAAGCCCCCAACCCAAGACCTTCAAGCGCACTTTTAAACCTTCCCTCTGCCGCACTATCATCAGGGCTTGTTGCTAAATATTCAGTAACGGGATTTCTAAGCGCAGGCACTAATTTATTTATAAGGTTGCTCAACCTCTCATCTTTAGGATCAAAAACCATAAATGATGCACCCGCACCCGCAACTTCAGGCAAGACAACCCTTTTGCCAAGTTTCTTTACTCCCTTTTTCCCGATAATTTTTGATACTGTTCCCGGTAGTTTTATAGCACCCGCAGTCACTTTAGCAGCCTTAAATAAGGGAATAAATCCAACTAAAAACTGTGTGGCACTCCTGGCTATTGTATTTGTTTTTGAGTCAGATAGGGGCACTTTGGGCACTATGGAATCTCCAATACCCTCACCTTTGCCTTCAAGGGCTTCCATTCCAAAGATGTCTCCAAGGGCATCCCCAATATCCCCAATCGCATTTATACTGTTTCTGAGAGCATCACCAGTACCTGCTGTTATTTGGCCCGGAAGGGAATCATCCGCCCAAGGACTTCCGCCTTCCCGTAAATGCTCCAAGTAATCGTCAATATCCCCGACCCCAAGATTCCGTGCTTCATTGGCCATAGCCTCGTCTTTCTCGTCTTTTTCCCCGACTATTTCATCGTATTTATCACCCAGACTTTCTCTTACATAATCTTCCAGGTCATTCTTATCCCTTTTTTCCACCCTGTTAATATAACCATCGGTTAAATCATCATCCGGTGGAGCAGCCGTGATACCCTGTTCTACCGCAGCATTTTCATCACCTGAATCCCTATTAACTACCTGTTTTTTATCATCACTTTGCATTATTTATAACCCATGCTCATCCATATATTTACGGAACTCTCGTGCTTTCTTATTACTATCCACCCTTCTTTTATAAGCCTTTTCTGTGATTTTACCCTGCTTGAACAAAAACAAACTATTTGCCAATTGCTTATCTAACTGATCTATTGTTTTGGTGGAACTTCCCATTGGCAGGGGAATTTCCTCTTTTACCTGGAGATAAGCTTCTGAAGGTAATTTTCCCCCATCAATAAGTTTTATATAACGGCCTAAAGCTACATTCACCTTAATCGCCCTATCGGCATCCCAAAATGTGTCTAAACTTTCCGCACCAAAAAGCGTTTTTACCATGCCCTTATACTCTGTATAACCCAATGGCCTTTCTCCTTTAAGTATCTTGGCTTTTCGGCTTTCAATAGAGGCAATCAATTCCTTTGTCTGTGGCGTGTTAAGTTGTCCTTCACCCGCCTCTTTCTTTATTATTTTACCTATGCTATTTAAATCTTCTATTGTATCCGCATTTAGTATAGAGATGCTATGTGCATTTCTCAGGTCAGTATCGCCAACCCCACCCTTATCTTCAATCTCATTAAACTTGTTTTGTAGTACCCTTAACTCACTACCACCCAACCCATCTCCCCTGATTTTATCAATATCCTCCTGCTTTACTTCCGTGCCATCTTCTGGTGATACCAGCAACCGATACAATTCATCCGCATCCGCCTGTATTTTTGCCTTCCTTTCCTTTTCCTGTTTTTTTTCAACTTTCGTAATTCGGCCCGACATTTTAAAATGAAGATTTATTTTTTGTTCCGATGACAACCATTTATTTTTTTCTAATTTTTCAACAGCAGCCTTTGGGTCATCTTCGTAATTTTTAAGGAAATCTAATCTGGCTAAATCAGCCTGGTAATCCGCCTCTTCCTTTATCGATTTTTCCGCATCAAACACACCGGTATCAAACCTATCCTGTATCAGAGTATTTACCGCACCAACAACATCCTCTTCTGTATAGGGCAATCCTGTGTCTGGATTTACTGATTCCGCAAGATACTTTTCCATTAAATCATTTTTACTTATAGTGAATTGGGCAGCAGAAAGATCAACTGTCTTTTTTATACCGCCAGTCGCTATCTTTGCTTCGGCATCAAGTCCCAGTTTTGTAGAGATAATATCAAATTCCTGTCTATTCCTGAAGTTAATATTATTTCGTGCATCATCTATTACCTTGCTTACTTCCTTTGCGGTCTTATCACGAAATTTTTGGGGGTCTTGAATATTAGTGGAATTTTGCAGGATTATTCCAGATATTTCTGATTCGGTTTTAAGTGATTGTTTTTCCAGTTCTGTCCTATCATTTACCTGCTGGACAGTATACCCCACCTCTTCAATTGCCTTTCCCAATACCCCTAACGCATTGGGAACAATTTTTTGGTGAGTAACATTCTGCCAACTAGGACTGGGAAGAACTGATCCGCCAGGTACTGCCTTTTCCCTTGTATCTATAGGTAATTTTATTCCCATCTCTTTATATTAACGCCCTCCCGGCAGTAGATAAAACCTGTCCCGCAGCCTCGTATGGTGCGGCCTTTCTGGTTCTATCAGCATAAGTCCTGAATGTTTGTGCTTCTTTCTGGTAACCCTCAATTTTTCCGTAACCAACCATATCTATGGCCCGTAAATCTTTCTGTAGGGTATAGAAATAATCACTTGTTACTACCAGGGGCGAACCCACATCAGAACGGAGACCCACGCCTGCATAATAATTTTCAACATCACTCTTGTCCTTTAAATACCGCCTTACCCTTCTATCCTTTTCATCCAAGCGGGCAAGTTCTTGTTGTACCGCCTGTCTATCGGAATACATTGCTTCCACATCAGCTTGACCTGCTGCACCATAAGCACCCGCCACACCAGACCCCGCAGTAAGAAGTGAACCCGCAAGCATTAAAGGCGTTGCGACTTTACTTACCTTGGCCAATGTAGTACCCATCTTACCAAAGAAACCCGATAAGGCGGAAGGTGGTGGCATTGGACCAACGAAAGTCGCACTCCCTGGTATATTCCAACCTGCAACCGGTGAACTAAAAGTTCCTGTATGTCCCGGTAATGACACTCCTTTAAACCCTGCACCCGCACCTGCACCTGTTCCTGTACCTCCTCCTGGTAATCCTCCTATAGGTGCTGCACCCATTTGCCCTACCGCATAACCGCCAATCGCACCAACGCCTGCGCCTATAAGCGCACCTTCTGCTTCACCTGTGGCAATATATCCAACTCCTGCTCCTATTGCCGCCCCTATTGCTACTTCCATTATTTTACCCTCGCATATAAATAGTAATCTCTCTGTTTGTGGTCAAATTTTCGCATCAGTCCCTCTTTTTTAAATCCTAATCTTTCCACCCACCTGTGACTTACCGTATGGTCTACTATTATTGATGCCTCAACACGGTGCAGGTTAAACCTCTCGAAACTATCATTAACCACATCCCTTATAACCCTGTGGGCATATATCTTATATTTTACTATCAGGTCGGATGTAATCGCCCATGCAACACCAACGCCATCACGGACAACGCACACACCACCTATCACGCCAACCATACCATTATCATCTATTCCTGTGGCAGATGAACCGTTTTCAGTCTGTTTTCTGATTACATCACGCCAGTTATCCATTCCCTCAATACTGCCTATATCAAACCTGCGCATCCTAATCATGTCCAAATGCCTTGCTTCAAACGGAATAACCCTGGGAATCAGTTTTCTCCTATATCTATAGTGCCTGTAATACTGAGAATGGTATGCGGGAACGGCTGTGTCTGTTGCACCGTAATCTGCCCCGCCCTGTCATAACCTAAATTCTGCACGATATAATCATCTGTATACAGGGGCGGTTCAGCATCCATACTATCCTCCGGTGTCCTTGTCTCAATAACATCATCGTTAATAGTACCGCCCAATGTATTGAGCAGTCTCACCACTATTTCGGACCATCCCTTGAATCTACCCTGCGAAGAACCCGTTGATAATGCGGCTTCCGGTTTCACGGTTTTAAGTGTTGATGTATATGCCAGTCCTACTTCCGCTTCCGTAGAAGATCGTTCCAGGGTAATACTTCCGCTTGAAACGGTCTTGTTCGGATGGGCAGCCCCATCAGCTACCACCGTGACTTCCTCGCCCTCTAGATGATTAAGCCCTGTGATTGTGGTAGTAGCCGTAGAGTCGTATATAACCGCACTATCAGTATTAAGCATATTCCATTGGTTAAACTCGGCTGTTGCACTACTCCACGCATCTTCATCAAAATATTCCACACACCTTTTAACCCCGCCATTTACAGTTCTATTTACAATAACCCATGTCTGGTCTTTATTTGATATTGGGATAGTGGCGACACTTTCAAATAATCCCGATGCCCCCGTGGTATGCCTGTGCCACCCTATAACATCCTGTTTCCTCTGGTATGTCATACCAAGCAGTTGCCCGTCATTCCTGACACACCACACAATGGATTCAAGTTCCTGCTGGTAGGATATATCATCTATACCGCCTTCTGTTATATTATCAGAAAGCAGGGTTAAATCGGGTGCTTGAAAATTATCATCCTCAAACACAAAGACAAACTCACGCAATTTTCTTCTTGAACGCTGAACAAACAGCGTTACTTCCCCCACCCTTATGGGTTGAAGGGATGAGCTTCCATGAGTAGTCTGCTCATTGATCTTTACATTTGTCGGGGATAAAGCGGCATCGCTTGTTGAACTGATAACAAGTTCACCACCGTATGTCCCTACTGATAATTGTGATTTTGGCGAAAGCCACCTTATTGGATTCATGCCTGTTAATGTAAAGTCAAGGCTGTCGGCAGCATTTGTACCCGTAGCGAAACTTTCAAAATCATCTATAACGCTTCCCCATAATGTCTGGGGTTGCGTGTCTGTTCTTGCATAAAAAAGCCTCTGTTCAAAAAACCCTACGGCAGCAGGGTATCCCCTTGTACTTGTCCATGAATCATCTTCAAGAGTCCATGTTCCACCGGGGGCAGCAGAGGTATCATCAAGGGAACGCAGAACTTCAATCTTAACAACCGTAGAAGATGTAAAGAATGTCACCTTGCCCATCCCGTTATTTACCTTCACATATTTATCCACATCTGTAGACCGCCATCCCGCACTTGCCAGAGTCAGTTCTATTGACGACCCAATCGGCCCTACGGCACTTGGGGTCAGGGTGTCATTGGGTGAGTTTTCAAGAAACCATGAACCGCTTGCTACTAGTGTTGTACTTGAAAAGGCCGAAGTTATATCTACTGTAATCTTATGTGCATTTACAATCGAAGCAATAAAGCCCCTGCCCGCACCTGATTTTATCGCCCTTCCCACATCAGCAGCAAGAAATATATCAGAATTGATAACAACACTTGCATTATCAAGTTCATGCAGGGCATTTGTAAGGTTATGGAATTGGACAAAATTATCTCCCGCATTGCCCGTAAAGGCCACCGTATGTATTCCCGCACTATAACTTGCATCGGTAAGCACATCCTGCGCCCCTGATGTAGTCCCTATTCTTAACCGTAAAGCACCTACCGTAACCTTAAATGATATGGTATGGGAAACTGCTGTCAGCGTAATGTTTTGTTCCGCTATACCCTCGTCAACTCCAGAACCGCCACCGCCACCACCTTCCGTGATCTCCATGTGGTTGGTGTCAAACGAGATAGCACCTGTTCCTACACTTCTATCTGTCCATCCCGTAATACCAGAAGTAAACTCTCCGTTTGTTATCTTTTCCGAACCACTCGCACCGATAAAAGTCCTTGCCGTGCCAACCGTTTCATCGCATGGTTTTAAAGCAGCGGTTAAATCTGTATCAGCTTCAAATGTAGGGGGAGGATCAAATGATATAACGGCAAAAGCCCATGAGATATCGGATGCACGACTTAGTTTTCTCGGAGCATAATCCTTGTGTGAAATATACAGTATGTCCGCAGATTGGGCAAAATGAAGGTCGAATAAATCTGCCTCTGCGTATGTTGTCGTGATTTCTACGGGACTCCCAAGATTAGTAATATTAGCCTGGTTCTTGTAAAACCTTATATAATTCTCGCCAAATTCAAGAATAAAGGCATCTGTAACATTAAAAAGAAAGGGTACAAGCCTTACTTTCTTCGTGCTGTCCTTTACTTCTTTGACGAAACGAGTACCCGGCCTGCGTGTCACACCGCCCTGCGGTAATATCGTATAGTTCTCCAGCGTTTCGCAACCATTTACATATTTAGAAAAGTCAACCCTTGAACTGAGTTTCGGGCTTATCTCACCCGTTGTAAATGATGTAAATATTTTCTGTGTTCTGGCCATAATCGCTTTTTTTCACATCTTTGTTCACATTTCAGGATGTTCATCTTTAGTGAACACTTTCACCTAGTGAACACTTCATCTTGCCGATCCAGCAGAACTCGGTGGCGTAGCGGGTGGAATTGTACTGCCGGTTCTCCGTGAATCAATAAATACTTCAGACCTTATCTTATTGAATGTGCCTTCTATAGCATCGGCACTCCTGGCTTCCCTGACCCTTTCGAGATACTGTATGGTAAGTCTATCCTGAAGAACCTTGTCCCTCATTACCGGAAAAGCCATATTGGCTGCAAACCTATAGATAAGGGCATCCGTGTATAAATCATCAAACTCAACCGTATCCGCAATACGGGCTATATATTTAAGGTTTACCGTTCCGTCATCCGTAAGAAGTTTACGGCCTTCCACCTTCCATTCAGAATCGCTGTCAAACATCACCAAAGCCCTTAAACAATACGGGTCTGTCGGAAGGGTGAACGAATTTGTAAATTCAAAATCAGGACCTGTGGCATCCTTGGATAAAGCCTGTCTCCTTAAAGCAAAATTCCATGTGTAACCTCTCAGGATAGAGTCCCTTGTATGGGCGTACCATCTCTGTGCTATTCTGCCAGTAGTAGTGGTATCGGTGTCCAGATCAGTTAATTCCTTCGCACCTATCAACAGTAAGCTGGCATTAGCTATTGCAGTTGAACTGTTCATATTTTCCTTATATAAAAAAAACGGGGATAAGGATTAACCCACTCTTTAGAGTATAAAGAGGCAATGGTTAGGCAAGGACCTTATCCCCTTAAAAACCCTTACCCGTTTTGTGTGTAAAACACAAACATCTTCAAAGTCTGACCCGCTGTCGGTGAACTGACCGCATCAAGTGTTATATCAATGGTATCAGCAGCAGTATACTCATACTCTGCCGCATACACACCAGCACCCGCAGCTTCCTGAAATGTGGTGACAGAAGATGTACTTGCAGTACCTAAAGCAAGCGCAGAACAATATCTGTCATCATCGCCACCATCTCCGACATCTGCGGTTACGGTAGTCCCAAAGTCCTCCCATATAAGATATGAGAGATGCGAATTAACTATCGCACCCTTTGGAACTTTTACCATCTGAATAACATCGGCTGCACTTTCCGAACCGGAGGCCTCGTATGTTCCAATCTTACACCTCAGAGCAGAACCGTTGCGATTAAACTCCCCCCTTACCGGTGGGGAAGCATCATCATTTGTGATTTGCGTACTGTATAAAGTAGCCATAATCAATACTCCTTATTATTAAAAAAAAGTTAATGTTTTCTACTTAAATAAGAACAAAAACCGTTAAGATGGCTTACACGCAATCTCAACAACAGTTGAATCTTCAACTCTTACAGCACCCATGTCAAGATAACTCCAAACCTGAGTAGCGTAATTCTTGGTAGATTCCTCTGTAATTCTTGTCTCTCTCAACCTTCCTATACCAAGACCAACACCATCACCCTGGAAAGCTATGACCTGTGTATCACTATTTGAATCAGTCGTCAGTCTTTCAGAATGTATCCATGTAAAACCAAGATAAGTATTGATTTCGCCCATTACCAATGCACGAATCGAAGCATAATCAGTTGATGTTGCCTTCTCAAGTTGCAGGAAATTTTCCATCTGAATTGCATCGTAAACAAGACAACGACCTTCCTTGTCTACTTCTGCGGCATCCAGAATCCTTTTTGCCTGTAATACCTTTTCCAGATTAAGATAATCATCTGAACCTCCACCACCGATTTGAATTGTAACCTTCTGTGCGGATGGTAGTGCTTGTGAACCCGAACCAGTTTCGCCAGTAGCGGCAGTACCAAGCATAGCAGCGATGATTATATCATCCTGTGTTCTGCCTATAGCACTCGCCTGCGCCTTTGCGTAACCGTTGGTTGGGTCGATAAGTGTTCTAACCTGGTCGGGGTCATCAATTAAATCAGCAACCGTGTAAGGTGCTAATGATGCCATGCGCCTTGAATGTGGCGTGTCAACCTGTGTGGTGTCAGCATGGCGTGATGTAAGCTGGGTCATAGTCTGCAACCCAAGTCTGTCAAAAAACACTTGCTTGCCGGTCACATTCTCTTTCAGTTTAACCGCATTAATCAACCTTGAATCATCCTGTTGTGACAGGTGTATAAGGTTGTTTCGGTATTGCTGGACAAATGCTGCCGTAATTTCAGTACTCATAAGAATACCTCCCAATAAATAAAGATTTCTACTAATTCCTTCTCTCTTCTTTTTTTTATATCGGAAGGTATCTTAATTATGCAAGACTTCCTTGTGATTAAGTCACCAGTCTGACCAACTGTATGGCCATGCACCCAGTCTGCATTATATGCAGGTGTCTGGGAAAAAAATCTACTACTACTATTATTATTATTATTCTTCTTCAGGATAAGCCATTTTATGTAAATCCGTCATCTCTTCCATAGCCCCCTGATGCCCAGGGTTCTTTTGCCCCTGATAGGCTTTCATAAACTCACTATCCCTGTGCAACTTATTAATTTTGTTCAACGCCTCTTTCGGGGACATTGTCATAGAACCAAGCCCGCTATCACCACTAACCTGTCCTTCAATTAAATCCTTACCCATATTATAGACAAGTTTGATAAGGGCGGGGTTATCCCTGACTGCCGCTGCCGACACTTCACCCTCACCAAACTGAGTGAGGACTCTTTCTGTTACAGCAAGCCTCTCCTTAAACGCATTTCCCCAATCATGTTTTAACTGGGAAACCGCATCTTTCGCCTGTTCATCCTTGATTGAATATATAGACTGAAGTTGCTCGTTGTTCCATGAGACAAGGGCATTTGCCTGTGTATTATTAAGCCCTATCTTGTGTGCCGCCTCAAGGAATGAAGTTTGCAGTTTTTCATTAACCGCACCTTCCGGAGTAATCGAGGGGTCTATCTTATAATCTATTGCCGCCTGGGGTCTCCCAAGTTTACCGTAGACCTCATCCCACCCTGCGGTATCACCATCTTCCGGCATCCGCATGGACTTTCCTATCATGGCCTGTGAATCCACAAGCCTTTTAGCCATGCCCGTTATATCTTTTGTTTCCTGTATTACGGGTGTATTCCTTATATCTTCAGGTATCCACTCTTTCCAGTTCTCAGGTATAGGACTCGGTTCTGGCGTTATATCCGTATCCTGATTATCAGCCGTTGTCTCTGTTCCGCTATCAGGTGTTATTAATTCTACTTCTGCCATGTCTAATTCCTCCCATTGCAAAGATTCTAGCGAATCCACCGAGCCTTAGTTCGGTAGAGCGCAGCGATTATTCTTCCGATAAATTAATTATTTCCACTTCGCACATAATGTCTACATACGGCTTCCTGTTCCCACCGCAAGCACCTTTCAGCCTGTCCTTTATAAAGTCTATCACCATTCTATTCCCAAGTGCTATAAGTTGCGCAGTTGAATTATCCGATAAAGAAGGACAGTCAAAGGTATTCATAAGGTCTTTAAGCACCACATGACCACTTCCCCTGCCAAAGGTATCAAGATAACACTTTAAGGCCTTATTAGGCTTCTGTTTCACCGCCACCCTCCGGTTGGTATGCGGATAATTTTCCCATCGCATCCGCACTTTCCATAAGTCTTTCCTGTTGTTTGTCCTGCTGTATCTGCGCCTGTCTGGCATCCCTAACCTGTATTATAGTATCCTCACTATTAATATACTTTTCCTTGACACCGACAAGCCTTCCCATATCTACCGCTATCTCGTCAAAATCAGGGACATCAAACACGGAAGGCTGAAACTGCCCTATAAGCCCTAGTGCCTCAAGCCATTTCCGTATTGCCGCAACTTCCCCCATCCTCTGCGATCTTGCAAGAGGGCCGACATATTCTATCTCAAGTCCCTGTCCTTCAAGTTGAGGGGGTGCTTCATCAAACGCCTCTGCACGGAGCATTATGCCGAATACCCTTTCAACCATAGGGGTGAAAACGGATTTTTCTATCTTCCCGAAAACAGGGCCAAGTAACCTCTGCATTAAATCAAATGTGATGGCGGATTCCGTTGCCGTCATCTGCGCCTTCTTCTGTATCTGCAACTGGTCCGTAAAGTATGCCTCTTTAATAGCCTGCCTTAAATCAGATACCATGTGCTGTGATACTTCCCACCTTGCCTGGGATGTAAGCGCACCCTTCTGTATAGCCTCTATAAACCTCTCTGGAACAGGTATATTAGTCCCAGGTACATCTTTAATCGTAAAGCCCAAACTGTCAGGCACTAACCTCGAAGGGTTAATATCCTTTGCCCATGCCTGAAGCATATATGAAATTGCGGCATTAAGTGTCTTTATATCGGGTAGTGCGTTATTAGTCGGGCCTCTGCCATATTTCTCGCCTGATGCCTTTGCCCATCTCGCAACGACATAGGGAAATTCAAAGTAACCCCCTTTACGGGTGATGACCTCATCTTCACACGATATATACACATCGGTAAATTTCCAGCCCGGATTACCAAACCTGCCGCCCCCGTATTCTTTAATCGGCATAACAAGGTGGAGGTAGTTAAAAGACTGCTCATCGCCCTTCTTTGCCGCCTGTAATACTTTTTTCCCCGCCTTATCACCGAATTTCTGTTTCGCCTGCCTGCCCGTAAAGGTGCATTTCCTTATAACGGTATCAACAATACCCTTATGATTTTCCTCAAAAACATAATCCATAATAGGATATGCCCTGAAGTTAAGACCGTTAAACCCTCTCTTCTCTATCGTATCCTCTTCTATAAGCACACACGCAGTATGAACGCTTGTCAGGTCGAGAAAGAACTCTGCCATTTCAAGGGTATAATTGGAATCATTAAAAGCCCTGAACATGGCCGTTGAAGTCCCGTCAAGCCACCCCCTGACAGCATCATCACTATTAAAATCATCCCCGGCTATCTTAATCTTCGCCCACAATGCGGAATTACTCGTAAGAGAACCCTGTAGACTTGAAGCAAGTAAATCATTAGACCTTATTGCCGTGGAATCATATACCTTTTCGGTACGCTGCGATCCCTTCTGTTTCCTGCTTATAATTTCATTGCGCCTTATATGAACATAATCGGTTGCATCCTGCCAGATAGTCTTAAAATTATTGCGTTCAGTCTCATTATCGAGTCTGTCAAATCTGGCCATTACCTGTTTTGCTGATGGCATTAGCAGTCAATCCCTTCCTTTAATTTCTGGAGTTTCTCTCTCTTACCCTTTATAACCTCATCGAGTTCCCTGTTCTCCCTTACGAGACAGATGTTCCTCTCCCTTTCCTCTTTAATATCAGCAGTCATCTCATCAAAAACCAGCTTCTTCTTATCTTCAGCAAGCCTTCTTTCATGGCCAACGCTTTTCCTTGCCCCTGTAATTTCCTTTTTCGCCCATTCCTCTTCATCTCTCATCTTGACAAGGGCCTTATCCTTTTTCTTCCGTGCCTTCTTTATATCTTCTAATACCTCTTTTTTGGTAAGAATAAGCTGTTTTACCTCATCTGATATTTGTTTATGTTCAGCCCTGGTCTCACCAGCCGACTTTACCATCTCTACAATATCCGTGATGGTATCTTCCATGCTTAACTTTTTTGCCATAACGCTGTATATACGGGTAATAATTTACCCGTCTTATCCCAGTTTATCCACCAAACTATCTTCGTCTATCACGCCAAGGGGGGATGTCAGAACAGACGATTTAACACCTATGGTGCGCCTCCTCTTTCTTTCGGCCACTATTTCCTTCGCCTTTAATTCCTCGGCAACCTTCTGCTCTTTGGCGAGTTTTTCGTTTTCCGCAGCCCTTTTCTCAGCGGCAGCCTTATCAGCAGCGGCCTTTGCTTCGGCAGCGGCCTTTGCAGCAGCAGCCTTTGCTTCGGCAGCAGCAGCTTCTTTTTTCGCCCTTTTCTCGGCAGGTGAAGGCCCGCCTGTTATAGCACTTGCTATTCCGCCCATAATTCAACCTTTCCTCTTTTATTACACATTTCTATAATAAACTATCGCCCTCTCCCTCTTCATCATAGCTGCTAAACAGTAATTTATACCTCTCTTTGCTATCTGCACGGCTTAAAGCCCTCTCTTTTTTATCGGGACTTGCCTTGCCTTTTCCTGTTACCATTTCAAGGATACTGGGCTGCGCACCTGCCCTGCCCATTCCCTTACCTACTCCAGTCTTTTCATCATAATCGGCTATTGCCCTTGTAATGCTTCCCATAATATATATATCCTTAATTTAACAGGGTCATCATTGGATCATAGGAATTATCCACCGCCACGGGCCTCATAAAGGTGCGGACCTTCGGTGTGGAGTGCCTCAACATACCCTCTGCATACCGTGTGGCACTCATTAAATCCTCGTTCTGCCTTACCACCTTACCCTCTTTCGTGTGGTAGGTATCCTTCTCTTTAAACCATTCACGCAGGTGGGAGAAAACCTTGAACCTGCCTTCTGCCATCCTGTTATACATACTTATCAGTCCCACATCCACCGCATTACCTCCCCTGCCTTCTTCAATACCATCTTGAGGCGGGTTGGTAAACCATGTATGAAACATATTACATCCCAAATCACGGTAAGACTGAGCAATACCGACACCAGTATTCCTATCGCCAGACTTTTGGCCGTCATGAGGATAGAATACAGTAATATCCTTCTTGCCTTTTGTATTAAGCACGGCAGCGTGTATTGCCAACTCTTTTTGAACAGCCTTGTAACAATCATATACATAGACCATATCCGTATCCCTGTCCCACGCAATCCACACCATAGCCGTAGGGTGATTCCACCCGCCAAAATCTATACCGCAGGCATGAAACCAATGATCGGGTATACTGAAAGCATCCACCGTAATCATCTCGCTGGGTATGGGAAATACGACCCCCGTACCAATAATAGGGATGCCTTTAGACCTCATTTCCCTTTCGTGAGCAGGTATATTAGATAAAATCTGATCTCTCTTCTCAGGAGTTAAATGAGGACAGTCATCCCATGTACTCGTTAAAAATGCCTGGTGCGGTCTCAGTTCGTTCCTGAACTGCATCTGGACCTTCGTAAGTCCATCTTCAGGCGTACAGGTTATATACACAATACTGTTCTCTATCGTGACCCCACGCACCGTAATAGACGACAATATGTCCTCTGGCGGTTCTTCGTCACAATGCGTAAAGTCAACTGCCTTAGACATAAAGGCTTCCCTGCCCTGCTTATATGCCTTGAAGTCAAGTTTAGACCACCTGCCCGTAATATGCTTTACATACACCCTCTGGAAAGCACCCGGTACTTGCGGCTTGTTAACGCATCTATTTCTATCCAGGCAATTCCTTGGTATGAGTCCTGTCCCGAAGGCGTTATCATCATCGGGATCGCCCAGTAGTAATTCCTGTAATGAATCCCTTACCTTCTCATTATCAACACCGCATACCCACCCATAAGTAGGCTTGTTAAATCTTGTCCCTTCCCACCAATCAGGATATAATCCCGTTAAATGGTAGGCATCCTCATGTCCACCGGAAAAGGTCTTACCCTCCTGGTTTCCCGTAGACAACATACGCATCTGTTTCTTCGTATTATGAAAGACAAGCTGCCAGTCTCCATGCGGGGTGTTAAGATGTTCAGGCAACAGCCCATACGGTATATAATCAGCCAACTTACTCTGTTTCTTCTCTGCGATAAGAGCATCACTAAGCCCTAAAGCATTGTCAATCGCCTCTATCATATATATATATAATTGCAGATAAAAAGAGGCGAGTTACGCAACCACGCAACAGGGGTGTAGCCCTACCCTACACGGCCCGCCCTTTTTATACCATGTATTAATCAGAGTAATAGTAGTAGAAAAAACAATCCAAATGGTAACACATCTACCCCCCTATTATTTTTATTTTTATATTATCTTGAAACAGTTATTACACACCCTGCTCCCACCCTTTCGCCATATATAACGGTAGGCGTGGTAACCAAAAAGGCATTTAATCGTATTTATCACGCTTCTGGCCATCCTCCAGTATCTCCTCTTCCCCGGATTTTTTATCGAGTTTATATATACCGTAACCCATTTCCTTCAGGTTAAACTCCATAGCCTTGAACTTCTCGCTGAAAGACCTCTCATCCTTATCAGGTTCAACAACCCTCTGGCCAGGCCTCCCCTTCCAATTCTCCATCAGAAACCTATTGGCATCCTGCACATCCTTGGCAGTAATGGGTATTCCCTTGTAAACGCAGATAGTACCCTTTAAAGCAGTCAGGTCACTTACATCCAAATCCTTCTTGTCCTTAACCCTTTTAACGGCTTTAAGTATACCTATGTTGTAATCAGCCATTAAAACACCATCTTCGGTCTTATCGGCTATATGATCACTCATAGACCTCTTATAGTTCTTGCTCCGAACCTGCCGCCTATAAGAATTACAAACCTTGCAACATTCAGCCAGACCATCACTAGTTTTCTTATCCTTATAAAACTGCGTAGGATACTTCTCTTTCTTACATTTACTACATACTTTTAATCCATTATCCTGTATTTTCATTTACCTAACTATATATAGAGCAAACACTTATATACATTCACATCAAAACCCAGAATTATGTGTAAAGGGTATATCGATATTTTGTTGCTGAGATTTTTTTTTGGGGGCTGGCCTCTTGATTTTTCAATTTTCGTCTTTTTTATTTTAAACATATACTCTGTAAACATTTACATATAACAAAATTGCGGTTAAATTATATAGCTAAGTATATTTTTATTATCGTAATTGATTGCCTGGTATATAGCATTTGTGCTATAGCCTAAGGCAATGGCGGGATGTATATAAATTGAATACATTTCAATGTTGTTTGCTTTAATGTATGGCCTATTGATTTTAACTGATTCAATGGTAATCAATAAGCTATGGCCTATTGATTTTAATTGATTTAATAAATATAGATTAATATATACCAATATAGACTAAAAAAAGCAAATGGTAGTTAAGGGTTCTGCCTTAGGCCTGGTATCCTTATATATAGGATGTTCTGCCTTAGGCCTGGTATCCTTATATATAGGATGTTCTGC
>PVBE012687007.1_pt1 | contig 18613 bp, 16 predicted proteins | sample 1631181 | NCBI WGS metagenome assembly PVBE01 (sample SAMN08397723, study PRJNA350692) | Marine metagenome, whole genome shotgun sequencing project. | isolation source: water | place: Pacific Ocean | collected 2012-04
CCCCCGTCAGGACCACCTCTTTGACCGGCCCGTCGGAGACCTCCACCGGAGGGATTGGGTTTTCCTCCCGCTCGCAAAAGGTCTCGACCATTCGGTCCACCGAGGTGTCCAGGGCCATGGCCAGCCGCTCGTAAGAGGCCGTCAGGTTGATGATGGAAGGGAGGTTCGAGCCCTTGACCTTCTCGAAGTAGACGGCTGGATACCGGTCCGCCCGCTCCAGTTTTTCGACGACGGCGGTGAGCTCGTGCTTGGGGTCCACCTCCCGGTCCACGCGGACGATGTCATCGGGCCGCTTCTCCGCGACTTGGTCGATAAAGGTCCTCAAATCCTTCGGCATGCTCATTCTCCTTTCGGGATGCGCATATCCCGGCGTCCGGCGAATGCGGTGCGCGTTTTCTCGGCAGGCGCGCCGCTTGATTATACAGGGAGGCGGGGCGCGAGACGAAAACGCCGCGTCATCGAGTCGAGAGGACCGGCGGGCGTGCGGTTGGAGATTGGATTTTCAAAAGATCATGCCCGTCGCTCGGAATGACAGGCGGAGGGAGAACGGGAGTATCGGTCAACGGGGTCGGCTGACATTTCAAGAAAGTGTTCCTCCTCAAGCGTGGCCCGCCGGGGCTCGCCCAAAAATTCAGGCTTCCCCTGGTCCGGGAACTTCGTTACAATTCCGGTTGTTAATCCAACAAGAAATAGACCCCGCGCACCCGATGGGGGCACGTCATGCGGTTCCGGCGCAGCGTCCTGATTGGCGTTCTGGCCTCAGTTCTCCTGGCCTCCTCCCTCTTTGCCCAGACCAAGACCATCGGCGTCCTGCCCGCCCGCATTCAGGAGGAGATGGCGCAGGGAAGGCGCTTCGCCCTTCTCATCGGAATCGACAGGTATCAGGACAAGCGCATCCCCAAGCTGGACTACACCGCGGCGGACGCCAAGGCCATGTACGCCGTCCTCACGGACCCGAACCACGGCCGCTTCCCGAAAGAGCGCGTCAAGCTGCTCCTGGACGAGCGGGCGACGGCCAAAAACATCCGCCGCCACTTCACGTGGCTTCGCAGAAACGCCCGCCCCGAAGACATGGTCATCGTCTTTTGCTCGGGCCACGGCGCGCCCGAGGAAGGCGGGACGTACTGGGTCCCGTACGACGCCGAGATCGACGACCTCGGGGCCACGGCTGTCGGCAACGCCTATATCACCCGCGAGCTCGGGAGGATTCGCGCCAAGCGTCTCATCACGTTCCTGGACTCGTGCTACTCCGCCGCCATCGTCGCGAAGGAGGACAAGCCCAAGGCCCTGTTCGACCAGGATTTCTTCAAAAAGTTCCAGGGCACGGGGCGGGTGACCATCACCGCAAGCGACGGCAAGGAGCTGTCACTGGAGTCCAAAGAGCTTCGCCAGGGCGTCTTCACGCACTATCTGGTCCAGGCGCTCAAGGGAAAGGCCGACACCAACTAGGACGGCGCGGTGGAGTTGGAGGAGGTCTGGGCGCACGTCAGGCGGCGTGTAACGGACGAGGCCATGCGGCGGGGCAACCGCCAGCGGCCCAAGCTGATCGGCAACCTCTCGGCGGGTCTTCTCGTGAGTCTGAATCCGGGGGTGACCAAGAAGTTTCGCGTCCGGCGGATGAAGCTCGTCAAGCTCTTGCAGGAGGGTCGGCTATCCGGCGTCGAATACGAGGAAGCGAAGAAGGTGCTGGACGGGGAGGGCGATGCGCGGCTCCTCGCAATCGTCCGGGATCTGGCCGACGGGAAGTTGGCCCCAAGTACTACCCGGCGACAAGGGAAGCCGCCCTTCTCAAAAAGGCCGAAGCACAAATTGGGTTGAACCGCCTGACGAGCCCCAAGGGCGACAACGCCTTCGACACGCTTCAAAAGGTGCTGGGAATCGTGCCCGGTAATCCGGAAGCAATCCGCTACCTCAGGGCCATTGGCGAAAAATACAAACTTGGGCGCAGGCGAGGATTCGAGCGAAGCAGTGGAAGCGGGCGGAAGCCTACCTGGATTCCGCGAAGAAAGTGTTGGGCGAGGACCCCGGGGTCGCGGACCTTCTGGCGAAGGTGCGTCAGGGGCTGGCAAGGCTCCCGAAACACATAGGGGCCGCCCCCCGCACCCGCCCGGCCGGCTGGACCCGCGGGGATTCCATGCCCACGGCGCGAAACTCCCTCCTCGCCGCCACGATTGGAGGACGCCTTTTTGTCGTGGGAGGGCATGATGGCAAAGGGGACTCACCCGTTCTGGAGGTGTACGACCCGGCGACCGACTCATGGCGGAGGCTGGCGGCCCTCCCGAAAGTGGATTCCGGCAATGCGGGCCGGTACGGCGGCGCGGTCGGGGTGATCGACGGCAAGCTCTACCTGGCGGGCGGGTGGCGTATCCGCCCGCCCATTCCCACGCGCTCGCTGTTGATTTATGACCCGGGGACCGACAGGTGGCGCCGCGGGGCGAACATGCCTACCCTGAGCGCCTGCTCGGTGGCCGGGGTGATCCGAAGAAGGCTCTACGTCCTGACCGCGTGCGACGGCCACTCGGGCTTCAGAAAATCTCTTCACGTCTATGACCCCGACAGGAACGCCTGGTCTCGGCTTCGCGACGCTCGCCACGCCCACGCCGATGCGGCTGTCGGGGTCATCGGCGGCAAACTGTATGTCGCCGGGGGAGGCGAATGGGGCAAGCCAACGCCTGCGCTGGAAGTCTACGACCCCGGGACCAACCGATGGAGCGCCAAAGCCCCCATGTCCGCCGCGCGAGCCGGAGCGGCCGCCGGAGTCATTGATGGCAAGCTCTATGTCGTTGGCGGCAGCATTGGCAAGAAGCTTCTCGCCACGCTGGAAATCTATGACCCGGCGACGAACGGTTGGAGGACCGGCCCGCCCATGCCCTCGGGCCGCTCGTCGTTGGCCGCGGCGGTCATCGGGCGGCGCCTCTATGCGGTCGGGGGGTACGACGGAAAGAGGTGTCTCGGTTTGCTGGAGGTCTTCCGGCCGGGGGCCGTGTCCCGGACGCTCAGGATCCCCCGCGTAAGGAACCCGCGCTGAGGTCCCGGTCACGGCGCCGGGTCGACTCTTACATCATCCGGATTGTCCTCGAACGTGGGGAAATTAAGGGGACATCATACTTAATTTCCAAATAGGCATGGCATCCCCATGATTCCACATGATTTTATTCCCATGGTTCGACATTCGTGCAACCTGATCCTGCGGTCGTGTCCCTCCGAACTCGTTTGGCGTCAAATCCGCTGATCACAACGGAAAACGATAAACTAAACTCCTGACCCCTCCACTCAGACCGAAAAAATGATTGCCGGGCCAACGATTTCGTATTGATTTCGTTATATGGACTGCACCTGCCGGGATGAAAAATTGATTGGATTGGGACAGAGAACGATCGGCGATGTCTTCTGCTGGCGACCGGAGCGGCTGAACAACATAAAAGTACGATTCAAACCCAAAGACGAAATCGCAATGAATTTAATGGGTTATTACTTTTAAGATCCGAGAAATAGGGCGATTGACCTACAGAAGCGGGCGTTATCGCCGATGGCCTGGACTCCCCGGCCGCCCTCTATCGCCAAACGAAAGTTTTCGAGGGGGGGGATTGGGGGGGACAGTTTTCAAAATGTCCCCCCCCAAGGTTTTAAGCCTTTTCCCGGAGCCTGAACCTCTGGATCTTCCCCGTGGCGGTTTTGGGGAGGGCGTCGACGAACTCGTACCAGCGGGGGCGCTTGTAGGCGGCGATCTTCTCCCGGACGAACGCCGTCAGCTCCCCGGCCAGGGCGTCCGATCCCTCGTGGCCCTCGGCCAGGACCACGCACGCCTTGGGCTTGATGAGGCCGTCGTCGTCCTCTTGGCCGATGACGCCCGCTTCCAGGACGGCGGGGTGTCCGATGAGCGTGTTCTCGACCTCGACGGGTGAGACCCAGATGCCGCCGACCTTGAGCATGTCGTCCGACCGGCCGCTGTACCAGTAGTGGCCCTCTTCGTCGCGGGAGTACTTGTCGCCCGAGACGAACCACTTGCCGCGCATGGATTGCTTGGACTGCTCGTGCTTGTTCCAGTAGAAGGGAGAGCCGCTCTCGCCCTTCACCCAGAGGTTTCCGATCTCGCCGTCCGGGACGGGCCGCCCCTCCTCGTCCACGATCTTCACGTCGTAGCCCGGGACGGGCGTGCCGCTGCTGCCGGGTGTCACCCGGCCCGCCCAGTTCGTCAGGTAGATGTGGAGCATCTCGGTCGAGCCGATGCCGTCGAGGATCTCGACGCCGAACCGTTTTTTCCACTGGTTGAAGAGCTCGGCGGGCAGGGACTCGCCGGCCGAGACGCAGAGGCGGAGCGAGCTCAGGTCGTAGCGGTCCTCGGCGTCCTTGATCTGAAGCATCGCGGCGTACATCGTCGGCACGCAGTAGAATAGCGTCGGTTTCTCGCGGTCGATGACCTGGAACATCTCCTCCGGCTTGGGCGGGCCGGGGTGGAGGACGCAGGACCCCCCCACGCGGAAAGGGAAGTAGAGGTTGTTCCCCAGGCCGTAGGCGAAGAAGAGCTTCGCCACCGAGAAGGTGCGGTCGGCCTCGCCGATGTCGAGGACGTTCCGGGCGTAGAGGTCGGCGCAGTGGATCATGTCGTGGTGGAGGTGGACGGCCCCCTTGGGAAAGCCCGTCGACCCGGAGCTGTAGAGCCAGAACGCGGCCTCGTCCTTGTGCGTCCCGGCGGGCTCGAGGGCGTCCGGCTGTCCGTCCACGAAGTCTTCGTACGCGGTTTCGCCCTCGCCCGGCTCGCCGGCGACGATGACGCGTTCCAGGGAACTCAGTCCGGCGCGAATCTCCCGGACCTGTCCCATCAGCCGTTCGTGGGCGATGAGCACGCGGGCGCGGGAATCGTCGAACAGGTAGCGGTAGTCCGCCGCTTTGAGGAGGGTGTTGATGGGGATGGGGACGGCGCCGATCCGCATCGTCCCGAAGAACGACGCGGCGAACTCCGGCGAGTCCGGAAGCAGGAGGAGCACCCGCTGCTCGCGCTGGACGCCGATCGAGAGCAGGGCGTTGCCCAGGCGGTTGACCATCCGCCCGACCTGGAGGTAGGAGAAGGTCTGTCCCTCGTAGTGGATGGCGGTCCGATCCCCCCGGCCCGCGGCCAAGTTCTCGTCGATGAAGGTCGTCGAAGCGTTGTAGTTTTCGGGGATGGAAGCGGCCACCGTTTCGGCGTCCCACATGGTGCACCTCCTTGCGGGATAAAGGGCGATCGGGGGGGGCGGGGACTCTCGTTGCCGGAACCCGTATACCGCACCCCTTGCGGGCTTGCAAACCCTATTTTGCGGATGGATGGAAGGATTTGGTTATTTCTTGTCAATGGTTTAATATGTAAATGTCGTAATATTCTGGAATGGAAGTATCACACGGGTTTTGTTCAAGCCGGGACCGACCCGGTCTGGGAACCGCCCCGGTTTGGGGACCGCCTCGGTCTTGTGAGGATGATCTCAGGAGGAATGTCATGCAGGACAACGCGAAACTGGTCTCCCTCGAGAAGGAAGACGGGGTGGCGTACATGACGCTGAATGATCCCCCGGCGAACACGTACACCCACGAGATGATGCGTCAGCTTGATGACGCCATCCTGGACGCGCGCTTCGACGATTCGGTCTCGGTGATCGTCCTGTGGGGGGAAGGCGAGAAGTTTTTCTGCGCGGGGGCGAACATCGGCATGCTCAACGAAGTCACACCCAAGTTCAAGTATTACTTCTGCCTGCACGCCAACGAGACCCTGAACCGCCTGGAGCAGACCCCCAAGCTGGTCATCGCGGCGCTCAACGGCCACACCGTCGGCGGCGGGCTCGAGATCGCGATGGCCGCCGACATCCGCGTCGCCAAGAAAGACGGCGGCAAGATCGGCCTGCCCGAGGTGGGCCTGGGCGTTCTGCCGGGCACCGGCGGCACGCAGCGTCTGCCCCGGATCATCGGCAAGGCCCGGGCCATCGAGCTCATGGTCACCGGCCGGACCTTCGGATTCGATGAGGCCCGGGAGATGGGGCTGATCAACGCGATTTTCGAGGCCGATGGTTTCCGGGAGCAGGTCAAGGAGTACGCCCGGGCGTTCTCCCCGCCCAACAAGGCCGCCAAAGCGGTCGGACACATCAAGCGGTGCGTCCAGTCGGGACTGGAGGCCTCTTTCGGGGACGGCCTCGCCATCGAGCGCGAGCTTCAGCAGCTCCTGTTCCAGAGCCGGGACGCCAAGGAAGGGATCGCGGCCTACACCGAAAAGAGGGCCGCCAAGTTCTCCGGAGACTGATTGGTCCTCGGCCGGGGCCCGGCCGGCCGATTCGATGAAGCGGGCGCGGCCGGATGCGCGCCCGCTTATTGCGTCCCGATCCCGAGTTTCCCGCCCACAAACCCCTGCGCCGGCGGCGCACCTCTGACCATGATCGTGGAGAGATGGGCGGGGGAGGGCGGTTACTTCCGCTTGCCCTGTTCGTCGTACGTGTAGACGCCCCTGCCGGTCTTTCGGCCCAGGCGGCCGGCGGCGACGTGCTTCAGATGGATGGGGGTGGGGCGGTAGAGGTCGCCGAGGGTTTTCTGGAGGTGCTCGAGGATGAGCAGGCGCGTGTCGAGGCCGACCATGTCCGCCATCTCCAGCGGCCCCATCGGATGGTTGAGCCCCAGGCGGACGGCGGTGTCGATGTCCTCGGCCGAGGCAACCCCTTCCTGAAGCATCCGGAAGGCCTCGTTGCCCACCAGGGCGTTGACGCGCGACGTGATGAACCCGGGGGATTCGTTGACGACGACCGTCTCCTTCCCCATCCCGCGCGAGACCTCCTCGGCCGTCCGGATGGACCCCTCCGAGGATTCGAGCCCCCGGACGATCTCGACCAGCCTCATGATGTGGGGCGGGTTGAAGAAGTGCATGCCCAGGACGCGGTCGGGGCGGTTCGTCGCGCCGCCCATCTCGGTGACGCTCAGGGCGGAGGTGTTGGACGCCAGGATGGCGTGGCCGGGGGCGATGCGGTCGAGCCGGCCGAACAGGTCGAGCTTCGCGGCCATGTCCTCGACGACGGCCTCGATGACCAGGTCGGCGCCCGACGCAGCCTCTTCCAGGTCGAGCGTGTGGGTGAGACGCCCGAGGGCGGCCTTCATCTCGTCCTCAGTGACTTTGCCCCGCTCGACGCCTTTTTGAAGGTTGCGCCGAATCGTGTCCAGGCCTTTTTCCAGGATAGCCGCGTCGAGGTCCAGGAGGCAGGTCGCATAACCGCCCAGCGCCGCGACGTGGGCGATCCCGCCCCCCATGATCCCGGCCCCGATGACGGCGATTCGTTTGACTTCCACGGCGTGTCCATCCTTTGCCGGAACCGGGTCGCCGAAGCGTCCGCGGGGGTCATCGCATCGCGGAGCCCGGCGCGGAGAAGATGAGCCGCGTCCGGACATGACGTTCGGGCTTGGTGTGCGGGGAAGTATAGCATAAGCTTCCCATGGCCCATGGGCCGCCCGATGGCGGCGAAAACCGCCGTTGTCCGTCCCTTTGCCGGAGGTTCTCGGGATGTGCGCGGAGCCGGAAAAATCGGTTGTCGAGACGGAGCGGCTGCTCCTGCGCCCCCTCGCGCCCGGGGACCTGGAGGATTTCGCGGTGGTCTTTTCCGACCCGGAGGTCACCCGCTATCTGGGGTACGACACCGGGGACTACGGCCGAAGCGTACGGGAGCTCGAGTTCTGGATCGATGCCCGTGAGCGCCGGGGACCGGCATGTCGGGGGTCGTGCACAAGGCCGACGGGAGGCTGATCGGACGGTGCGGGTTCGCGCCCTGGGAGCTGGACGGCATGCGGGAGATCGAGCTGAGCTTTGTCCTGAACCGGTCTTATTGGGGACAGGGGATCGCGACGGAGGCGGTCGCCGCCCTTCGCGATCACGGATTTCAGGCTTGCGGCTTCCAGCGGCTGGTCTCGCTTCTCCATCCCGACAACACCGCCTCGGAACGCGTCGCCCGGAAGATCGGCATGACGTTCGATCGGGACGTGCACTCGATCACGCAGAGCCTTTCGCTCTTCGCCATCCACCGGCCGTAGCCGAAAGCGAAGCCGCTCCGGGTTTGTTTTCGCTCGATCAAAACGACGTGGGGAGAATACCGGCGGAAAATCTCGTGGGGGGGAAGGGGACCTTCTTGTTTCGGCCGGACCGAGATGGAGAATTTCCGGGCCAGTTGAGCCTGGCCGAGAAGGACCCCCGCGGCGGAGATCTTCGTGGCGAACCGGATGGCCTCGACGCCTTGCTGGACGAGCCCGGCGGCGGCGATGCCGATGAGCGTGCCATGGGCGTTGATCACCGGCCCCCCGCTGTTGCCCTCGTTGATGGGGGTGGTCATGCGGAACTGGGCGATGTTGTCCTCCAGGCCGGTGACGGCGCTTACCTGTCCGGAGACGATGCTCGGGTTCCGGCTCAATCGCGACCCCAGCGGGTACCCCAGGGCGTGGACCGCCTCGCCGGGCCGGACTTGGGCGGCGAGTTCAGGGACGAAGCCTTCACGCTTCGGCCGCATGCTCTGGACGAGGACCAGGGCCAGGTCGTTGTTAGCGTCCTTGGCCGTCACCGCGCCCGGATAAGTTGCGCCCGAAGGGAAAGAGACGCGGATGCGTCCGACCCCTTGGACGACGTGGTGGCTCGTCAGGATGTAGGCGGTCCCCCGCAGCAGGAATCCCGTGCCGGCGGATCGCCAGGCTCTCGGTCCGGGGGACCCGGCGGGCGTTCTCTCCCGCCGCGGGGCCTTCCGGGGCGCCGCTTCGTCCCTGCGGGCGACCGCCTCGGGCGGCAGGGACGGCGGGGATCGTCCCGCGCGAAGTCCCTCCAGATCGGAAACGGCGGCGGCCAACCTCCGGGAGTTGGACAACGCCTCGCGAAAGGCCGTCACCGCCCGACGTCCGGAGGCCCCCAAGGCGCCGCTTCGTCCCTCCGCGCGGAGGGTGTCGATCACGCTGCCGTTCAGCCTCCTGAACGTGACGCGCAGGGTCGTGCGCGCGGTCTGCGAGCGCCGGTTCGCCGGCTCCCATCGAGCGTCCAGCACCGCGAGGAGATCGGCCCCTCGGCCTCGCGCCTCGGCCGGATTTCTTCCCCGGATCACGTGAGAGAATCTCCGGCGCAGCGCGCCCCGGACCCCGCGGAATAGAAGATGGGGGAACTTCACGGCGGGCGGGGGTTGATCTATTCCGCGGAGTCGCCTTTCCCTGCGGATGTGGTTGATTCTCCGGCGGGTCTCCGGGGAGAGCGTCACGGCGAGGGTGAGGTTGGCTCTCTCTATGTCGAAGACGGCGTGGCGGGCGAAGGCGTCGGGCGGAAACGGAGGAATCAAGCTTGCCAGGAGGAGAAGTGCGGACCTCAGAATCGGAAGCCCGATTTTTTTCTGATCGGCGTCGTCATTCTTCCCGTCCTGCTGTGGCGACGAATTCCCCTCTTCCCCGATGCGGGAGTGGCCGCCCGATGGGGTCGCCGAGCTCATGGCCCGCGTCGCCGGGCGGTCCCGGAAGGATTCTTCGGGTGATCGGCGCCTCGGAAGCCGCCCCGCTGTATCCGGACCGGCCGATTATAACGGATTTCACGCACCTTTTAGACAAACACATGCAAAACTCGTTCGCGAGATGGCCTGTTGGAAGATAAATTCTCAGGAAATGAGGGGTTCCGGTGACGATATCTTTGAGGGGGAACACGGCGGAATGATATTCTGGCCCCGTTCCATGTCCGGGTAGATGAGACGTTCGTCGGTCCGGTGTCTCCGGAGGGATTGATATGCGCCGCCAAATCGGCTGGTTCCCTTTCTTCTTGCTCTTTCTGGGGGGGTGTTGCGCCGGGGCCGGCCCGCTGGTCCGGGTCCCCGCCGCCCCGGATGTCCGGGCGGGACTCGCGGAGAAGGTGGTGAATTGGTATACGTCGCTTCGAGGGGAAACGGCCGCCGGGCTCATCGAGGCGTTTCAGGAGAAGCACTCCATTCGGGTCGCGATTTTTCAGGGATCGGATCCGGCGCTTGTGTCGCGGTTCCTGCGGGAACGTCAGGGACCGAAGGCGAACGCCGACGTTCTCCAGTTGACCGACCCCGGCCTTTTCGCCGGTCTTAAACAGCGCGGGCTTCTGCGCCCGGCGGAGGTCCCGAACGGCCTGAAGGTCCCCTCCTGGCTGAGGGGTTCCGGGGGCTTCTGGGTCGCGTCCCACGTTGTGACGGCGGTCCTGGCGTATCGGCCGGACCGTCTCAAGACGGGGAGTGTCCCCCGCTCGTGGAGCGACCTGGCCGACGCGCGTTTCCGGAACCGGCTGATCGTCCCCGATCCGGCCGAAAGCGGGCCGGCTTTTTATTGGGCGGCGGCGATGGCGAGACTCCATGGGTGGGATTTTCTCGAGGCCCTGGGCCGGAACGCGGCGGCCGTCCTCCCATACCACGAAGCCGCCGGCGGGCTGGCCGCCGGACAGGCGTGGGTCTCGGGCGGGTTGTCGGGCGAGGAGGTCTGGCGGGCGGGAAGGGCCGGGCGTCCGGTGACGCTCGGGATTCCCGCCGAGGGCGTCCCGGCGATTCCCGCGGCGGCGGCCTTGCCGAAGGGGGCGCCCCATCCCGCGGCGGGCGCGGCGTTCTTGAATTTTCTGTTGTCTCCGCCGGCCCAACGGATTCTCGCGGGCGACGGATTCTACCCCGCCCTTCCGGGTGTCCGGGCTCCGGCCGGGCGCACGGCGCTGAAACGGCTCCGGCTGCTTCAGCTTCCCTGGGAGCGAACCGCCCAGTCCGGGAGGGCGTTCCGGGAGAGGCTGGCCCGCAGCCTGAGGGCCGCCGCCCGATCGGGCGCGTCTTTCCCTGAATCTCCCGGAGTCGCGGAGGCGCCCCGGCCGGCCGGCCGAAGGGCGGGGTCGGGTCGCGGCGCTCACCCATGCGGAGGGTTCGGATTTCAAACGGCCGGACCTCAACCCTTCCGGGCCTCGCTCCGAAGCCGGTGAATCCTCTTGTCGGCTATTGTTGTTTGACGAAGATGGGATTGGTTATCAGGTGGGCGGAGCGTGAGACCTGTGCGTCCAGTCGGTAGTATACGGTTTTTCCCTTGGGGGATTCGGTGTCGACGTGCCGCATCTGAAAGGGCGTCTTGCCCTTGAACGTCCGGATGACCTTTCCATTCCGGATGAGCTGGACCGCGAGGTCCCGGGCGCTGTCGTCGGAGGCCGAGACGCGGAACAGAATCTCGGGCAGGGCGCCGGTCGTCAGGGTCTCTCCGGACAAGGCCATCAGGTCCCGATCCCGCGCGATGACCTCAAAGCGGTCCAGGCGCAGCCGCGACGGGCCGTATCCCCGGACCACATACATCCTTCCTTCCTGAAAGGCCGTCAGGACTTCCATTTTGGAGCGTTTTTTTAGCAGGAACACGGTTTGGATGTCCGAAAGCCGTTTTCGCGAACGGATTTCTTTTTTGTTATGGAAATCGACCCCCCCATAGGCCCAGACGGGGGCCTTCCGCTTGTTTTGGATGTATTCCCCGAGGACCCGGTCCCATTGCCGGCCGGGTTTGCTGGCGACGAAGTTATCCTCATAAATGGCGTCGAATGCCGTATATCCCGTCGATTCAACCAGCACGTCGGGGTTGGGGTCCGTTTCCAGCGTCACGGGGCCGAGGTTCTGCTTTTTCAGGAGGGAGCCTTGATGCGCCCACAGGACGATCCCCCCCTTCTTGACGGCCGCGTTGATGAGGGCCTGGTAGGGCTCGATGCCCGGGTCTCCGCCGTAAGGATCGCTGGGGGGCTTCAGGACGGGGAGCTCGTTCACCGCGAGCGGAACGAACGCGACAAAGAGGAGGAACCCCAGGAACCGCCGGAATCTCCCCCGGAACATGAACAGGATGCCGATGAGGACGCCGAATCCGTAGATGGCCGAGAAGAGGTACGGCCAGACGGTCCGGGGAAACGCGGAGGCCCCCCTTTCCAGCAACAGGTCCGGCGAGACGCCTCCTGACACGGGAAGCGACAGGTAATCCTTCGGCCGGTTCAGCCCGAGGACGTGCATGTGCCGCCGCCAGTTGTGGGCGACCAGATTTTTCTGGAAGGGGTCGCCGGTGAAGTGGTAGTGGGCGGCCGCCTCGACGCCGGGGACGATCAAGACCTTCGGGCGCGCCCGATTCGCTTCCGCGACGGCCGCCAGGTATCGGCCCACGCCCGCCTGGAAGACCGAGCGTTTCTCCTGGTGGACGCGGAGAACGTTTTGAATCGGATAGACCCCCCACGACATCGAGAGCCGGGCGTGGTCGGTTAAGACGAGAATGTTGAGGCCGTCTTCCTCGGCCATTTTTGCCAGTTCGTCGACGGAGAATTCCCCCGAGCTGAAATTGGAGTGCACGTGCACCGCCGCGCGGTAGGGCCTCAGGGCCTGGGCCGCGGCTTGGCCGGAAGATCCGATGCCCGCGACGGCCAGGACGGCCGCGGCGAGGGGCGGGAAAAGCTTGAGGATTCGGCGCCCCCGTCGGATTCCCGGCGTCCGTCCGGGCGGACGGTCAGAAAATGAGATCGATGACAAAGCTTGGAACCCCGTAGAGCGTCAGGTAGAGGACCAGGATGAGATAGAGCAGGCAGAGCAGGAAAGTGAGTTTGCCGAGTCCGCGGGAGGGGTTTCGTCGGGCCATGGATTTAGCGCACGTTCGAAGGGTTGCCGGGTCGCGTGATTCGGACGCCCATTCGGGCGCGGACCGGAATGGATCGGCGGATGGTCATGGATGATTCCGCAAAGCGCTCGCCATCCACCGGATGAACGGGTCTGGCCCGGATGACGGCCCCGAGATTCGGAGAGCGGGACGATAGCAGCCTCCATGCGGGTCCCGAAGTTCCGGACGAATCCTTCGGGGTCTCGATCACCTGCGCGTATCTTAGCATCACCGCAATGGCGCGTCATCCGTTTTCTCCGGGGAATCCGCGGCTCGCCCCGCCCCGCGCCCGGGGGTGTGGCGTTTCAGCAGGATATCTGTTACTCTTGACGCGAATGGATTGGATGTCTTCGCGCTCACCTCCTCTTTTCCCTCCGGTATGTATACGGTTCCCGAACGCAAATTTCATGCCGTGCATCGATCCCGCGAAGCGGATTGTGCGGGTGAGCCCTTTTCCATCTGGACGGGGGTGATGAGACCGCGCCGCCTTTCGCTTGCAGAGGAAAGAACTCCATGACCCAAATTCGGACGGAGGGCGACCCCGGCGGGCGGATCGTCGTTGATGTCCTGGAACAGGGGGGGTGAAGGAGACCCTCTCCGAGCTCCGGGTCGGCCTGCTCCTAACCCCCCGCGAGATTTCTTCGAAATTCTTTTACGACGACCGGGGCTCGGCCCTTTTCGAGCGGATCTGCGATCTGCCCGAGTATTACCCGACGCGCGTCGAGCGCGCCCTGTTGACCCGATTCGCGGATCGGATCGTGGACCGGAGCCGGGCGGACGTGCTGGTCGAGCTGGGCTCCGGATCCTCCGTGAAAACGCGTCTCCTGCTCGACGCCTTGGCGCGCGCGAATCGGCTTTCGGCGTATGTCCCCTTTGACGTGAATCAATCCTTTGTGCGGGAGGTCGCCGCCGACCTGACGGCCGGATATCCGGGCCTCCGGGTTCACGGCGTCGTGGGCGACTTCATGAAGCACCTGATGTACATCCCGGACGGAGGCAGGCGCTTGGTGATATTCCTGGGCGGGACGATCGGAAATATACAGCCGGGCCGGGCCGTGGCTTTTCTCTCGGAGGTGTCGGACCGGATGAGCGCCGGTGAGTTGCTTCTGCTGGGGACGGACCTGGCCAAGGACGTGGACCGCCTGGAGGCCGCCTACAATGACGCCCAAGGGGTTACGGCGGAGTTCAATCTGAACGCCCTCCGGGCGGTGAACGACCTCCTGGACGGCGACTTCGACCCGGAGGGTTTCGAACACCGGGCGTTCTACAATCGGGAGCGGGACTGGATCGAGATGCGCCTGCGCTCGAATCGGGAGCAGGTTGTCCGGTTGCCGGGAATCGAGATGGAAATCGCCTTCAAGCGCGGGGAGGAGATCCTGACCGAAATCAGCGTGAAATACGATCGGGCCAGGGTCGAGGCGTTGTTGAGAGAGAGCGGTTTTGAGATGGTCGAGTGGCTGACCGATCCGGAGAACCTGTTCGCCCTCAGCCTGGCGAAGAGGGTGTAGCGCCCTTTCCGCGCCGCACGTCAACCCATGAAATCGTACACGTCCTTTCCTTCCTGCGGCCGGGCGGCGACGGCCTCGACGGCGATCTTCCGCCCATCGCGAAGCCCGTTCACCTCCACCATGGAGATCGCGGGCGGGCTCTCCGAAAAGGCGGCTTCCAGGGCCTTGTCCACGTCTTTGGCGTCGCGCGGGTCCGTCAGGTAGATGGTGCACCGGAGGACGTGGGCCATCCGCTGGCCGTTCGCCGTCAGGACGCGTTCCAGATTCTCGAACGCGCGCGCGGTTTGTTCGGAGCACAGGGGGCTGACCACCTTACCCGACCCGTCCACGCCCGAGATGGCCCCGGTGAACGTGAATCCGTTGCATTCGACCGCGGCGGGGAAGGGGCCGTCGCCCACCTCGGCCCGCACCGGCCGCCGGGGGCCATGGACGTTCGCTTCAGACTTGTTCTCGGCCAAGGTCAGGACCCTCCCCACGACTTCGATTCGCTGAGCGTTTTCCTCCCGGGTTTCCGCCCCGGGACGATTCACGATGACCGACCGGGGACCCGCGCCCCCTCTTCGGTCAAACGGCCTTGGGAACCCCCTGAAGCCGCGGCGATCGCAGCCGCTCCGCAAGGTCCCGCGCCCACGCCATCTTTTCGGCGTCCATCCGGAGCCTCTCGGCGAAGGGGTCGTCGGTGGGTTTTGTGGCGTCGACGCCCAGTTTCGCCGTCACCCCCTGCTCGCTGGCGGAGGGGTCGAGAATGGCGCCGAGGGCGCCGGGGATGATCACCAGGTCCCGGTCGGCCTGAACCCGGGTCGTCATGGCCCAGATAACGTCTGAATCGTTAAAGACATCCACATCGTCGTCTACGATGACGACGAACTTCAGGTAGTGGTCCACGCCCAGGGCGATGGAGATGGCGTGCTTGGCCTCCCCGGGGCGGGTCTGGCGCATCGAGATGAAGGCCGTGAAGGCGGCGCACCCGGAATTGGGAATCTGGACGTCCTTCACGCCGGGGATGGATTTGCGCAGGGCGTTGCGGACTTCCATCTCCCGCAGGCAGCCCACCGTGGTGAGGTGGTCGCCGGCCATTCCGGAGGCGATGCTCTGGAACCAGGCGTCCTCGCGCATCGAGATGGCGTTGACCTGGAAGACGTTCTCCGTGCTTCGGGCGGAAAAATATCCCGTGAACTCGCCGAACGGCCCCTCGGTTTCCCGCGCGCCCGCGAGGAATTCCCCCTCGATGACAATCTCGCTCCAGGCGGGCACGTGGAGATCGAGGGTGGCGCATTTTGCGATCTCCATCGGCTCGCCGAACAGTCCGCCGACGGCCTGGAACTTGCTGATCTCCGGCGGCGGGTAGGACAGGGAGCCCATCGCGACGACGGGGTGAAGGCCCAGGCAGACGGCCGCCGGCATGTTTTCGCCCCGTTCTTCGTACAGGCGCAGGTACTCGAACATCCGCCTGCGCGAGTGGAGGCTGCAACCCATCTTTCTCGGCCCCTTGACCTGAAAGCGGTGGTAACCCTCCGTCACGACGCCCGTGTCCGGGTGTTGGGCCACCAGCATGCCGGCGGTGAGGTAGGGTCCGGCGTCTCCGGGGAAGTACGTGGGGATCGGGAGCCGGGCCAGGTCGGCGTCTTCGCCCGTGAGGACGACTTGGCGGAACGGCGGGTCCTCGACCAACGCCGGGTCGATGTATTCCTTAAGCCGGCCGGAAAATTCTTCGGCCAAGCGGTGCTCGGGCGTCTCGAGGGCCTTGGCCAGGGAGCGGCGTCCGGCCACAAGATTGCAGATTATGGGAACTTGATGGCCCTTGATGTTGTCAAAGAAAAGGATAGGAGATTGCCCTCTCCGTTCATATTCGAGGACCAGGGCCATGATGTCGAATTCCAGGTCGACCGGCTCAGAGACCCGAATCAACTCCTCGGGGAATTCCTGTTCAAACGCCTGGATGAAGCTCCGAAGATCCTGGTTCATGGTTTCTCCTTCCCGCCGGCGCGGCGGGCGGCCTCGGGTCTGCCGGGTCAGGGGCCCGAAACGTATCGGGCGCAAGGGCGCTCGTTGGCCCTGACCGTAAATCTCAGGTGCGCGGTGGACAATTTGGACACATATCTTATCAAATCGGCAAATGAAGGGCACATTTTTGGGAAATGCGGTCCGGGGGTGGACGGGAGCGGATCCCGAACCCCTTGGTTTCAACGGCGAAGCGGGAGTCCTGGTAAAATTCCCAGGTCTGTGGGCGCTCTCGTTTCCGGCGGTCTGTCCCTCGGGTGGGTTGACCCTCGGGTCGATGGGCCCTCGGGTCGGTTCTTTGACCCCGGGGTCGGGAAAAATCTCGGAAGGAGTGGATGGATGTCTCGGAGAGTCGGGTTCCTGATGAAGTTTCGAAAGATGATGAGTTTGCTGGTTTTGACGGTTTTGGGGGTCGCCGGGCCGGTTTCTCCGGTGGCCGATGCGCAGGAGATCAAGTGCCGGGCGCCCGGGTCGGAGTCCGCCCGGGCCATCGCCGCCAAGATCAGCACGAAAACCCTTGCGTCCATCGTGAAGGCGAGCGGCTCCTTCGAGACCAAGGTGCAGCGCATCCGGAATGTCTCGCCCAAGGGGGCGAACTTCGACATCATCGCCTTCCGGCTGTGCGAGGCCGCGCAGAACAGGCTCATCACGCGCGAGTTTTATCAAAAATACCTTCTCACAAGCCTTCGCCCCGTCGGGACGGTCGCCGAGAAGTGGAACCTGAGCGGGGACGTTTACGTCAAAGGCAATCGGACCGACCGCCTGGCGAACGCGGAAGTGGAGCTGGGCTTTGAGCCGCCCCGGGTGACCTCCACCACGCTCGACGGCACCTTCAGCTTCGCCATGCGGGAAGAGGACGCGGGCAAGGCCGTGGTCGTCCGGGTCAGAAAGCCCGGCTACCGGATATTCGTCAGCCGGGTGATTCTGAAACCCAACATGGCATCCCTCGGGGTCGCCATGAGACCCCTCAAGGACACGTTCGTGTTCATCGGAAAGGTGACCAACAGCGAGGGGGCCCGTCCGCTGTCGGGCGCTCGGGTGACGCTCGGCACCGATCCCCCGTCCGACGTCCGGACGAAGTCCGACGGACGCTTCCGCTTCGACGTGGGCCGCGACAGTCTCGAACAGTTCGTGAGCCTGCGGGTGGAGCGAAACGGCTACCGGTCCTATGTGAAAGACATCCGTTTGGTCGAGAAGATGAAGAAGCCCGTGACCGTGATGCTCGAGCGCACCACCTTCCGTGTGCGGGGGTCCATTCGGGACAAAGAGACGCAGGCGCCCCTGGAAGGCGTTCGGATCACCCTCAGGACGGAACCGGTTACGCGGGCGTCCACGGGCAGCGACGGGAAGTTCAACCTTCGGGTCCCGATGAAATACGACGGCGAGTTCACCGTTTTCCGGGCCGAGAAGCCGGGTTTCAAGACGTACACGGTGGACGTCGAGCTCGAAAAAGACGGAGGGGATCCGGTCGAGGTGGAGATGTCCTTGGCCCAGTGAGATCGGGACCCGACCAGGTCGGGACTCTTGAGAGGAGTTGGGCGAAGTGAAAAAATGGGCGCCGTTTATCGCGATGCTGTTGCTGTGGTTGTACGTGGGGAGCGTTGCGGCCCAGGACGACACCCCTCCCGCCGAGAAGGACACGCCCCCGCCCTCCTCATCGCTTGAAGAGGACGACGAGGAGTTGACGGACGAAAAGGGCATGGCGCCGCTTGCGCCGTTCAAGGCCCCGAAATTCAAGACGATGGAGAGGTTCAAGCGGGAGGAGGAGGAGGAAAAACGCAAAGAGAGAGAACGCCGCGCCTCCCGTCCGCGCAGCGTGCCCGGCGCGCCCACCGGGGAGATCACCGCGCTCACCCTGGCCGACCTGATGGCCCGCGGCGAGTCGCACATCAATCAACTGGTTCTGCTCAAGGTTTACTACATGGGCAAAGGGGGCTTGAAAGGGAAACAGTTCAAGATCCCCCGGGGAAAGTACAACAACATCCGGGTCCGGGACCGGGACCTCGAAATCCTGAACCTGATCTTCGTGCCCAAGAAAGACGCGAGCATCCTCAGCCGCCTGAAGCGGAACTTCCGCGTCACGATGGTGGCGAAGGTCATCGACGTCCACAACATGACCGACATGCCCATCCTGGTTGTGACGGCCCTGAGAAAAGGGTGGGAATTCAGCAAGGAGGATTTCCTCCCCAAGGAAGAGGAGCCCCCCGTCGCCTCCGTTCCCCCCGACGCGGACGACACGCCCGGATCGGACACGCCTGACTTGGACACGCCCCCGGCGGACACCCCCGGGCCCGACACCTCGGCCGAGGACACGCCGCCGCCGGATGACGACGCGCCGCCCGATGACGATGTGCCGTCTGATGACGATGCGCCGCCCGATGACGAGCCGCCCCCCCCGCCGCCGGATGATTGAACGAGGAGGCGCGAATCGCGTCCCCCCCCCCCCCCCCGGCGGAAAGCCCCTTCAGGCTTTGCGCCCCCCC
>PVBE012308532.1_pt1 | contig 18612 bp, 19 predicted proteins | sample 1631181 | NCBI WGS metagenome assembly PVBE01 (sample SAMN08397723, study PRJNA350692) | Marine metagenome, whole genome shotgun sequencing project. | isolation source: water | place: Pacific Ocean | collected 2012-04
CCATCCAAAGAATGCCGATCCGGTTGGCAATAAAGCCGAGGGTGTCCTTGCAGTCTACAACCGATTTTCCGAGTAACTGATCACCGAAATCACGCAGCGCCGTGATTACCTCAGCCCGGGTATCCGAACCCGCTACGAGCTCCAGCAGTCGCATATATCTTGGCGGATTGAAAAAGTGAGTCACCGCGAAATACTCGCGAAAATCCTCCGACATATCAGCAACCAGATGATCAAGCGGAATTGTCGAGGTATTGGAAGTGACGATGCAGTCCGATCGGCGATGCGCATTCACCTTCTGATAAAGATCTTTTTTGATCTCAAGGTTTTCCAGTACGGCTTCAATCACAAGATCACAGTCAGCCAGCCAATCCAGGTGATCATCCAGATTCCCCGCCCGTATCCTTGCGGCATTGCGTGGGTGCATCAGCGGAGCGGGATTGGTTTTGCGCATGCGTTGAATCGCGCCCCTCGCAACAGCATCACGGTCGGATCCTTCTGCTACGATATCGAGTAAAACAACCTCAAGCCCCGCATTGGCGGCTTGTGCAGCAATACCCGAACCCATCACCCCCGAACCGATGACAGCGACTTTCTGTATTGAGGGCATTTAAGCGGCCTCGAGGACAGTAGCGATTCCCTGACCTCCACCAATGCACTGGGTCGAAAGGGCGTAGCGGCCTCTTTCCCTTTGCAGTACCTGTGCCGCCTTGCCAGTGATGCGTGCGCCGGTTGCCCCCAGCGGGTGACCAATCGCTATCGCGCCGCCATCTATGTTCACTTTTGCGGTGTCGAGTTCCAGATCCCGGATCGAGGCAATCGATTGGGTGGCGAAGGCTTCGTTGATTTCGATCACATCGAGATCCTGGGCACCGATCCCCGCCCGGCTGAGCGCTTTACGCGATGAAAAAATTGGGCCTAAACCCATCGTTTCAGGCTTGCACCCGGATACCGCGATACTCGCGATGCGGGCCATCGGTTTGAGGCCATTTGCGTTGGCATATTCCAAAGAGCAGACCAGTGTTGCAGCAGCCCCGTCGGTCAGCGGTGAGGCGGTTCCTGCAGTGACCGTACCGTTCTCGTCAAACGCAAGCTTTAGCCCGGCCAGTCCCTCAAGATCAGTGGTGGGACGAAGACAGCCGTCTGCGTCTATGGTGTTTCCATTTACTTCAATGGGTATGATCTCGTCAGACAGACGTCCGTTTGCCTGTGCTTCACCAGCTTTGCGCTGACTCGTGACAGCAAAGACCTCCTGGTCTTCCCGGCTGATTTCGTACTCACGGCCGACGTTTTCAGCGGTTTCGCCCATAGACATATAGGCAGCCGGCATGTCCTCGATCAATGCGGGGTTTGGCATCGGATTGAAACCGGACATTGGCACACGACTCATGGATTCAACACCAGCGCAGATGAAAACATCGCCTGCATCCATCTGGATAGCGCCTGCGGCCATATGAATCGCCTGCATGGACGAACCACAGAATCGGTTAACGGTGGTTCCGGCAACCGAAATTGGCAATCCTGCCATCAGGCCGACCAGCCTCGCCATGTTGAACCCCTGCTCACCCTCGGGAAAAGCACAGCCGAGGATCAGATCTTCGACGTCATCCGGGTTAACGCCGGTACGCTCGACCAGACCCTTGACGACATGGGCGGCGAGATCATCCGGGCGGACCTTGGTCAGGGCACCTTTGGTCGCGAAGTGAAAAGGTGACCGGGCGTATCCGGCGATCACGATGTCTTTCATTGCAAATCTCCTTTGAAAAAATTTCTTATGTCATCAATTCATGTCATAGCAGGAAGCTATTTCACGGCTCAGGCGCGAGCCGCCTGAACTGAAACGTCCTGTATGGTGGTCAGTGCCTGTTCCCGCACACCGGCCAATTCCTTAAGGGTGTCATTAAGATCAGCTTTTTGCGACTCCAACTCCTCGATGCGGGTGTTGACCTTATCCAGCAGCAGCAAAATCTGGTCATGCTGGGTGGGGTCTGCATCGTAAAGGTCGAGGTACTCGCCAATGTCGGTAAGGCTGAAACCGAGGCGTTTGCCACGCAGGATAAGTTGCAAACGGCCACGCTCCCGGTAGGTGTAAATCCGTGTAGTGCCCGCCCGGCGCGGTGTCAGCAGACCCTTGCTCTCATAAAAACGGATCGCCCGGGCGGTAACACCGCTTTCCCGGGCGAGTTCAGTAATCGTGAGCATGTCATTCATCATGGAGGTCATGAGTTGGCGGATCCCTGGTGTTTCTCAACTTCTTCTGCAACGAGTTCCTTCTTGGAGAGTTTGCCAATGATGGTCTTGGGTAGTTCCAGACGAAACTCGATCTCGGAAGGCATCTCGATCTTCGAAAGTTTGTCCTCAAGGAATGACTTCATCTCGGCTTCGGTGACCTGTTCACCCTCTTTAAGTTTCACAAAGGCTTTGGGACTTTGTCCTCGATAGTCGTCATCTATCCCAATCACGGTCACTTCGGCGACGGATGGGTGTAGGTAGATTGCCTCTTCGACCATACGCGGATAAACGTTGTATCCACTACACAGAATCAGGTCCTTCATTCGATCGACCAGGAAAAAGTGTCCGTCTTCGTCCATGTACCCGACATCGCCCGTACGGAACCATCCGTCGCGTAGACTGTCGGCCGTTTCTTCAGGACGATTTAGGTAACCCTTCATGACTTGTGGACCCTTAATCCGGACCTCGCCCCGCTCACCCATGGGCATCGGATCATGTGGCGCTTCAATATCGTGAATGGAAATCTCTGTGCCCGGCATCACCTGGCCGATTGACCCGGGTTTGTTTGTGTCATTCATAGCGTTACAGGTCGCGACGGGTGCGGTCTCACTCAAGCCATAGCCCTCGACCAGGCGGCAACCGGTCAGTCGTTCGAAAGTTTCTTTGACCTCCAGCGGTAAGGGCGCTCCGCCCGAGATGCAGTAGCGAACCGTCGAAAGGTCGTGCTTCGAAAGATCCGGGCTCTGATTAATTGCCGCATAGATCGTCGGTACCGCAGGGAAGATCGTAGGCTTCTTCTTACTGATCGTCGAGAGAGTTTGTCCCAGTTCATAGCGGGGCAACAGGATCATCTGCGCGCCGGATGCGACGGCAAAGTTCATGACGGCTGTCATGGCAAAGACATGGAAGAACGGCAGGATTCCCAGTACTTTTTCTTCCCCCGGGTTGAGGTCTACATACCAGAGCAGCATCTGCGATACGTTCGCAGAAAGATTGCCCTGACTCAGCATGGCCCCTTTAGGCCGACCAGTGGTCCCCCCGGTGTATTGCAGCACCGCGACGTCGTTATCGAGGTCGACTGTCACCGGGTCTGGATCGCCAGCGTTATTCATTAGATCGGCAAAGTGAACAATGGTAGGGCCGGAGTCGATCTTGGCAAGGTCTTTTTTCTTGAGCAGACGAAACAGCACGCTCTTGATCTTGGGCAGGATAGCCGCCATTGGGCAGACAATGACTTTCTTTAGACTTTCTGTTTGAGAAAGCATTGCAGCGACCTTGGGATACAGCACCTCAAGATCCATCGTAATCATGATCTCGGTGTCGCTGTCATCAATCTGAAAGGCAAGTTCGCGCTCAACGTAAAGCGGGTTGTAATTGACGACGGTCGCACCGGCGCGCAGCGCGCCGTAATAGCAGATGACGGAATAGGGGGTGTTGGGCAGGCACAAGCCCACTCGACTGCCTTTGGTGACACCCATTGCCTGAAGACCCTTTGCAGCCTGGTTTACCTGCGTGAGCAATTCTCCGTAGGTAAGGCAGTAGTCAAGGAAATCGATAGCAGTCTTGTCGGCACATCGGCTGGCCGTATGTTCTAGGGTCTCAAAAAGAGGCCGGCGCTCGACTGCTGCATTCCAGTCAATGCCTTCAGGATAGTGGCTGAGCCACGGCTTCGTGCTGGTATTCATAATGTCCCTCCTTTAATCGCTATTTATCCGGATTACCGATATACAAAGTGTCCGGCGACTTTATGTAAGAAGATACTGTAGACAATGTTTACGTTAACGTCAATTATCTTACGTCAACGTAATTCAAAGTCGAAATCCCCGGTTTAGATCCTCTGGATCATTGAATTTTTCGATTCCAATATTGGTGTGATTGATTGGCGTGCACAGGTCCGATGCGGGGAAAATTCGCTCTTAAGTTTCGGGGCCTCATTTATGGGACGAAGAGTGGGCGAGCGCGGTCAGTGGCCCGATCAAAGAAGTGTTTGTCCCATTTTGTGGAACCATGAGATCATCCGCGCCCGCAAAATCCGGGGCCGCCCCAGCGATCGGGAATATAGTCAGGGCGAATAAGAGAAGGGAGCCGTTATGCCAGCGTTAAGAAAGAATGTGGATCCTGAGGGATTGCTCGAGTACTCAGTGGTGTATACCGATCGAGCGCTCAACCATATGTCCCAGTCATTTCAGGGTGTCATGAATGACATCTCAGCCATGCTGAAAGAGGCGTATAGCGCTGAGACAGCAATCGTTGTGCCCGGTAGCGGCACTTTTGGGATGGAAGCTGTTGCACGACAGTTTGCCACCGGGAAGAAGTGCCTCGTGGTGCGCAACGGCTGGTTCAGTTTCCGCTGGACACAGATTTTTGAGATGGGGAGTATTCCAGCCAGCCACTCAGTCTATAAAGCACGACCTGTTGAGATCGGAAAGCATCCAGCCTATGCACCGGCACCGATCGACGAAGTGGTCGCTGCGATTAAGACGGAAAAGCCCGATGTCGTGTTTGCCCCGCATGTTGAAACCTCGGCTGGAATGATCTTGCCCGACGATTACGTCCGTTCGCTCGCGGATGCGGTACATCAGCATGGTGGTCTGATGGTGCTCGACTGTATTGCCTCGGGAACGCTCTGGGTGGATATGGCCGAAACGGGCGTGGATGTACTTATCAGCGCACCGCAAAAAGGTTGGAGTGGCTCACCCTGCGCGGGACTCGTTATGCTGAGCGCTCGTGCCGAGGCGATTCTGCAGGAAACCACGAGCACCAGTTTTTCCTGTGACCTCAAAAAATGGCGGGAGATCATGTCCGCCTATGAAAGTGGCGGTCATGCCTACCATGCGACCATGCCTACCGATGGATTGCGTGCTTTTGCCGAGGTCATGCGTGAGACCCGCGAGATGGGATTTGCCAACGTCCGTGCCGCGCAGGAAGATTTGGGCGGGCGGATTCGTGATCTACTGGAGCGGCAGGGAATCCAAAGTCTTGCCGCACCCGGCTTCAGGGCGCCGAGTGTTGTGGTGAGTTATACGGATGATCCGGAAATACAGACGGGGAAGAAGTTTGCCCAGCTTGGCATGCAGATTGCAGCGGGCGTCCCCCTGCAGTGTGACGAGGCCGAGGACTTCAGGACCTTCCGGATCGGCCTTTTCGGTCTGGATAAACTGAAAGACATCGAGCGGACGGTAAATCTATTTGCAAAAACCCTCGAACAGATCACGGTCGACGACGCGGCCTAATCATATGCCTTCAAGTCGGGCGATGCCGATTGCGGCTTCGCCCGCACCACTGTAGAGAATATAGACCTTGCCTTCTTGGGCAAAAATCCCGGGGTCCCGCAATTCGCACAGCCGCGACGTTGCGGCGCCCACGACTGAAGGCTTGCGCGGCAGATCCGAGCCCTCCCAGACTTTTTCAGGGCTCAAAAGAACCGTAGGTTCCGTGAAAACCCAACTGTCCCAGTCGTCGCCAAGCTCGCATTGGCAGTGATAGATCTGTTCGGGACAGTCTCCTACGCATGAGAAGAAAAGGTGCAGAGTGTCACCTTTAAGCCACAATGCAGGGTGGCGTGGCTCAAGGGGGCTGTCCGGTCCGAAAAGCCGCATGGCGGGCCCCGGGTCGTGCTGAACCTCGAAGGGACCGTCCCAGTCACGGGCGCGAAGAAAGCGCCCCTGCCAGGTCGTTGCATACAGCCATTCTTTATATCTGATGACCCGGAAATAGGGCGGACCGAGCAGCGGCGCCTGTGGCGCGAAACTCAGACCATCTTGTGAATAGGCTACCCGAGTTTTTTGATCACCATCATCCAAAAGGCCATGGTAGTACATACGAATCCTTTTCCCGGACTCATCGATATGCACATCCGGCGAGGCAACGTGGGCGTAGAGATAGCCTCCGGACAGTGTATCTGCCCAACTGGGCCGCTGATCAGGCGGGGGTTCCGGTGGATCGGTTGGGGCAAAGAGTGACTCGGACACATCCAGCACGCCCGGACTATAGACCTGCCATGGTCCCTTAAGATCATCGGCATAAGCCAGACGGATGAAAGTGCCCTTGTGATGCGCGAAATAAAGGTAGTAGCGTCCGAGCGGCTCTTCCACCCAGTCCGGGACGCGGATGACACTGGGCCCGTTAATATTGGTGCCGATACGATCATCCATTCCAGGATAAATGATCGGCTCCTCCATTATTCGAGTTGCGGTAATCGTCATAAACCTTCCAGTTAGTTGAATGTCTTGAGGCTTGGTCGGGGAGATTCTGCCCGATACGGATGTATCGCGGGGGATAAGCGAAAGCGGGGCATCAGGCGACGTCTCGATAGTTTGATAATGTTCGGTAATGGGAATATACCCGTTTGCTGCAAGTGCTCAGTCGTATGAAAGACATGCATAATGCATGCCTATGTTGAGCGAAAGACAGCGGGAATATCGGCGGGAATATCGATCCCGAATAGATAACTGGTACAACGGCCGGGTGCATGTATTTCTTATCTATGCCATTGGTCTGACGGCACTGTGGCTGTATGTCCAGCATTTGGAAAATGTGCGTTGGTGGGAGTGGCTGTCGGTGCCGGTTTTTGTTCTTTCCTGCAATATCTTTGAGTGGTATCGGCACCTCAAGATCATGCACAGGCCGCAAAAATCCAAAGCCTTACGGGCTATCTATAATCGGCACACCTTACAGCATCATCAGTTCTTCACGGATGCGGAAATGCGTTTTCGTGACCAGAGGGATTGGCGGGTCACGTTCTTTCCTCCTTATGCGCTGGTTGTATTCATCCTGATCTCGATACCCGGAGCGGCGCTCTGGTATTTCTTACTGACGCCCAACATTGCTTGGTTGTTTATGTGTACGACCACGGGCATCTACCTCGTGTACGAGTTCATGCATTTTTGTTGTCATATAGGCGAAAACTGGTTCGTTCGAAATACGCCTTTGGTGAATACACTCCGACGGCACCATACCGCGCACCATCATTCCCGTCTGATGATGGAGAAGAACATGAATTTGACTTTTCCGATTGCGGACTGGATTTTCGGGACCTCAGATCTCGATCGAGGCTTGCTGGGACATCTTTTTAACGGCTATAACGAACGTTATCTCAAAACTGACCTGCGTGGTCGCGCCCAGCGTCCGGATCAGGCTGCCGCAGACCCTATCACTGGCTAATCCGAAAAGGTTGTGCCGACCCATATCAAAATCATCGTATCGGTTATTACGCTTGTTGTGGGCGGGATGTTTTATCTGTTGGAACGCCACTACGGGGAAACGGTACTGGGCTGGGTTGGGATTGGGTTATCGGTGTTTATGGTAATTGCGATGTGGCTTTTCCGTGAGCCCGGCCCGCGACGCTGAACTTTCTTTTATGAAACACTACGAGGGGCGTCGAACTATTGACGGTATCCGGGTGACTGTGAATGGGGCGCCGCTTGATCCGCGTTATGATCTTGCGGTGTTTACCCGACTGGGATTTGAATGGTCTTATGAGGGGGATGCACCGCGGCAGTTATCTCTGGCGCTGATTGCAGATGCCGTTGGTGAAGATCTGGCACTACAGTGGTCCAAACCGTTTATGACTCGTGTAGTTTTATGCCTTGATAATGATTGGCAGCTGACGGATGACGACATCCGTAAAACGCTTGAGACCATGGGTGTTTCGCACACGACTGTCTGATTAAAAATTTTTCACAAATATCGGTCTAAAAAAACAATGGATAAAGAAGAACTTATTCATATGGTGTATCGGGGACCCCATGCAGGCTCCTCGTCCACCGTCCGGATTTTCCGTCGAGGAATCGAGCAGTCGCCGTATGCCGAAAAGTGGCTGACCGATGACATGATGTATTCGGTTTATGCCAGCCGCCTGTCAGCTGTGGGGACGGATCAGGACGATCCCCTTGAGAAGTACTGGAAGCTGCGGCGCAACATCATGCTTTACGATATCCCAGAGCGGCCGATAGAGGTTTGCGGTGTTGACGCGGTCCGCCTTCTGGAAAAGGCGTTTTGTCGTCGCATCAGCGACCTGCCGCTGTGGCGGGCGCGCTATGCGCTGGTTTGTGCGCCGCACGGCGGACTGGTCATGGATGGAGTATTGATCCGCCTGGCAGAAGACCGGTTCTGGTATGTCGAGGCGAACGGGGATACCGCCAAGTGGTTTCTCGCGTTGTCGGATGGATTAAACGTCACCATTGCTGACCCGCAATCCAGAGTATTACAGGTGCAGGGCCCGAATTCTCTTGAGTTTCTAAAGACAGCTGCGCCGGGCCAAGTGCCCGAACGGTTTGGTTATTTTCATGCCGGGATGTTCAGTTTCGATGGCCAGGAGGTTGTGGTATCGCGCACGGGATGGACGGGGGAAGTGGGGATCGAGATCTACGGTCATGCCGGGCTCGATCATGGCGCGCTGTGGGACTATCTTTTCTCGGTTGGCAAACGTTTTGGACTCGAACGCTCCGGCAGTGCATCGCTGGGCCTTCGACGGATTGAGGCCGGGATTCTGGATTACCAATCTGATATTGATCTCGCGATGACGCCATTCGATGCGGGACTGGGAGCATTTGTCGATTTCGGCAAGGATGATTTCGTGGGAAAGCAGGCGCTTCAGGCTGCCAATACCGGATGCCGGCTGTTTGGTTATGTCAGTGAGCAGGGCAAGGTGAACTCGGGCCTTGAGATTCTTGATAACGGCGAAAGGGTGGGGATTACAAAAAGCAGCTGCTGGTCGCCGACGCTGGAAAAAGGTATCGGCTATGTGGTGTTCGACCACGCTGCTGATGAGGGCGACAACTGGGTCGGCAAGATACTGACGCTCTGTGATGTGGAGGGTGATCACCATGAATGCGAGATCGTCACACTCCCGTTTTTTGACAAGGAGAAGAAGATCCCAAGGGGCCTGCCTATGGAAGACTCGGCCTGAGCGAAAGTGGGGATTCTCATTTAGACTCAGTATCCACATCACCTGGCCAATTGGGATCTGGAACCTCGGGACTATCGTCTAACGATTGGCCATTCATTATGGGGAGAATGCAGGTATGAGCAGTGGAGCGGGGACTCGTCGTCTCTTTGAGCTGGAGGGGAAAGTAGCTCTGGTTACAGGTGCCAGCAAGGGGATTGGTGAGGCGATTGCCAGGGGAATGGCAGAGTTCGGTGCAAGCGTCGTCGTCAGTAGCCGCAGCGCAGAGGCCGTGGAGGAGGTGGCTCAGACTTTCACGTCCGATGGACTTGAAGCCACTGGCATCGCCGCCAACATGGGCCGGATGGATGACATCGAGAGCCTGGTGGCGCAGTCCATCGCGACCTATGGCGGTCTCGATATCATCGTCAATAATGCCGCAACCAATCCGGTCTACGGCCCCATTCAAAAAACCGACGAGCGCGCTTTTGACAAAATTATTGACGTTAACCTCAAGGGCCCCCTATTTCTGTGTAACCGTGCCTATCCGATCCTCAAAGAACGCGGTGGCGGCTCGATCATGCATCTCAGTTCCATTGGAGGGCTGACTCCCGAAGCCGGAATCGGCATGTACAGCGTGAGTAAAGCGGCGCTCATCAATCTGACCAAAGCCATGGCGCAGGATTGGGGTCAGGACGGGATCCGCGTCAATGCCATCTGCCCCGGGCTGATCAAAACCAAGTTCAGTGAGGCGCTGTGGAGCGACGAGGCGAATCTCAAACGGTTTCTGCGCAAGATACCGCTCGGCCGACTGGGAATCTCGGAGGATATCGCAGGCCTTGCGGTATATCTTGCCAGCGATGCGTCTTCCTACTGTACCGGCGGCGTCTATATGGTCGACGGCGGATATGCAGCGTCTTAAGTAAACAATCAGGAGAGATACGATGCCGTCTTTTGATGTGGTCAGTGAAGTCGATGAGCATGAACTTGCCAATGCGATTGATCAGACAAACCGTGAGGTTAGTAATCGTTTTGACTTCAAGGGCAGCGATGCCCGGGTCGAGTATGCAGAGCCAGTGCTCACCATTTTTTCCGACGATGAGTTCAAGGCCGGCCAGGTTCGCGACATTCTCGAGCCCAAACTAGTGAAACGAGGTATCGACATTGGTTGCCTTGAGCCCGGCGAGGTTGAAGAGCGTGGCGGTGGTAAGGTGCAGCAGAAGATTACTGTTCGCCGCGGCATCGACACGGCATTCGGCAAAACGCTGGTAAAGAAGATCAAGTCGAGCAAAATGAAGGTTCAGGCCTCGATTCAGGGTGAACAGTTGCGCATATCCGGGAAGAAGCGAGATGATCTGCAGGCCGTGATCGCCCTGCTGAAAGAAGAAGATACGGGTCTACCGCTTCAGTACGTGAACTTCCGAGACTAGATATCTGAAGACGGGCCAATTGGCCAGGAGTTGTGGCTAATCTATGGGCATCAGTTCAATAAGAATCATATTTTGACCACTAATAACCGTCGTATCTTGCTTGTGACTTTCGGATACATTGTTAGTTTGTAACTGAGCTAGATGGCCGACAGGTACTGAAGCTATTGTTTTACTGCCATGCTTAATGTTCATTTCATTTGTTAGGCTATAAGCAAAAATTAACCTGTTAGTTAATAACGCAATGTTAGCGCTGTGTTGTTTTACATAGCAATTAACTTCAGCAGTAAATGAATTTTGCTTGGTCATTACGTTGAAGTCTTTGATACCGCCGTTAACTAAACTACCGTGGGTTTTACTACCGCCATCAAAATGGGAGATGTCTAATAAATTCGTTAGCTCGTCAATATCGCCATTACGATGATCTAATATCAGTCCTTCGCCCTCTATCAATACTAAATTTCGCTGGTAACCTGAAAAATTGGAAAAATCGCCATCATTTACCACGCTGGCGATGCTTAATCGCCAATCAAAGTTATCTAAATTTCCGCCGCTATTAATGGCTAATTCAGTTGTATGACCTAAGCCGTTTTTCCATGGGATAGTTTTAAACGTTTCAGGGGATAATGTTGTTAACATAAGAAATCCTGTCGATAATTTTCGTCATATTACCTAGCTTATTTATTAAGGTTAAGCATGAAAAAAATCCAGTTCTGGTTTTCGATTGGCAGTACCTATACTTATCTTTCGGTGACGCGCATTACCGGGGTCGCAAAAAAGACGGGTGCCTCGTTTTCATGGCAGCCCTTTAGTGTTCGCAGCATCATGCGGGAGATGGACAATGTTCCGTTTCCACCGAGCAAACAGGTCAAGGTCGACTACATGTGGCGCGATATCGAACGCCGAGCTAAAGGGTACGGTTTTTCAGCCAGGGTGCCAGCGCCTTACCCACTGGGAGAGTTTGATCTTGCTAATCGGGTCGCGGTGCTGGCCATGCATGAAGGCTGGTGCGAGGACTATGTTCGCGCGACCTATCGAAGATGGTTTCTCGACGGGCAGGAAGCCGGTGGGGAGCCCAATCTACCGGAAACCCTGTCAGAGATCGGCCAGGATCTCTCCCGTGTGCTTGACCTTGCGAACAGTTCCGATATTGAAGCCGCTTATCTTGAGCAGACCGTACGGGCACAGACGCTCGGGATTTTCGGAAGCCCGTCGTTTGTCGTCGACGGTGAACTCTTCTGGGGAGATGATCGTCTGGAAGACGCTATTCGCTGGGCGCAAGAATCTGACTGAGTCCTGCCACTACCATCGTTCGCCATAGGGGCGAAGATCGATCTCGAAGGCCCACGCGGAGCGGTCCTGCTGGGTCATCGCGTAGACGTTGTCGGCAATGGCATCCGGCCGCATGAAAAAGTCATCGGACTTGTCGGGCATACGTTTCCGAGTGCGCTCAAGATCGATAATGCCGTCGATGATCAGATAACCCACATGGATTCCCTGGGGGCCGAGGTCTCTCGCCATTGACTGTGCAATGCTTCGCTGCGCGGCTTTGGCGGAGGAAAATGCTGGGGATCGGGCGCCGCCTCTTAAGGACGCTGTCGCGCCAATGACCATGATGTTGCCTTCTCCCTTCTCGGTCATCGCCGGAATCACTTGTTGAGCGCATGCCAAAAGACCCAGGGCGTTGGTGGCCCAGGAGGATTGCATCCCCTCCATCGAGGTTTCCATGATCGGAGCCCACTCACCTGCGCCGGCGTTGTAGACGAGTGTATCGACGGTCCCGACCTCTTCATGAATACGCGCGAACACATTCTTGATAGCTTCAGGCTCGCGGACATCGCATTCCATTGCGACAGACCCGGGAATTTCATCTGCAAGCGCTTCAAGGTAGGCGGCGTTTCTGGCGAGCATTACAACCGTATAACCTTCCGCCGTAAACCGCCTGCTGAATGAAGCGCCATTTCCGGGGCCGACACCCGTGATCACACATACTTTGCCCAAAATTCTTTCTCCTTTGAATAAGCTATTGTTTTGGTCGCGTTGATTCCGTCAGGATCTGATGCGGATGCGGTCACGCATAGGGCCGATTTGCCCGGTAGGGTGTGAGATCCACGGCTGGTGATCGACCGGTAATCATGGCGCTGACGAGCTTGCCCGTCGTCGGCCCCATGGTGATCCCAAGTTGTCCATGTACCACGGCCAGCCAGGTATCTTCAACACCGGGTGCAGGCCCGATAACGGGCAGGGTGTCCGGCATGAATGGGCGGGCGCCGATCCATTGCGAACCATCCGTATGTTTCAGTCCGGGGAAAAGGCTTCGCTGAGCTTTTTTCACCAGAATTTCGGCGCGTCGGAAGTTGGGCTTAGCATCCAGCGGCGCGATCTCGACGGTGCCCGCGATCCTAAGGCCGCTTTCCACCGGGGTATTCACAAAACCGCCGCTTGCATAGAGGACGGGCCGCGACAGCGACACCCCGCTGTCTGCGATATCGGTGTGGTAACCATACAGCGGTGCCAGAGGAATGCTGATACCGATATCTTTCAGCAACTGCCCCGCCCAACAGCCGGCCGCAATCACCAGTTTGCTCACATCCCGTTGGGTGCCATCGGTCAGGTGAAGGCGTCTGGGTCTGGCTAGCGTGCTTTCAATTCGATTGACCTCAGCACTCACAATCTCACCGCCCAGTTTCGCGAAGTGCTGGGCAAGTTCGCGAGTGAGGCGCTGAGGATCCGTGAATGACCGCCAGCCGTGGGCAATCAGGCCAAACTTGCCGTCGGTATCTAGATCAGATTCCACACCGGCGAGCGCGCTGCCCTCAAGCTCAGTTGCGTGGTAACCCTCGTCGGCACGAAGCTGCCAGCTGAACTGGTCTGCAAGGTACTGCTCTTTTTTGTCGTAGAGGTAAAGCACCTCGTTTTCGGCCCAGATATCTTCGATCTGCGCGGCTTCAATGACTTCGTCGAAGTCTTCTTGGGCAAGCGCTGTCAGTGTGCCCAGTCCGTGACAGATCTGTGCCACCCGATGCGGTCTGGCGTTACGCAAAAACTTGAGCAGCCAGGGCAGGGCGGCAGGCAGATGGCCGGGGCGGATTGCGAGTGGTCCTTCCGGATTCAGAATCCAACCCGGCAGTTTCTTCATGACGCCTGGCTTGGCGAGGGGGACAATTTCACTGAGCGCCATTAGCGCACAGTTACCGAACGTAGCTTCGCCCCCGATGCTGCCTCGCTCGATCAGCGTGGTCGCAATGCCCTCCCGTTGCAGCGCAAGCGCGCTGCACACGCCGATGATGCCTCCACCAATGACTGTAACTTCAGTCATCAAGCGACGCCCGTTCGATATCTCAGAAAAATTAGTCGACGCCCTCGACGATACGAAGATCACGTACTACTCCGCCGTCCAGCGCTTCAAGCGCTTGCTGATAGGCTGGTGAAGAATAAGTTGCCAGCGCGTCTGCATAACTGTCGAATTCGACTAGGACGGTGCGTTCTGCTACAGCGTGCTCTTTGGGCTCCATTTGACCGCCCCGAACCAGGAATCGCCCGCCGTTTGCCTGGACCGCATCGGCGGCCAGTGCGACATAAGCGGCAAGTTTGTCTGCGTCGAGAATCTCACGGTACGCCGTCATCCAGTATCCCTTAGCCATAGTAATCTCCTTGGTGTTCAGTCCGGGTCTTGTGCAATTTACCAGAGACCCGATAGAGCCAGGCGGTAGAGCACCGGGTCAGTGCTGTGTGATCTCTGCCAATGCTTTGAGCAGTGCGAGTATTTCGTCCTTGCTGTTGTAATGGCAAAAAGAAGTGCGGATGCAACTTTCCATCCCGAGAGGATCGAGAATATTCCCTGAGAAGTAATCCGCCTTTCGTAGATGTGTTCGGATGCCTCGGTCGTTGAGTCCACTAACCACATCGACCGAGGGTATATGCGAAAACGCATACGATACTAGCCCCTCGCGGTACGGATTATCCGGTCCACCCACGATATAGGCGCCAGGCAGGTTACGAATACCTGTTTGACCCTCCACGCCGTTGATTGCTGTATCTACCAGGTGTGCTTCCTGTGCAGCCATTGCACGGCCTGCGCTCTCTAGTCGGCTACGACGATCTGATTCGTCGCTCACCTGACTCCCAAGCCAGTCAAGGTAGTTAACCACCTCACTGAAGGTCGCAAACGCACCGGTATCGCGGGTTCCAAGTTCCCAGAAATCATCAGCCGTGCCGTCGAGTTTTTCATGGGGGAGGGTGCTCAAGCGGGGAGATGCCCAGGCGACCCCGTAGTTGTGTCGCGAAAACACTTTGTATCCCGACAGGGCGCAGGCATCGACGCCGCATGCATCAATGTCCATGACGCCATGCGCCGCGTGTTGAATGCTGTCGACAATAATGAAGCACTCTGGCGCCCGGGCGCGGATCGCCTTAGCGACAGCCGCAACATCAACAGCCATTCCGGTAACAGGACTGGTCTGAATAATAGTAGCGACCCGTGTGTTTTCATCCACGCGCGCCGCGTAGTCCTGTGCCGTGACCATCGCCTGATCTTTGTCATGGGCAATACTGATGTTCTCTTTGTCCGCAACCGGGCACCACCGGGTTCGCGCACTGACAGTGGCCGGGTGCTCAAGCGTGCTGCCAACCACGTTGCCTCCGGCCGGAGAGCCCAGGATCGCTGCCCGCACAAGACGAAAAAGCAGTTCAGTTCCGCTCTCGCCGGTAAATACGATGCCCTCTTTGACGCCAAAGAAGGTTTTCATGTCTTTTCGGGCCTGGTTGATGATCCGAACAAGTTCATGAGAGGCGGGATTATCCCGGCCCTGGTTATCCGGTATCGACGAGAGGTGACTGTTAACTTCGACGACCGATTTCAGGGTCAACGATCCGCCAGCGTTCTCGAAAAAGATTCTCGGACCCTGGTATGGGCAATGATCTACATGGTGGAAGCGGTCACGAATTTCGCTCAAAAGATCGGCATCAAACATGGGGTGGTTTCTCGTTCAAGGGTATTCCAGAGAGGTTGTACGGCGGTGCGGACTAATTTATTTGTGAAAGTGCGGCCTGGGTTGCAGGGCGGGCCAGCATGTTTTCGCGATGCGCCATAAGGCGCGGCAAAGCGGTCGTATCGACACCATCACTCTCAAGCCAGGAACTGATCGTGAAGAGATACGGGTCGCAAATGGTATACGCTTCTCCGTGTACCCACGGACCCTTAAGGAGATCATCTTCGATCAGGCGGATCACCTGCGTCATTGATTCTGGGACCTTTTTCTTTAGCGCCTCAATTGCCTGTGGATCGTCGGTCCAGCGTGAGCCACGCAGCCGATGGGCGTGGGCAACGTGTACCGTCGAAGCAAGATAACTGTTGAATTCCTGAATCTTAGCGAAAACGAAAGGGTCGTGGGCACCTACAAGGGAATCAGAGCCAAAACGCTTTGCGATGTAAAGAAGAATCGCGGGAGTTTCGGTAAGCGCACCTGACTCTGTGATGAGAGCCGGCACCCGACCCTTGGGGTTCACAGCCTGATAGGCCGCTTCTTTTTGTTCGTTGCGAGAAAAATCGAGAATGGTGAGTTCGTAGTCCGCCTCGACTTCCTCAAGCAGGATAACGGAAGCAAGGGCGATACTCCCGGGCGCGGCAAAAATTTTCAGCATGGTAGGTCCTTTGATGGCCTGGTCAGCGGATTTTGCCCGAAAAAAGCATTGGTGTATCGATTACGGATCAATTTGGGTCGCCTGCATGATCAGGAAGGACGGCGAGATACTGCGGGGCCCTAATTTCATTGCCGGCGGTCCTGCGTGGCCGGAAAACACCAAATTATTGCTATCATCTGCGCTTCGCAAATGGAGGGAAATTCATGAGTTTTACAGGGACCGAGCGTTATGTCGCGACCGAGGACCTGGCGATGGCTGTCAATGCTGCAGTGACGCTGGAAAGACCGCTGCTGATCAAGGGTGAGCCCGGCACCGGCAAAACGATGCTGGCAGAGGAAGTTGCCTTAGCCCTGAACAAGCCTTTGATCCGCTGGCATATCAAATCCACCAGTAAAGCCCAGCAGGGACTTTATGAATATGATGCCGTATCACGGCTTCGGGATTCGCAGTTAGGCGATGGCCGTGTGGGAGATATTGGCAATTACATCCGTCCCGGTAAGCTCTGGGAAGCATTTACCTCGACCGAACAGGTGGTATTGCTGATCGATGAAATTGACAAGGCGGATATCGAATTTCCAAACGATCTGCTTCTCGAACTCGACCGGATGGAGTTCTTTGTTTATGAGACCGGTGAGACCATTGTGGCGAAGCAGCGGCCGATCGTCGTAATTACGAGCAATAATGAAAAAGAACTGCCGGACGCTTTTTTGCGACGGTGCTTTTTTCACTTTATTGCGTTTCCAGATAAATCCACGATGGAAAAGATCGTGCAAGTGCACTACCCGGATATCCGGAAAACGCTCATTCGGGAGGCGCTCGATGTTTTTTTCGAAGTGCGCGAAGTGCCTGGGCTCAAGAAGAAGCCATCAACTTCTGAGTTGATTGACTGGTTGAAACTGCTGATGGCGGACGATATCCCTGAAGAGATTCTGAAATCGCGAGATCCCAGCCAGGCGATACCTCCGCTGTATGGGGCTTTGCTCAAGAATGAGCAGGATGTGCATATGCTGCAGCGGCTGGCATTCATGGCGCGGCGGGAAAGCCCCAACAATTAGTCTGCTCTGGAATTTCATGTCTTGCTGATCAGTTTCTTCCAAACCCTGAAGCAATGCGGCATCCCGGTCTCGGTCAAAGAGTACCTGATGATGCTGCAGGCGCTGCAGGCGCGGCTTGCGTTTGCGTCTGTTGATGATTTCTATCTTCTGTCGAGGGCATGTCTCGTCAAGGACGAGAAGTACTTCGATCGTTTTGACCGGGCGTTCAGTGCGTGGTTCAAGGAGATGGAAAGTATTGATGACATCATTAACGCATTAATACCGGAAGACTGGCTGCGCGCTGAACTTGAGAAATATTTGACTGATGAAGAAAAAGCCAAGATCCAATCGCTCGGTAGTCTTGAAAAGTTATTGGAGGAATTTCGCAAACGCCTGGAAGAGCAAGAAAAGCGCCACTCGGGCGGGAGTAAATGGATCGGCACTGGGGGAACGTCGCCATTTGGAAACAGCGGGTATCACCCAGAGGGAATCCGGGTAGGCGGAGAAAGCCGCAACCGAAGCGCGGTGAAAGTCTGGGAGGAGCGGCACTATCGCAATCTAGACGATTCGATCACGATTGGTACACGCAGTATCAAACTGGCACTCAGGCGATTGCGCAAGTTTGCCCGCAGTGGGACTGAAGAAGAACTCGACCTGGAAGATACTATCCGGTCGACTGCGCGTAATGCCGGGTTACTCGATATTCGCATGGTCCCCGAGCGTCATAACGCGGTTAAGGTGTTGGTGTTTTTCGATGTGGGCGGATCGATGTATCCCTATGTGCGGACCTGCGAGGAACTTTTTTCCGCCGCACGCAGCGAGTTCAAGCATCTGGACTATTATTACTTCCATAATTTTTTCTACGATTTTCTCTGGCGTGACAATCAGCGGCGCCGAAACGAAACCATCCCTACTTGGGATGTCCTGCACACCTATCAGAACGATTACAAGGTCATCATCGTGGGTGATGCTTCAATGGCGCCCTACGAAGTGGTAAGTGTTGGCGGCAGTGTGGAGTACATGAACCGCGAGGCCGGAGTCACTTGGATGGGGCGGCTCAAGGAAAATTTTGAAAAAGTCATCTGGCTCAATCCAACGCCCAAGGCGCACTGGGGCTATACCCAGTCAATCGGCCTGATTCAGGAACTGATGGAAGACCATATGTATCCGCTTACACTGGAAGGTCTTGACCAGGGTGTTCGCCATCTGGCTAGCTGAGCCAGGGCTTTCCGTCATGCCAAGAGCCCCCGTGCCGCCGACAGAGTTGAGCGACCTGGTAGGGGTCGAGACCGGTATTTCAGATTGGATAACCATAGACCAGTCGCGTATCAACGCCTTTGCAGCGTGTACCGAGGATTTTCAGTTTATTCATATCAATCCTGATGAAGCGAAA
>PVBE010210075.1_pt1 | contig 18610 bp, 16 predicted proteins | sample 1631181 | NCBI WGS metagenome assembly PVBE01 (sample SAMN08397723, study PRJNA350692) | Marine metagenome, whole genome shotgun sequencing project. | isolation source: water | place: Pacific Ocean | collected 2012-04
AACCAGGTCAACGGGCAATAGGTCCATTAAGTTCATTAACAAAATCCAGGAAATAGAGGTTAGCGCTAAAGGTCCTATTATTTTGTTGCCCTTAGGTTCGAAGGTATCGTTAACTGCACCTCTTACAAAATCTATAGCGTATTCAAATGCGTTTTGTAATTTGCTGGGGTTTGTTGCAGAAGCCTTTCTTGCTATTGACCAAAATAAGAAGGACACAATCCCTCCAAGTAGTAATGACATTACCATGGTATCAACATGAATTGCGTTAAAACCCATTTCCTTAACATCACATGTGTATGTGTTGGGTTTATGTTCGGCGTGTGCCTTTCCTGTGTTTATGTGGTGGTCTGCAAACCTCCATTTACCATCAGAACATTCACCAAATGTTAAGTTTTGAAGGTGGTGCTGTATGTAATCTGTTGAGTTAAGTTCTTTATTGGCCATTTGGATTTTGTTAGGCGCCGCAATTATAGAGTTGTGTTGGTCATAGTCCAAGCACAATTTAATAAATTTTTTATGTTTTTATCTTTTCTAAGAGCCCTTGGAGAATATCTAAATTATTAAAATTTATAATTAAACTTCCTTTGCCCTTTTTGTTGTGTTTAATGGTAACTTCAGCGCCCAGAGATTCCGATAGGTCTCTTTCAAGTTTGATGGTGTTTGGGTCTTTTGTGTTTGTCTTTTTTCTATTTGTTGTATTCGGTTTTGCTTTTCCCGCCAAAACCTCAGCCTGTCTAACTGATAGGGCTTTTTTTATTATCTCTTTGGCTAGGGCGAGTTGTTTGTCTGGTTCAACAGAGAGGAGGGCCCTGGCGTGCCCCATCTCTATCTTTCCTTCCTCTAAAAGCTCTTGAGTTTCCTTGGTTAAATTTAACAACCTAAGAAGGTTTGTTACAGCTGGTCGAGATTTTCCTACCGCCTCGCCTACTGCTTCTTGGGAAAGGTTGAATTCTTGTTGAAGCCGCCTTAGTCCTCTTGCTTGATCTAGTGCATTCAGGTCTTCTCTTTGGAGATTTTCTATTAAGGAGATTTTTGCCGTCTCGTCGTTGTTAAGGTCTCTTACGATCGCTGGAACCTTTGCAAGGCCTGCTATTTGTGCGGCCCGCCACCGCCTTTCGCCTACAACAATTTCAAACCTTCCGGAGGCCTGCCTCCTAACCACCAAGGGCTGCAAAACCCCTTGTTCTTTTATGCTTTGGGCTAGTTCCTCTAGGGTGCTTTTATACATTTTCTTTCTGGGTTGAAATTGGCCCGGAGATAAGTCCTCTATTGCGATTTCATTTACGCCCTGAGGTTCGGTTTTGGGCCTGTCTCCCAATAAGGACTCAAGGCCTGTTCCTAGGCTTGTTTTGTCTTTACTCATTCGCCGCTCCTTTGTATTGCTCCTCCATTCTCCCTATCAATTCTCCTGCTAGCGCCAAATAAGCCAGCGTCCCTTTCGCGTTGGGCTCGTAAGAAAGGGCGGACTTTCCAAAACTAGGGGCTTCGGCTAGCTTTATATTTCTCGGTATTACTGTTGAATACAGCTCGCCTTCGAAATGTTTTTCTAGTTCTTGGGTTACCTGTCCTCCCAGTTTGTTTCTTGGATCAAACATTGTTCTTACAACCGCACTTAATTGGAGGTTGTGGCCTGTGGCTTCGTTTAGCTGACTTACTGTCTCTAACAGGCCGGCCAGGCCCTCAAGAGCAAAATATTCACACTGCATTGGGACCAGGAGGTGTTTGGCCGCCCTCAGTCCATTTAAGGTAAGCAGATTAAGCGAGGGCGGACAGTCAATTAATATGTAATCATATTGGTCTGCGCGTTCAGAAAGAAAATTCATAAGGGCCCTTTCCTGGTCTCCGCCTCCGCGTAAGTGGGCTTCTGCGGCAACAAGAGCCGGACCTGAGGGCATAACTTCATAACCTAGTTCTCCTGCTGAAAATATAATTTTTCCATTTGAGCCCATAAGTGCGGCGGCCGAACCTTCTCTTTCGTCCACTTTCTTTAGGCCCGATCCGGTGGTTGCGTTTGCTTGGGGGTCCAGGTCTACCAGAAGGACTTTTCTTTTCATTGCAGATAGGGAGGCGGCTAAATTTACGGCCGTGGTCGTCTTACCAACCCCGCCTTTTTGGTTTGCTATGACTAGAATGTTAACCATTGTGTTTTTCTTTCTCTATTGTAACTAAGATGCGACTCTTGTCTTTTCCTTTTGTAGGAATTTTTAATATTTTTTTTATTGTGTAATTTTGGGGAACACTCTCTTTGTTTATTTGGTCTGCGGTTTTCATTAGTTTTAGCTTGACCTTTTTTTTGTCGAGATGTTTGTGGGTAAGTTTAATGGTGTGTTCTATGGTTCCTACGGCCCTTGTTACGATGTCGTAAGCCGAGGGAAGCTTTTTTAGGTCCAGCTCTTCTATGCGTCCGTTAATTACCCTTACATTTGTTAGGTTTAATTTGTTTGTGGTGTTAAGCAAGAAGGCGGCTTTCTTTTGGTTGCTTTCTACTAAAATTATTCTCTTTTTTGGTTCTTTTATGGCAATGGGGATCCCTGGCAACCCCCCTCCGCTTCCTAGGTCCACCACAACCCGGCCTAGGTGAGGGATTATAGAAAGCGAGTCTTGCACGTGTTCGTCCAGTTTTGGTTCTTGGTTTTTTGAAATTAAATTGTGGGTTTTGTTCCACTCCAGAACCAACGACATGTACTGTTCAAGTTTATTGAGTTTTTTCAACCCACCAACCTTTTCTTTTCTTTTTTGATGTGGACCATTAAAAGAGAAATGGCCGCCGGTGTAACGCCCGGGATTCTGGATGCCCTTGCTACGCTTTGTGGTTTCGCCTCTGAAAGCTTTTGTTTAACTTCGTTTGAAAGTCCGGTCACATTTTTGTAGTTAAGGGAGTCAGGTATGGTTGTGTTTTCGTTTTTTTGTAGTTTTCTAATGTCTGTTTTTTGCCTTTCTATGTACCCCGCATACTTTACAGTTGCCTCAATCTCATCAACAACATTTCTAAGAATTTTTTTGGGTTTTCCTGGTAGGTGTTTATACAAAACTTTTGGTCGTTTTAGTATTTCTTTTAGTGTTTTGGTGGAGCGCACCTTTTCGCCAGTTTCTTTTTCTAGGCTTAGTGCTTCTTTGGTGTTAGGTAGGATTTTTTCTGTTCTCAACCTTTCTAGTTCTTTTGTGGCCGTTGCTTGTTTGGTTAAAAATAAACCCCAAAGGTCGTCTGCTACCAAACCCATTTCTCTGCACCTTTTTGTGAGCCTCATGTCGGCGTTGTCTTCTCTTAATATAAGCCTGTACTCGGCTCTGCTTGTAAACATTCTATATGGCTCTTTAGTTCCAAGACTTACAAGGTCGTCTACCAACACCCCGGTATAGGCTTCGTGTCTACCCAAAGAAAGGGGTTCTTTTCCTGAAACAGAAAGCGCTGCGTTTATTCCTGCCAGAATCCCTTGGGCTGCCGCTTCTTCGTAACCGGTTGTGCCGTTTATTTGTCCTGCGAAATACAAACCTTGAACGCAACATGTCTCTAGGGTGTGATTTAGTCCTGTGGGATTAAAATAGTCGTATTCGATTACATATCCTGGCCTTACTATTTTCGCCCCCTCAAACCCTGAGATTGATCTAACCAGTCTTTCTTGTGCTTTGAGGGGCAGGCTTGTTGATATTCCGTTGGGGTATATAAGGTCTGAATTAAGGCCTTCTGGTTCTGCAAAGATTTGGTGAGACTCTCTATCAGAAAATCTTACTACCTTGTCCTCTATTGAGGGGCAGTACCTTGGCCCCACCCCCTCTATGGCTCCAGAGTACATGGGAGATTCGTTAAGGTGTTCTTTAATTATCTTGTGTGTTTCGGGGTTGGTCCTTGTCATGTAACAATCTACCTGGCTCGGCCTATCTTCAGGCAGGGCGGTATAAGACAGAAGGGGGGTTGGCTTGTCTCCGGGTTGGGGTGAGAGTTTTGACCAGTCTATGGAGTTTTTATCTAGTCTGGGCGGGGTGCCTGTTTTTAGTCTTCCTACTTTTAAAGGAAGTTCTCTGAGTTTTTTTGCCAACTTTATGCTGGGCGGGTCTCCTGCCCTTCCGCCTGGTTTTTTGTCTGCCCCTACGTGCATTACCCCTCCCAAAAACGTTCCTGTGGTTAGTATTATTTTATTACATTGGATGGTTTGGCCTTCAGAAGTGAAGATGCCAGTAACTTTGCCTGCCTTTAGACATAAGTCTTCCACGGAGGCCTCTAAAATTGTCAGGCTGTCTTGCTGTTCCAGAAATAGTTGAATTGCTTTACGGTACAGGTCTCTGTCCGTCTGGACTCTTGTTGCCCTGACGGCCTGTCCTTTTGTAGAGTTAAGAACTCTGTAGTGGATTCCGGCCAGGTCTGCCGCCCTTGCCATAAGCCCCCCCATGGCGTCCACTTCTTTGGCTAGGTGACTCTTGCCTATGCCGCCTATTGCGGGGTTGCAAGACATCTCGCCTATAGTGTTTTTTTTGTGTGTCACTAGAAGGGTGTTGACGCCCATTCTAGAAGCAGCAGCGGCAGCCTCTACCCCGGCATGGCCTCCACCTATAACTATTATTTCGTATTTATCCACAATGCTAAAAACTAAAGTTAAATTTTATTAATAAATAGTGATTATTTTAATTTGTTATTATAGGCCCAAACAAACTCTGTGGAAAAACCCAAACCGCCCTGTCTCACTAGGGTCTCCGGGGCCGAATAAGTCACGTGCTTTTTTATGGCTAAGGTGTTGTGGTTGTTGTATGAAATGTGGGTTTATTTTTTTCTTAACAATCCCTACAAAAATTTTTACATCTTATAAACAATTATTTCCCTAAACAAAACTCAGAAAAAATTTCTCCTAACAAATCATCAGAAGAGACGGGGTTTGTAATCTCACCCAACTCTTTTTGGGCGGCCAGAAGATTTTCCGCCACCAACTCCATGCCCTCTTCTTTTTTTAAGGAAGAGGCCGACTCATTTAAAAAAAACAAAGCAGACTCAAGACTGTCAACATGTCTACGCCTAGAAAGGAGAGAGGTTTCAGTAGAAGAGCTTAAACCAAGCCTAATTAAAACCAACTCAATTAAATTATCAAAACCAAAACCGGTGGCCGCAGAAACGCACACTTCTCCGTCTTCGCATAAAGGAATTGAATCAAGAAGATCGCATTTATTTAAAACCTTTATAGAGTTTTTATTAATAGAATCTACACCCCCTCTTTTGTTTGCGTCAACAACATGAAGAACAAGAGTGGCTCCCTCAATGGCCTTTTGAGTCCTCTTTATACCCTCCCTTTCAATTTGGCTGACGGGATTTTTTCTCATGCCGGCCGTGTCGACAAACTCAACAACAACACCACTTAAATTTATGTTTGCTCTTATAGAGTCACGAGTTGTTCCAGGAACGTCTGAGGTTATAACAAGGTCGTCCTGCGCAAGCCTGTTCACCAAAGTAGACTTGCCGGCGTTGGGCGCCCCCACAACAGCAACCCCAAATCCTTCTCTAATTTTTAACCCCTGTTTTGCTGCCTCTAACACAGACCCTAGGTAGGAAATTTGGGCTTCCACCTCCAACAAAAGGCCTTCAGCCGCCCCCCCTTCAGCCACCTCTTCTGGGAAGTCTAACGAAGCTTCAACAGAAACCCGACAAGAAACCAAAGAAGCTATACTTTTATTAATGCCCTCAGAAAAACGCCCTGACAAAGAGTTGTTCGCAGCGAGAATAGCCTCTTCTGTTTGGGCCGCAATAAGGTCCGCCACAGACTCTGCCTGTGCTAAATCTATCTTGTTGTTTAAGAATGCTCTTTTTGTGAACTCCCCCGGCTCAGCCAACTTAAGCCCCAATGAAAGGCCTTCGACCATAACTAAATCGACGAGGTTGGGGTTGCCGTGGCAGTGAAGCTCGACAACATCTTCTCCCGTGTAAGAATGTGGGGCTTCAAAAAAAACCACCAACCCAGAATCAATAATTCTTTTATTTTTATTTCTTATATCACAGCGCCTAAATTGCCAAGGAGTCCCCAAAGGGCCACACATCTTTTCCACCACCACCCTTGAGCTGGGCCCAGAAATTCTAATAACAGAGATACCCCCCCTCCCAGGGGCTGTTGCAGGAGCGATGATTGTAGTTTCTACGGTCAAAATTAACTTTTAGAAGAAGCGCCCCTTGAATACCACCACTGCTGAAATATTTGTATAGTCATATTCATCAACCAATACAATACAAGACCAGAGGGAAACCAGGCAAAAATAACAGCAAAAATAAGAGGAAAAAATTTCATCATTTGTGCCTGCATGGGATCAGCATTAGGCGGGGTAGGTGTCATTTTTTGAGATAAATACATACCCGCTCCGTTTAAGAGGGGCAGCACGTAATAGGGATCCATAGCAGAGAGGTCTTGTATCCAAAAGAAAAAAGGAGAATGCCTAAGCTCCACTGTTTCCAACAAAACCCAATAAAAAGCTAAAAAGAAAGGCATTTGAGCAAGCATGGGCAGGCAGCCGCCAAGAGGATTAACCCCCTCCTTCTTATAAAACTCCATAAGCTCTTGGCTCATTTTTTGTTTATCACTACCATATCTTTCTTGTAAGGCCTGCATCTGCGGCTGAAGCTCTCTCATTTTCCCCATAGACTGATATGCTTTCGCAGACAAAGGCCAGGTAACAAGCTTTATAACCACAGTTAAAAATATAATAGCAAGCCCCCAGTTGTTAAAAATCTTATTGCCTTGCTCTAAAACCCAATACATAGGCTTGCCCAACCACCACAAAAAGCCGTAATCAACTGTTAAATCTAGGTTTTCTTGTATTTTAGATAGTTGTCCGGGTAGTTTGGGGCCCACATAAAGAGTATTTGCTGTTTTTGTGTTGTCACCAGGACCAAGAAGAACATCAGGAGAGGTATACCCTAAAGAGTACCTTTTAGAGCCCTCGCCCCACTGCCCTTGGTATAAATAGGTTCCACTTTGCTCTGGAACCCATGCTGACAAGAAATAGTGCTGGATTAAGGCAACCCAACCCCCTTTGGATTTATTTCTGTAGGCTTCATCATAAAGGTCGTCAAAGTCATATTTTTCATAAACGTCTTGCGTGGTAGAGAAAACAGGGCCCAAGTAGGTCATTGCCATCCCCTCCTCTCTAGAGGGGGCCCCATTTCTCTCTATAACCACATACGGGGTTACACTTACCTCAGACAAGAGCTTAGAGGTTAATTTATCTTCAACCACCACCGAATACCCTTTATCTTGAAAAGTAATTGTCTTTTCATGCGTTAACCCGTTTGACTCACCCGACAAAACAAAAATTTTAGAATTGTTGGAACCGCCTCTCTCTATAACTTTCGAGAAATTGGGCTCTAAATAACCCTGACTTCTTGTGTAAAAACCACTGTTGCCGAAGTACATATTACCGCCCACCTTTCCAAACAATTCTAAGGGCCTATCAGAGCCCATAGTTTCTTTGATGGTTTTCATTTTTGAGTCTATTATTCGCCCAGATTTAGCATCAACAGCCAACAACAAGTCTTTATTATCTATAAGAAAGGTTTTGCCCACATTTCCAATAAAAGGATCGTCGGCAGCCTCAACATCCATTGGCGCAAGTGTTTCTGTAAGTGAGGGCTTACTATCATTAATAGGATTATCTGAAAAGGTCTCATCACTTACCTTAATGTCAACAACCTCTTCAACTGGCCACTGGAGGAGTAAATAATAAAGAGTGACCCCTATGCCTATTATCAAAGATGTTTTAACTAGGTCCATTAGTATTTTCTCCTGGCAAGGGGTCGAATCCACTACCACCCCACGGGTTGCATTTTAATATCCTCTTGAGGGCTAAAAAACTGCCCTTTATAAACCCAAATCTTTCTACCGCCTGGAGCGCATATTCAGAGCAAGTTGGATGAAACCTGCAACTAGGACCAACAACAGGACTAATAAATTTTTGGTAACCTCTAATCGCCTTAATAGTCAAAAACTTCATCACTTTACTTTATAAATTTGTCCCACAAACACTCAAGGTCTTTTTTAAACTTTACATCCTTTTCAGAAAACCCTTTCTTTACTAACACCACATAATCTCTTTTAGGCAATTCTAAGACCTTTGACCTAAAACTTCCTTTTATTTTTCTTTTTATTTTATTTCTATTAACTGCAAGCTTTATATCTTTTTTTCTTATAGCAACACCCAGCCTCGAGTGCTTAAGGGCATTCTCTTTGGATAATATTAATAGCCTAGACGAGGAGTGTTTAAAGTCAGGAGAAGAAAATATTTTTGAAAAGCCCTCACTTGAAGGGATGGAGTGCTTTAACCCCATAGGTTTAAACAGTTAGGGAGGCCCTGCCCTTCCTTCTTCTGTTATTAAGTACCTTTCTACCGCTCAGGGTTGCATTTCTGGCCCTAAAACCATGAGTCCTTGCTCTTTTTATTCTGCTTGGCTGATATGTTCTTTTCATAAAATAACTTAGAGGCCCTTTAGGGTGGGCATAATAGGGTTTTTACAAGAAATAAACAAGCAAAAACAATAAAACAAGATATTAACAAGTTATCCACAGGAAAAATGTGTTCTTATGCTGTGGATAACTCTGTTTATTTATATATAATTACGTCATGGCAAATTTACATTTTTGGGGAGAATGCAAAAAAACCCTAGAAAAAGACTTGACCGTTGAAGAGTATTCTACTTGGATAGCACCCCTATTACTAGAAGAAAACAATGGCTCAAACCCGCTTTCTTACAGCGTTTTAGCCCCTAACAAATTTATTTCAGACTGGGTTGAAGACAACTATGGCACCACAATTAAAGAAAGACTTTCTGCGATAACAAGCAACACAAACCTAAATCTTCAGTTTGAGATCTATGTGGATTATAAAGAAAGGGCACCTGAAAGAATTAAAAACACAGAGGTATTTGAAAAAGATAACTCTCAAAGCCCCAAAAAGACAAATCTGATAAAAGAGTTTACGTTTGATGCCTTTGTAGAAGGAAAATCGAATCATATAGCTTTAGCGGCTTCTAAACAAATAGGAGAGGGATTAAAAAATTCTTATAACCCTCTTTTTATTTATGGAGGAGTGGGCCTTGGTAAAACCCACTTGATGCATGCGGTTGGAAACAGGCTTTTACAGCAAGACCCTAGAAAAAAAATAGCCTATGTCCATTCTGAGAAGTTCGTGAGTGATATGGTAAAATCGCTGCAATTAGGAGCAATTAGTGAGTTTAAGCAATACTATAGATCTTTGGATGCCCTCTTAATAGATGATATTCAATTTTTTGCAAAAAAAGAACAATCTCAAGAAGAGCTTTTTCATACTTTTAATTCTCTACTAGAAAAAGGAAGTCAAATGATTTTAACCTGTGATAGGTACCCGAAAGAAATTGACGGCCTTGAAGACAGACTAAAATCTAGGCTGGGCTGGGGGCTGCCAGTGGTTATAGAGCCTCCAGAGCTAGAAACCAGGGTAGCAATATTGTTAGAAAAAGCACAAGCCATGAACCATGAGATAGACGAAGAATGCGCTTTTTTTATTGCACAAAAAGTAAGATCCAATGTAAGGGAGCTTGAAGGCGCCTTAAAAAGGGTTGTTGCTAATTCTAACTTCACAAGCAGACCAATCTCTGTAAGTTTAATAAAAGACTCCCTAAAGGATTTATTGGCAATTCAGGCGAGGCAAGTAAGTGTAGAGAACATTCAAAAAACTACTGCAGAGTACTACAACATAAAATTAAGCGATCTTCTATCTAAAAGAAGAAGTAGGTCTGTAGCAAGACCAAGGCAGATGGCAATGTTTTTAGCAAAAGAGCTGACGAACTATAGTTTGCCAGAAATAGGTGAATCCTTTGGAGGAAGAGATCACACAACAGTAATACATGCTTGCAAAAAAATAAAAGAACTCAGAGATTTTAATTTAGATATAGAGGAAGATTATAGAAAGCTTTTAAGGGTTTTAACTATATAATCAAAGGCATGAAATTCACTACAGAAAAGTCTCAAATTGTAGATTCCTTACAAAACGCGGCTGCAGTTGCAGAAAGAAGACAAACTATACCTATATTAGCAAACGTGAGAATCAAGGCACTAGGAGAAAGCTTAGAGGTAACAGCGACAGACCTAGAAATACAAATTAAAACCCTTTCAAGCCTTTCAAAAGTAGAAGAGGAGGGGGAAACGACTGTATCTGCAAGAAAAATGTCAGAGCTTTGTAGGTCTCTTCCTGATGGAGAAAAAGTAGAATTTAGCTTAGGTAATGGAAAATTAACAGTAAGTTCAAAAAATTTCCATGCTGATTTTGCAACAATATCGGCTGATGACTTTCCAGAATTAGAGATAACTGAAGAGCAGAGTTCAATGGAGGTCCCATCTAACACGCTTAAGCGCATATTAAATAAGACCTCCTTTTCTATGGCCTCTCAAGACGTTAGATACTATTTAAACGGTTTACTCTTAGAAATTAACGGGAAGGAACTAAAGGGTGTGGCTACAGACGGGCACAGGCTTGCTCTGTCTAAGTCAACAATTAAGCAGAATAAAATTGAATTTAAAAGCATATTGCCTAGAAAGGCAGCCCTAGAGCTAGGAAAACTTCTTTTGCCTGAAGAGGGGCCCGTAACTCTGTCTTTTGGGCCTTCTTATGTAGATGTAAAAACAGACACATTAAATTTCTCGTCTAAGCTAATAGACGGAAAATATCCAGATTACGAAAAAGTATTCCCTTCTGGAGAACCCAGTCCCATGATTATAGGAAAGGAAACTCTACAATCTGCTTTAAGCAGGGCATCTGTTTTATCAAATGAAAAGTATAGAGGAGTAAGATTCCAGCTCTCGAAAGGTGCTTTAAAGCTAACTGCAAACAACCCTGAGCAAGAATCTGCGGAAGAGATATTAGAAGTAAAATACGATGACTCTGACCTTGAAGTAGGCTTTAATATTGGGTATTTAATAGATGTTTTGGGGTCGTTAGAATCTGAAGAAGTAAAATTTGAATTTTTCGGTGAAGACTCTAGTTGTGTTATAAAAGAGCCCAGTTCAGAAAAAGAAGTTTACGTTATCATGCCTATGAGGCTCTAATGCCTATTGAAAGAGTCTATTTTGATAATTTTAGGCTTTTCAAAAAGAAAGAAATATTTTTTTCAAAAAATCTAAACATAATTATTGGGCCCAATGGGTCTGGAAAGACCACAATCCTAGAAGCAATAGAACTGCTTATAAAGGGAAGGTCCTTTAGAGCTAACTCTTCTAAGGAGTGTATAAATAACAAATCTGAGACTTTTACGCTTGCCTGTAAAGGCAAAATGAACGAAAAGGAAATATCCCTTAAAGTAACAAACAACAAGAAGGGAAGGCTGGCTTCTTCAAGAAAAAGCAATGATAAGAGAATAAAGAAGGTAGATCTTCCTTTTTTGCAAACAGTGATTGCAAAAAGCTTAAGGATGGTAGAAGGAGAGCCCGACATTAGAAGAGAATACTTTAACAATTTAATGTTTCACGTGAAACCAGGCTCTTCAAAAATATATGATGATTTTAATAAGATATTAAAAAACAGAAATAGATGCTTAAAAAATAAAGCAAAAGGCTCTGAACTTGATGTTTGGACAAAACAGTTTATTGTTAAGGGCCTAGAGCTAAGCAAAACACAATTTTTGTTTTATCAAGAAGTAAAAAAGCACCTAAGTTCTTTCTTTGATAACCCTAAAAACTATGCCAAATTTAGGTTTTTAAAAAATACAGAAATAAAGTTTGTAAAAGGCTGGGAAAGGTCTAAGGCTTTATCTGATTCACTTTTAGAATCAGAGGATAGAGACACCCTGTTGGGCTACACAAGTAAAGGCCCTCATAGAATGGATTATGAATTTATTACAGGAGGAAAATTATCTTCTAGCAATCTTTCCAGAGGACAGCTTAAGATATTGATTTTATTGGTTTTTTTAGAGAACCAAAAGTTCTTAGAGTCCTGTTCAGGACTGGAAACTATCTTGCTGGTAGATGATCTAGGGTCAGAATTAGACAGAGAAAACCTGGAACTTATATTGTCTGAAATTCATCTCTCAACAAACCAAATAATTTTAACTGGAATTTCGGATGAAATTTTAGAGAAAATAGTTGGTAAATTAGGCAATTTTAAAGGGATAAATATCTAATTTTATATTAAAATATGTAAATGCCAGCAAAGAAGAAAGCTACTTCGACAAAACCCCAAAAAAATCCACAAAAAAAACTAAAAGCAACTAAGGCAACTAAGGCCAAAAAGCCAGCTAAACAAGAAGGGTCATATGATTCTTCAAGCATTACAGTCTTAAAAGGCTTAGAGGCCGTTAAAAAAAGACCAGGTATGTACATAGGAGATACTGACGATGGCACAGGACTGCATCATATGGTTTATGAAATAGTTGATAACTCAATAGACGAAGCTTTAGCGGGGCACTGTGACGAAATAACTGTGAAAATTTTGTCTGATGATTGTGTAGAAGTTGTAGACAACGGAAGAGGCATTCCAACAGAAATGCACGAAGAGGGGGTGTCAGCTGCAGAAGTAATAATGACCAAACTTCATGCGGGAGGAAAGTTTGATGACAACTCTTATAAGGTTTCTGGTGGCTTACATGGTGTTGGGGTTTCAGTTGTCAATGCTCTTTCTGAGCACCTAGAATTGACTATATATCGTGGAGGAAAAACATTTCAACAAAAATACTCTGATGGAAAACCAAAAGGAAAATTAAAAACAACAGGCAAAACAGACAAAACAGGAACAGCTGTTAAGTTCGTACCTTCACCAACAACTTTCTCGAACATCCTATTTGAATATGATGTTCTAGAGGCGCGACTTAGAGAGCTCTCATTTCTTAATTCTGGCCTGAAGATAATTTTAAAAGATGAAAGAACTTCGAAGAAAAAAGAATTTCTACACAAAGGGGGTCTGGCAGAGTTTGTAGCTTTTTTAAACAACAAAAGAACGGCTGTTAACTCTATTTTTCACTTCGTAAAAGAATCAAAAACCGGTATAACAATTGAAGTGTCCTTGCAGTGGAATGATGGATACCAAGAAAATATTCAATGCTATACAAATAATATCAAACAAAGAGATGGGGGTACTCATTTGGTTGGTTTTAGAACGGCACTTACAAGAACATTAAATAACTACATGGAAAGGGAGGGGATGAACAACAAGGAGAAAATCTCTACCTCAGGAGATGATGCAAGAGAGGGGTTGGTAGCAATTGTTTCGGTAAAGGTTCCAGATCCTAAATTCTCTTCCCAAACAAAAGATAAATTAGTTTCTTCGGAGGTTAGACCTGTGGTGGAGCAAGAGGTGTACAAGGCCCTTTCAGCATTCCTATTAGAAAACCCTTCAGAAGCCAAACTCATAGCAACTAAAATAATTGAGGCAGCCAGAGCAAGAGAGGCGGCAAGAAAAGCGAGAGAGTTAACGAGAAGAAAGGGCGTGTTTGAAGGAGGTGGGCTTCCCGGGAAGTTGCATGATTGCCAAGAGAAAGATCCAGCTAAAAGTGAAATTTATTTAGTAGAGGGAGAGTCAGCCGGGGGTTCAGCAAAACAAGGAAGAGATAGGCACTTCCAGGCAATACTCCCTTTAAAAGGTAAGATTTTAAATGTTGAAAAGGCTCGCTTAGACAAAGTTCTTTCTTCTGAAGAGATTATAATTTTAATAACGGCATTAGGGTGTGGCATTAAGGGAGAAGATTGGCAAGAAGAAAAATTAAGATACCACAGAATAATTATTATGACTGATGCTGACGTCGATGGGTCTCATATAAGAACCTTGTTGTTAACTTTGTTCTATAGACAAATGCCAGAACTTATAGAAAAGGGTTACATTTACATAGCTCAACCTCCTCTTTATAAGCTAAAAAAGGGAAAGCAAGAAACTTACGTTAAAGACGATGCAGAATTAAGGGAATTATTGGTTGCAGAGATATTAGATGAAGCTCAATTAGTTCTAAATAAAAAAGGTGAATCTATCAGAGGCCAGGCCCTAGGTAAGTTTATATCCCAGCACGAGAAGGTTCAGTCTCTCATCAAAGGGCTAACCCATAGTTATCCAATAGAGTTACTTGAAGGTATGAAGCACGTAGATTTATTAAACGGTTTGGAGGATAAGAAGGAAGTTAAGAAGTGGTGTGCCTCCATAGAAAAATATTTAAACAACACAGCAGAACAAGGATGTAAGTGGTCAATAAATGTTTCAATAAATGAAGAAGCTGAAACTTTTGAACCTGAAGTAAATTTAACAAAACATGGCACAAGCCAAACTTGGAACTTGAATAAATCCTTTTTTAGGTCAAGAGCCTATAAAGACGTAGCCGCTCATGGTGCCGATATGTCAGACATAATTAATAAAGACAGCCATTTTGAAATAAACGGAAAGAATATACCTGTAGAGAATTTTGCTAAAGCTTTAGAACAAATACTTTCTATTTCAGAAAAGTCATTTACCAAATCAAGATACAAAGGATTGGGGGAAATGAATGCAGATCAGCTCTGGGATACCACCATGAATCCGGACATGAGAATCCTGGGACAAATAAGCATAGAGGATGCGCTTGCTGCAGATGATCTCTTTCATGCGCTTATGGGAGATGAAGTAGAGCCCCGAAAAGAGTTCATAGATGCAAACGCAAAGTTGGTGGTAAATCTAGACGTCTAATTTCTTTTAAGAGTATTTTCTGTCCAAACTTGGATGTTTTTTGCAGATTCTTTTGAATCTCGAACCTCTAGAGGATTGCCAATTGTTAGTTTAATAACACCAGGGTATTTTTTAAACTTATGAGCCGGCCAGCAATCCCCAGAATTGTGACAAACCGGCAACACCTTTACATTATTTCTCTTTGCTAATTCAAAACTGCTTCTTGCGTAGTTACCAACTCCTCCCGCCTCTACCCTTGTTCCCTCTGGAAACAGCAATACATATAATCCACTAGCAAGCCTTTCAGACCCTTCATTTAAGGTTTGTAAAATTGCTTCTTTAGGCTTACTTCTGTTGATAGCTATAGGTTTAAGAAGGCTCATTGCCCAGCCCCACAAAGGTATCAAGAGAAGCTCTTTTTTTAATAAAGTGCAGAGAGGGTAAAAAAGGTATTGCATCGAAAACGTTTCCCACTGCCCTTGGTGGTTAGAAACAATAACACAAGGCTCTTCTGGTAAATTCTCCTCACCCTCTATAACCAGCTCAACCTTACAAGTTTGATATAAAAACCAATTTGCAAACCTAGGCCATAAGGAGAAAAATTTAAGACGGCGATTAAGGGGCAAGAAGGGGCCAATTACACAAGCCAAGAAGCTAGCCAAAATACCTGACCCTATATAACCTATATAAAAAATCCCCGACCTTAAGTAGAGCATTCTATTTATTCGTTTTGTAAAATAAAATTAACCGCCTCTCTTAAGTCATTAAAGCAATTTTCAGGAGGAGGGCTGTTTTCTGTTCCGTAAACCTTTTCTCCATAACCACCCGTTTTAATAAGCAAAGGTATGCATCCAAAGTTTTTACCAGCCAAAACATCTGATTCCTTGTCCCCAATGAAGAATTTACCCTTTAAGGAGATATTTGATCTCCTTTCTATCTCTTCCAATAATCCAACCTCTGGCTTTCTACATTTACACTTTGACTCAGGTGCATGAGGGCAAAAAACTATAATATCAACCTTCCCGCCTGTCTCAGAAAGCAAATCAATCATATGATCATGAACTCTTTGTAATTCATCCTCAGAGATAATTCCCTTTTCAATGCAGGCCTGGTTTGTAGCTATTGCAATCTTGTAGCCATTTCGACTTAACTTAGATATGGCCTCTAAACTGCCCCCAATCGCCTCAAATTCTTCAGGCCTAGTAACGTAAGTCATTAGATCTACGTTAATAACACCATCTCTATCTAATATGACTATCTTCTCTTCCATTAAAATGGCTTTCTTAAGTATTAATAACTTGTTTAAAGTGTTCTGATGTTTGGTCGAGATTAAGCCTTGTTTGTTCCATTGTGTCTCTGTCTCTTATGGTTACAGTGCCATCTTCTAAAGACTGAAAATCTACAGTTACGCACATTGGCGTGCCTATCTCATCGTGACGCCTATAGCTTTTTCCTATATTTCCTGAATTTTCTAACAAAACTCTTCCTAGGCCCTGCTTTTGGAGCTCGTTTTTCAGTAATTTTGCTTTTTCGACTAATTCCTCGTTATTCCTTTTAAGAGGTATAACGGCAGCTTTAATAGGCGAAAGGTGCGGTTTTAAAGCCAAAACAGTCCTTTCCTTACCCTCGCCTAGGTCTTCTACACTATAGGCCTCATTTAAAATAGCCAGAAAACCGCGCTCTACACCCGCAGAAGGCTCAATAACATACGGCACAAACCATTCTTTAGTATTTTGGTCTTGTATTGCAAGTTTAGCGTTAGATTTTGTATTCTCTTGCACTTTAGCTGAAATATTAAGATCAGACTGATCTTTTGAGTGGGACCCTAAATCAAAGTCTGTTCTACTTGCTATTCCCTCTAGCTCTTCTAGGCCATGAGGAAACTTGTACATTATATCTACAGTAGCTTTCGAATAGTGGGCTAGCTCTTCTTGGGGGACATTAAATAATTCCATACTTTTCTTGTCTAAGCCCTGGTCTTCCCACCACTTTAATCTTAAATCCGTCCATATCTTATGCCATTTTTCATCTTCGCCAGGCTTAACAAAAAACTCTAACTCCATTTGCTCAAATTCCCTAACTCTAAAAATAAAGTTTCTAGGGGTTATTTCATTTCTAAAGGCCTTGCCCAACTGGGCTATACCAAAAGGAAGGTGGTGAGGGGTTGAGCCCATTACGTTTTTAAAGTTGGTAAAGATTTGTTGTGCAGTTTCTGGTCTCAGATAAGCAAAATTTGAACCATCTTCGATTGGGCCTACATTAGTTTTAAACATTAAGTTAAAAGGCCTCGGTTCAGTTAGGTCTTCAGACCCACAATCTGGACATTTATTCTCTGTAATGTGGTCCTCTCTTAGTCTAGATTTACAATTTTTACAGTCTACAAGAGGGTCAGAAAAAGTATCCTCATGACCAGAATGCTTTAACACAGATGGGTTGGTAAGAATCGATGAATCTATTCCCTCAATATCATCTCTTTCATACACCATAGAATTCCACCAAGAGCGCTTTAAATTATTTTTTAACTCTGTTCCTAAGGGGCCATAATCATAGATGCCTTGCAGCCCTCCATAGATCTCATTAGATTGAAAAATAAAGCCCCTTCTTTTACAAAGAGAAACCAATTGATCCATGGAAGTTGCTGTCATGATATTAATGTAAGTAAATATTTACTATCTTTTATAACCTTTATTTATATATATCTTCAGATCCTGCCCGTCTATACTTCTTGTATTCCCAGGCGTATTGCTCTGGTGCTAGCATTATACATTTTTCTAATTCTTTATTCATAGTATCTACACCCCCTGCTTGTTCTGAAGGCATTTCTACGGAAGGTCCAAAAATAATTTTAAAGCCCTTGCCTTTAGGCTCTCTTTTGCACACTACGGTATGCAATTTTACATTTGTTTTAGAATGTAATTTCCACAACAAAGTCATAGACAAACATTTTTGGGCAAAGAATTTTGAGACAGCTCCGCCAGAAATTTCAGGAACTTGATCCGAGGCTATAATTACTACCTTTCCATCTTTTAAGTGCTTCAATAAGAACTTAACTCCAGATAGGTTTGCCTCTACCATTTCTAAGCCCATCTTTTTTCTAGCTTCTCGTATTATAGAATTTAAGTATTTATTTTTTGCATTAGTATAGGGAGCAGCACATTTAGTCTCGTGACCCAAAAAGTTAATAAGAATTTCTATATTGCCTTGATGAGGAGTAAACAACAGAAGTCCTTCATCTTTTTTTCTAGAACCAAGGATTTCTTTAAAGCCTTCTACCTTTATTGAAAAAGGCAGTTCCTTTCCGGGCAATCTCTTCCATACATACCCGCTTTCAAGCAGATTTATACTTGTTTCTATGAGGCTTTTCTTACAAAGAGACAACAATTCATTCTTTTTAAGAGCAGGAAAGGCTAAAGAAAGGTTAATAAGAGTTATTCTTTTATGTTTGTTGGGAAAGAAAAATAAGCAATTTCCAAGCAGCTTTCCAATGAAACTTATTATAGTTAGCGGAAAAAGGGATAAAGTATAAAGAAATAGACTATAAATTCCTTTGTAAAGCGACATTTGTTCCTTTTAACTTCTCCAGAAAGCCGGTGTAAACACTAAAAGCAATGTAAATATCTCTAACCTTCCTAAGAGCATAGTTAAGCAAAGTCCTAGTTTAGAGGCATTATTAAGCTCTTTGTAGTTATTTGCTACCTCTCCAAGCCCTGGACCAAGATTGTTTAATGTTGCGCCAACCGCTGAAAATGACGTTATAAAGTCATTGTTTTGCGACAACAAGAACATTAACATAGTTAGAAAAACAGCTACATAAATAGAGAAGAAGCCCCAAACTGACTCTGAAACCCTTGGATCTAGGGAGTTTTTACCTAATTTGACTGTAACCACAGCATTAGGGTGTATCAACTTTGTTATTTCACCAAACCCTTGCCTTAAAAGCACCAATGCTCTTATAACCTTTATTCCTCCGCCTGTTGAGCCAGCACAAGCC
>PVBE011867660.1_pt1 | contig 18610 bp, 18 predicted proteins | sample 1631181 | NCBI WGS metagenome assembly PVBE01 (sample SAMN08397723, study PRJNA350692) | Marine metagenome, whole genome shotgun sequencing project. | isolation source: water | place: Pacific Ocean | collected 2012-04
CGTTGCCAGTTTTCTTGACTAAAGGCATAAGCTGTAATCATATTTAGCTCAGTTCTAACAGCATACTCTATTATATTTTTAAGTGTCTTTACTCCAGCTTTATGTCCTTTGCTACGCGTTAAGCCATTTTCCACCGCCCATCTACCATTACCATCCATAATAATTACAATATGTTTAGGTTTGGGATACTTTATATTCATAATAAAAATATGTTACGAATAAAATAATGAATATAATTTATTAGAAAGAAAAATATTTGATGGGTAAGATCTAGATTTCAAGCATTTCGGCTTCTTTTTTTTCAAGTCTCTTCTCTACAATCATAATATGTTCATCAGTTAATTTTTGGATGCGTCCTTCGGCTTTACGTTCATCATCGTCTGATATAATTTTTTCTTTAACTAAATTTTTACATGATGAATTTGCATCGCGTCTTATATTTCGAATGGCGACACGGGATTGTTCGGCTTCTGCGCGAACAATTTTAATTAAATCCTTTCTTGTTTCTTCTGTTAACGAAGGTAGTGGAACACGTATTAGATCGCCTGTTGTCACTGGATTTAAACCGAGATCTGCATTCATAATCCCTTTCTCAATATCAGGGATACTTCCTTTATCATATGCATTAACACCTAGCGTTCTCGAATCGACAACATTAATGCTGGCTAATTGATTAAGAGCTGTATCTGTGCCGTAATAATTAATTTTTATTTGTTCAAGTAAACTGGGGTGAGCGCGGCCCGTTCTTATCTTTGCCATCTCACTTTCGAGTGCTTCTGTGCTCTTAAGCATACGATTTTTTGCGTCACTAATAATATCTTCAATCATAAATATATTTAAAATAATAAAAACTATTGGTTATTGACTAAGGTTCCCTCACCACCGCCCATTGCTACCTTTAGTAATACTCCAGATTTTCTCATATCCAATATTCTTAAAGGCATCAGATTGTCTCTACAAAGAACAACAGCGGTTGTGTCCATTACACTTAATTTTCGTTCAATCACCTCATCATAAGTTAATGCTTCATAACGAACCGCATCATCATTTTTAACGGGGTCAGAAGAGTATACACCGTCTACCTTTGTTGCCTTAATTAATAATTTAGCATTAATTTCAATAGCTCGTAAACTTGCTGCAGAATCAGTTGTAAAGAAAGGATTTCCCGTTCCTGCGGCAAGTATTACTACTCGACCCTTTTCAAGATGTCGAACAGCGCGACGACGAATATAGTCTTCGCAAACTTGATTAATTTTCAAAGCAGACATTACTCTTGCATGCACCTGAATACGTTCTAAGGCATCTTGCATAGCAAGAGAATTCATTATTGTAGCTAACATGCCCATATGATCCGCTGTAACACGGTCGATACCCCTTGCCGCAAGCCCTGTTCCACGGAATATATTGCCGCCACCAATAACAATAGCAATCTCAGCGCCTTTTTTACTTAGTTCAGAAATTTCACCTGCAAGTCGGTCAATAATCTTAGGATCAATACCATAAGCCTCTTCACCCATTAATGCTTCGCCGCTAAGCTTTAATAAAACCCGTCGATACTTTAATTCGTTAGACGAGACTATCATTTATTAGCTGCCTTTTGCTTGTATCATAACTTCTTCCGCAAAATTATCGGCGCGCTTTTCGATTCCCTCTCCTACTTCATAGCGAATGAATGATAGGACTTTTGCGTCGGATGATTTTAATATTTCTTCAATCGATTTTTCAGGATCTTTTACAAAAGGCTGTCCTAATAATGTTATCTCTTTGATAAATTTCTTCAATCGACCTTCAACCATTTTCCCTGCAATATCGGCTGGCTTACCACTTTCTTGTGCTTGTGCTGTATATATTTCTTTTTCTTTGTCGAGTAGCTCCTGAGAAACCTGGCCTTCATTGATGAAAAGAGGTCTACTTGCGGCAATATGCATAGCTATATCTTTAGCCAACTCTTCGCTTCCGCCTTCAATTTCAACGATTACACCAATACGTATTCCATGCAAATATGTTCCAGTCTGATTTTTAATCGAAGACTTTTGAAAACGTCTAATTGTTATTTTTTCACCTATCTTTGCTATTAATTGTTGAATTGCTTCTTCGATAGTTTGGTTACCCGAATTAAGCTTAAGTAATCCATCGACATCACTAACATTATTATTACTAATAACCTGAATAACGCTATCTACGAAAGAGAGGAAGGTCTCATCTTTAGTAACAAAATCGGTTTCGCAGTTTACTTCAAGAATAACAATATCATTTTCGTTTAGCTTTATTGAAATAATGCCTTCAGCAGCTATACGTCCAGCCTTTTTTGCAGCTTTTGCGGCACCGGATTTGCGCATCACTTCTATTGCAATTTCAATATCTCCCTTTGCGTCACTTAGTGCAGCCTTGCAATCCATCATACCAGCCCCTGTTCGTTCACGAAGTTCCTTGACTAACGAAGCAGTAATTTCCATAAAATAATTTCCTTTAAATATTATCCAGCATATCTTTTGTTTCCGTCTTTTCACTATCTTCATTCTTTTCTTTCTTTAAAACTTTTTTCTTTGTTACTTTCTTTTTAGTTACTTTCTTTTTAGTTACTTTCTTTTTAGTTGTAATGGTCTCATTCGAAGTATCTTTTCCATCACTTTTGGTCTCATCAGTTTTTGGCAAAGCTTCTATTCCAACAATTTTCTTTCTTGTTTTCTTTTGAGTAACTTTTACTTTTTCACCTTTCGCAGTAGTAATTGGCTCGCCTGACTCATTAATTTCAACTAACTCATCCTCATCTTTAGTATCATCCAAATACGCAACTGAACCACGTCCGTCAATAACAGCATCAGCGATGCCCTTGGTATAAAGAGAAATAGAGCGTGTTGCATCGTCATTTCCTGGTATAACATAATCAATGTTTTTTGGGCTGTTATTACTATCAACAATTCCAATTACAGGTATTCCAAGTTTTACGGCTTCACTAACTGCAATATTTTCATAACCAACATCGATAATAAACAAAGCATCTGGAATGCCTTTCATATTCTTAATTCCAGATAAATTAGCCTCTAATTTTTCCAGCTCACGCGCATACATAAGCTGCTCTTTCTTATTAATATGCTCAAAACTGCCATCAGTCCGCATGATTTCGATCTCTTTTAAGCGATTTATCGATCCACGAACAGTCTTAAAATTTGTTAATAGACCGCCTAACCAGCGACGATTTACATAAGGCATCTCACAACGTTTTGCTTCATCAGCTAAAATTGATTGTGCGGAACGCTTAGTACCCACAAACAAAATAGTGGCCTTTTTTGAGGCTAATTGGCTAACAAAATTAATAGCCTCATTGTAGAGAGGAAGGGTCTTTTCCAAATTGATAATGTGAATTTTGTTGCGCTGACCAAATAAATAAGGCTCCATACCAGGATTCCAGTATCGAGTCTGATGCCCAAAATGGACACCTGCTTCCAGCATTTCACGCATGCTGACTTTTGACATGTTAAAATCTCCTATTTAGGGTTAAGCCTCCGCACTCCCCATATACCAACCTAAACTTTAGGCACCCCATATATGGTTGAAGCGTGCGTGTGACAATTAAAGATATTTGCGAAAACCGCGGGCGATTTATACCATAGAATACTCTATACAACAAATTACTTAACAAAAAGAAATTATAAGAGACTATTTAATTATATGTCTGTAACTATAAAAACACCTAGTGAAATACAAAAAATGAGGGTCGCTGGACAACTTGCAGCAGATGTTCTGGAAATGATTGAGTCAGAAGTCTATGCCGGACAGAAAACTGGTGAATTAAATAGGATCTGTCATGAATATATCGTAGATAAACAAAGAGCTATTCCTGCGCCACTAAATTATCATGGATTTCCAAAGTCAATATGTACATCCGTCAATCATGTTGTTTGTCACGGGATACCATCTTATAAGGAGAAGCTTAATGATGGTGACATTATCAATATTGATATCACAGTCATTAAAGACGGCTATCATGGAGACACGAGTAAAACTTTCTTTATTGGTCGTCCGGACAAAGAAACAAAAAAGCTTGTTGAGGTTACCTATCAGTGCATGAAACAGGCAATTCTACTAGTTCAGCCCGGTATACATTTGGGAGACCTCGGCCATGCAATCCAAATATTGGCTGAAAGCAATAATTATTCTGTAGTTCGTGAATATTGCGGCCATGGAATCGGAAAAGTATTCCATGAAGAGCCACAAGTATTGCATTATGGTAAACCAAAAACTGGTATGGAATTAAAAGAAGGTATGATATTTACCATTGAACCAATGATCAATCTAGGTAAACGCTTTATCCAATTACTTGATGATAACTGGACTGTAGAAACTCAAGATAAAAAACCTTCAGCTCAATGGGAGCATACTGTGCTTGTAACAAAAGATAGTTTTGAAGTATTAACTAAAAGACCTGATGAAGACTTCTAACTAAATTATGAAAAATGTAATTGCCGACAAATTTCTTTTCGATAAAAAAGTCTTCGAAGACGAACTTAAAAAATCAAAAAATCATTTGTTAACATTCAAAAAGGCATATAAAAATGGTTGCAACTATCTTATTAACTGTTTTACTCCCGGCGAAAATATTGAATTTCTTGTAAAACAACAAACATGGCTTATCGATCAATTACTGATCCTAGCTTGGAAAGAATTTATTACAAGCGATGAACTTAGTTTAATTGCCGTTGGTGGTTATGGCCGATCAGAATTACTACTTGGTTCAGATATTGATTTAATGATCCTAAGAAAACCTAAATTAAAAAAAGAACACAAAGAACAATTAGAATTATATCTAGCTTTTTTATGGGATTTTGGCTTAGAAGTAGGACATAGCGTTAGATCTCTAAATGAATGTCATCGTGAAGCAAAAAACGATATAACAATTATGACTAACATCATGGAGTCTCGATTAATTTTTGGTAATAAGATTCTTTTCAAGGAAATGATCAGAATAACCTCTCCGAAAAAAATTTGGCCTACTAATAAATTTTTTCAAGAAAAATTATTGGAACAAGAAAGACGTCATAAAAAATATAACGATACAGCATACAAACTTGAACCAAATATCAAAGAATCTCCGGGTGGACTGCGTGATATACAAATGGTTGGCTGGGTTGCTAAACGTCACTTTGATAACATTAATTTAGAAAATCTTGTTACTTATAAATTCCTTACAACTAAAGAGTATAAGATTTTAAAAAACGGAAGAAATCTATTATGGGCGGTGCGTTTTGGATTGCATATGATTACAAAACGACGTGAAGATCGACTCCTTTTTGAAAACCAAAAAAACATAGCTGAACTTTTTGGTTTTAAAAGTAATAATAAAGGAATTGAAGATTTTATGAAAATGTATTTCAAAACTATTTGCGAAGTTAGTCGTTTAAATGAAAAATTATTGCAACACTTTCAAGAAGTAATCATACATAAAAAGCGTAAAGAAAAAATTATAAAAATAAATTCTCGCTTCCAGAAAAGAAATAATTTAATTGAGATTATTAATAAAAATATTTTTGAGAGGCATCCGTATGCATTATTAGAAATATTTCTTCTACTTCAGCAGGATCCTTCAATTGTTGGAGTTAGAGCAACTACCATACGTTATATCAGAAAATACCTCTATTTAATTGATGATGCATTCCGAAATGATGTAACAAATAAAAGCTTATTCTTAGAAATAATAAAGCAGCCAAATCTTGTGGGGCATAAATTAAGATTGATGCATAAATATGGTGTTTTGGGTGCTTACATACCCTCATTTTCTAAAATTATAGGCCTTATGCAATTTGATTTGTTCCATATTTTTACAGTTGATGAGCATATTTTAAGGGCCATTAAAAATTTACGACTTTTTGGTGCATATGAATATAAAGAAAAATATCCGATCTGTTATGTATTGGTAAAAACAATTCCAAAACTTGAATTACTATATTTAGCTGGACTATTTCATGATATAGCAAAGGGCCGAGAAGGCGATCATTCAAAGCTTGGCTCAAAAGATGCTCTTGATTTCTGCCATAAACATGGATTTAGTGATTATGATAAAAAACTTGTTGCGTGGTTAGTTGATAATCATTTAATAATGAGTAAAACATCGCAACGTACAGATCTTGATGACCCTGAAACAATTATTGATTTTGCTAAAAAAGTTCGGGATCAAACGCATTTAAATTATCTTTATCTACTTACAGTAGCAGATATTTGCGCAACGAACCCAGAACTTTGGAATAGCTGGAAAGAATCGTTACTAGCAAGCTTATATTATAAAACACTTCATCACTTAAGGCGTGGAAATGAAAAACCATTACTTAAAGCTGCGCGCATAAAAAATATAAAACAAGATTCATTAAATTTAATAAACAATATTGAAAAAACTAAAACTTTTAAAATATGGAAAACAGTTGGGGAAGATTACTTTTTAAGACATAATCCAGATGAAATCGCATGGCATACTGAAGAAATTCATAAACATAAAGACATTACAAAACCTCTAATAATAATAAATAGGAAATCAAGTCGAGGTGGTAGTCTTATTTTTGTATATATGAAGGACAGGAAAAATATATTTACAATTATAACAAGGGCTATAGCGAACCTAAGATTAACAATTCTTGATGCAAGAATTATAACCAATCAAAAAGATTACACACTTGACACATTCGTAGTTCTAGAAAATGACGGGAGCCTTATTGAATCGAATGAAAGATGCAATGAAATAAAGCATAAAATTTTAAATGAGTTAAATTTATCTAATAGTTTTTCTAAAAAAAATAAAATACCTCTAAAAAGAGAACTAAAAAGTTTTTTAATGCCAACTGAAATTTTATTTGAAACAGATAAAAAAAATAATCGAACAATAATGGAGGTCGTTACAATTGATCGGCCCGGAGTTTTATCGCACATAGGCGCAGCAATGGATCTATGTGGAGTTAGATTGCAAGGCGCAAAAATAGCAACATTTGGAGAAAGAGTTGAGGATATATTTTACTTGCAGAATTATGATAATAATGCAATTTCGGATCCTTTGAAATTTGAATGCCTAAAAAAGTCAATTATAGAAACGTTGTCATAAATATGCGGCCTGAATAAATGATTGCATTTCTAATATGATAGATCGCAGATTATCAATTGCTCCAATGATGGACCGTACTGATAAACATTTTCGCTATTTCATGCGATTATTAACAAAGCATAGCGTTCTTTATACAGAAATGATTACAACAGGAGCACTAATTCACGGTAATCGCAAAGAATTTCTTAGTTTTAATTCTAATGAAAACCCAATTGCAATTCAATTAGGGGGCAATCATCCTAAAGAATTGGCCGAATGTGCTTGTATGGCAGAGAACGAGGGTTACGATGAAATAAATCTTAATATTGGCTGTCCTAGTGATCGCGTTCAAAATGGAAAATTTGGTGCGTCTCTAATGTCTAATAAAGATTTAGTTGCAGAATGTGTAAATAATATCTCTCTGAATATAACAATACCAGTTACTATCAAAACAAGAATTGGTATTGACAATCATGATTCTTATGAATTTTTGAAGGAATTTGTTGGGACAGTAAGTCAAGCAGGATGTAAGACATTTATAATTCATGCAAGAAAAGCAATCCTTAAGGGCTTATCTCCAAAAGAAAACCGAAATATACCTCCTCTTGACTATAAGCGAGTTTACAAAATAAAAGAAACCTTCCCGAACATAGATATTATAATAAATGGTGGCTTTACAAGAATAGAACAAATTAAGCCCCAATTTGAATATGTTGATGGTGTAATGATCGGAAGGGCTGCCTACAAAAATCCTTTTTTAATAGCGGCCATTGACAGTTTAATTTTTAATAACTCACAAACATTAGTAACACGCAAAAATATTTTAGAAAAATATAAATCTTATGCTGAAAAACAAATACAAAAAGGAGTGAGTCTTAGTAGCTTAACACGCCATATTATCGGTCTTTACCAAGGGCAGCCTGGTGCTCGTAAATTTCGTCAAATGCTTTCTAGTGACACATCAAAAAATAAAAATAATATTAATTTTTTTGAGGAAATTATAAAATCTATCACATAACAGATAAAGCAATAAAAAAATAACTTAGGGCAATTTGGCGAAAACTTATTTTTATGGGATTATAGAAATATATAATGCATCATAAAATTTATCAGAGGTAATTATGAACTTACTTAAATTCTCAGTTTTCATATCTTTTTTTATGTTTATCGCAAATGTGGGCGCAGTAAAAATAGAAACTAATAAACAAAAACTTAGTTATTCAATGGGAATATTCTTCGGGCAGACTGTTATCCGTCAAGAAATGGAAATTGATATTCCATCTTTTATGCAGGCTGTTGAAGATGTTCTAAATAAATCTGAAAAGAAATTATCAGATGATGAAATGCAAAAAATTATTAATACTTATCAAAAGAAAGAAAAAGAAAAGCAAATAACTCAATCTACTAACAGTAAAGAAGATGGTGAAAAATTTCTAGCTGAAAATAGAAACAATGACGGAGTAATTGTATTGGCTAGTGGATTACAATATAAAATAATTAAAAATGGTGAGGGCATAAAACCACTTGCAGATAGTCGAGTTGTTGTTCACTACAGAGGAACATTAATAAATGGAACTGAATTTGATAGTTCTTATGCGCGTGGTGAACCCATTGAGCTCGGCCTAAATCAAGTTATTAAAGGCTGGCAAGAAGCGTTGCAACTCATGCCGGTTGGCTCGAAATGGCAAGTCTTCATACCATCTGAATTGGCATATGGCGAAAGAGGAGCTGGTAGAGTAATAGGACCAAACTCTACATTAATTTTCGACATAGAGCTTTTAAGCATCAAAGACCCATCATAAAAAAATGCAAGAATTAATAAGTATAATTAATTTTTTCTACAGAACTAAACTCTATATATAAACTCATAATAGATGTTATGAGAATTTTCCTAAACAAAGGTAATTATATAATATCGTTTATAATGCTGCTTTGTTTGTTATTGCCTAACAAAATAGTTATTGCAGACGAGGCTGAATCTTTATATCAATCTGGCTTGCGCTTGTTCGATATTGAAGATTTTGAGAATTCGATCGAAAAACTTGAGGATGCGGTTGAACTTAAACCCGATGTTGTCAAATACCATCATATTCTAGCTAAAAGCTACGGCAGACTCGCTGAGCAATCAGGTTGGCTTAGAGCAATAAAATTAGCAAAAAAAACATTAAAGCATCTTGAATTGGCAGCTGAGTTAGATAAAAAAGAAAAAGATCAAAAGGGAGGGCCATTAAACATATTGATTCTAAGTGATTTAAGGAATTATTACCAAAAAGCCCCGATATTTCTTGGTGGAAGCGGTAAAAAAGCTATTAAAATCAGCGAGAGAATAAAAAGAGAACTCATAAAATATGACTCTTATAAACAGTTAGAGCAACCTCCGTCCATAGAACAAAACCCTTCTAGAAGTTTCTTGGAAAACCCTACCTGTACCAATGATGGTCGTCCTTGTTAAGGAATTCCCACGATGAGATTAGATCAGCAAAAGTTTGCATTAAAAATATAATAAATCTCGAACTTTTGTAGACTAATAGATATATAAAACATACACTTATAAATCAATGTTTAGAGAAAATATAAAATTTTAGTAAAAAACTACTGTAACTTATGGTGATAATGAAACTTAAACGTATTATTTTTGTGTTTGTGTTATTTCTTTTTAATTCGATTGGCAATGCGGATGTGCGTGTCATATCGATTTCTGATTTGGTGCCCTTAGAAAAACATATCAAAGCTACTGAATTAATTACCCATATATTGACAACATACCACTATAAGAAAACAGAGATAGATGATGCGCTATCCAATCTAATTTTTAAAAATTATTTTGAGAATTTAGATCAGAATAAAGCATATTTTATTAACTCTGATATTCAAGCATTTGAGAAATTTAGATACACTATTGATGATGCAATTATAAAATCAGATATATCGCTAGCCTTTGAAATTTTCAAACAATATCGAAAACGCGTTGAAGAACGAATTAATTTCGCTCTCAAAATAATCAACTATGATTTTAATTTTAATATTGATGAATCATTTCGTTTTGATCGCCGTGACGATAATTGGCTAAATAATATTTCAGATTTGGATGAATTATGGCGTAAACGAGTTAAAAATGATGTATTAAATTTAAAGTTAGCTGGTAAAAATATTGATGACATAAAAAAAACATTATCTGGTCGCTATAATCGGATTCTATCAACTACTATGCAGCTAGATTCAAATGACATTTTTCAAACTTTTATAAATTCTTATACAACTTCAGTTGAACCTCATACAGCTTACTTCTCTCCAAGAATTTCAGAAAATTTTGATATCAGTATGCGATTATCACTTGAAGGAATCGGCGCTGTATTACGAGCTGAAAACGAATACACGCAAGTTGTAAGAATAATAACAGGAGGACCTGCTGACTTGGATGGAAGATTAAGCGCCGATGATCGAATTATTAGTGTTGGTCAGAATATTGAGGAGGGGATGATTGACGTAATTGGTTGGCGTTTGGATGATGTTGTTGATCTTATTCGAGGACCAAAAAACTCCGTTTTAAAACTTGAAGTATTGCCTAAAGGCATCGGAATTGAGGGGCCTTCTAAGACAATTACCTTAACGCGTGACAAAATAAAACTAGAAGAGCAGGATGCAAGCTCAAGAATTATTGACATCCCTAAAACTAATGCTCGAATTGGAGTTATAGAACTTCCTACTTTTTATGTAGATTTCGCTGCCCAAACTAAAGGTCAAAGTGATTACAAAAGTACATCGCGTGATGTCCGAAAATTAATCAAATCTATGGTCCAAAAAAAGATTGATGGATTGATTGTTGACTTGAGAGGTAATGGGGGAGGATCGCTCTCTGAAGCTCTTGAATTAACCGGATTCTTTATTGATGAAGGACCAATCGTACAAACAAAAGATGCCACTGGAAAAGTTGAGATTAATTACGATCCTGAATCAGGAATAGTTTATCCTGGCCCTCTTGCCGTTTTGGTTGATCGAGATAGCGCGTCTGCATCTGAGATTTTTGCTGGTGCAATACAAGATTATCGTAGAGGCATAATCATTGGTGAAACTACTTTTGGGAAAGGCACCGTACAGAATGTTATTGATTTAAATCGATTTTTAAATGAAAACAAAGATGATTATGGTCGATTAAAAACAACTATCGCACAGTTTTTTCGTATCAGTGGTAGTAGTAATCAATACAAAGGGGTTGTACCTGATATTACATTCCCAACTGGAGAATATTCAATTAATGATGTCGGGGAACGTGCTTACAAAAATGCTTTGCCATGGGATGAGGTAAGGCCAGCAAAATACTATGCCGCAAGTGCTCCAATTGGAACTTTTGAAACTGCAAAAATAGAACATAAAAAAAGAATTAAAAAAAATAAACTATTTCAACTAATTCTAAATAATATAGATTCAAAGCAAAAAAATAGCGTTAAGAGAGAAATATCGTTATTAGAAACAAACCGTGAACTAGAAAGAAAAGAAATGGAAGAAGCTAAGAAGGCTATAGAAAATATGATACGCCAAGAAAGAGGTTTACCTCCAATTAATGATTTAAAAAATATATCTGATATGTCTGATAATAATCCCGTTGAACCAGTAGATGTTTTGCTAAATGAAGCTGCAGAAATATTAAATGATCTAATTGTTCCACATAAAAATATTGATGTAAGAACAGTAAAGACTTTAAAATACTAAACATTAATAAAAATTTAATCTAACATAAGATCTCGTGTAATAATCTAAATTTAACATGAGAAACATAAAATAATTTTATAGGGAACATTACCATTAAAATTACGCCGGTAACACTAATTGAAGGCGATGGAATTGGCGCCGAAATTCTTGATTCAACTCTTGAAATTCTTGATGCTGTTGGAGCTAAATTTAAGTGGCATCGATTTAAAGCAGGCATATCAGCTTTCAAAAAAAACGGTGATCCTTTGCCCAAGGATATGTTAGCTAATATTCACGAAACAAAACTCGCATTAAAAGCTCCCCTTGAAACACCAATTGGAGAAGGTTTTCGTTCTGCAAATGTACGTTTAAGAGAAGAATTTAAATTATATGCAAATGTTCGGCCAGCAACTTCATTTATTCACCATCGAAGAGGAACCGATAAAATAGACTTAGTACTAATACGTGAAAATACAGAAGGTTTATATGTGGGTGTTGAACATTTTATTCCTATTGATGACGATCCAAAAGCTGTTGCAGAGGCATCTGGAATCATTACTCGTAGTGGTTGCCGACGTATTGCAAAATTTACTTTTGACTACGCTATTAAAACGGGAAGAAAAAAAATTACAATTGTCCATAAAGCAAATATTTTAAAAGCGCTTACTGGTCTTTTTCTTGAAACAGCAATGGATGTTGGCAAGGAATATGGAAAGGAATTAGAGATCGAAGAACGCATTGTCGACAATACAGCAATGCAATTAGTTATAAATCCTTCGCAATTTAATATAATACTAACAACAAATATGTTCGGAGATATTCTTTCTGACGAGATTGCTGGTTTGATTGGTGGCTTGGGGCTTGCTCCTGGCGGGAATATTGGTAAGGATGTTGCAATTTTTGAGGCAGTTCATGGTACAGCACCAGATATTGCTGGAAAAGGAATTGCAAATCCAACAGCATTATATTTAGCTTCCGCGATGATGCTGGATCACATCAACGAAAAAAATATGGCTGATAATCTTCGAAATGCAATCAAAAAAACATTGAAAAACAAAGATGATCGAACAAGCGATCTTGGTGGTACTGCCTCCACTAAAGAATACACCTTATCTGTCATTGATAATTTGGCTTAATAGTTTAAATGAAAAATATATGAAAGCACTTGTAATAATTGCGCATGGTAGTCGCAGAGAAGAATCTAATTATGAAATAGCCCATTTAACTAATGAAGTTAGAGATCTTGTAAACAATGAATTTGAAATCGTTGAATATTCTTTTCTAGAAATGGCAAAACCTTTACTAATTGATGTGATTGAGAATGTTATTTTAAAAAAAGCATCTGAAATTACTATTTTCCCATATTTCCTAAATTCGGGAGTTCATATTAAAAATGACATTCCTCATATCGTAGAGAAAATGAGTGTAAAACACCCGGACTGTATATTTAAATTGTCCTTACCAATTGGCGCATATAAAGGAATGGCGGAGATCATTCAGAAACAATTAAAATCTAAGTAGTGTAGCCCCTCTAAAGAAATTTAATATCCTATAGCCATTTATTGCTTTTTCGTCTTATACTTAGATGCCTACTAAATCATGGTATTTTTAATGAAAAAGGGTATTTTATGAGTAATGACTTTCCTTTTCTAATAGCGAACGCAAAACCAGCAAAAGATAAGCTGAGCGTAACTGCGCCATGGGACCAATCTCTTATTTGTGAAGTACCAGTTGCTAATAGTGAAGCAGTAGAAATAGCGCTTTTAAATGCTTATGAAATTTTTAGAAATCGAGATCGATGGTTAACGCCAAACAGAAGAATTGAAATTCTCGATAAAACTGCAGATATAATGCAGTCGCGTTTTGAGGAATTAGCGATCGAAGCCGCACGTGAAGGAGGAAAACCTCTTGTTGATTCGCGTGTTGAAGTAGCTAGAGCAATCGATGGTGTAAAAAATTGCACTGAATGTATACGAACTGAAGCTGGTCGTGAAATTCCAATGGGTTTAAATGCGGCCTCACAAAATCGTCTAGCATTTACACGCAAAGAACCAATTGGTGTTGTTGTTGCAGTTAGTGCTTTTAATCACCCTCTGAATCTAATTGTTCATCAAGTTGGTCCAGCTGTTGCTAGTGGATGTCCTGTAATAGTTAAGCCAGCGGAAGATACACCGCTATCTTGTTTCCGTTTCGTTCAAATTCTACATGAAGCTGGTCTTCCTATTGAATACTGTCAAGCATTGGTTGTTACTGAGCTTCCCGTTGCTGAGCAATTAGTTAGTGATCAAAGAGTTGGTTTTTTTACATTTATTGGTAGCGGGAAAGTAGGATGGATGCTTCGTTCCAAACTAGCTCCGGGCACAAGATGTGCACTTGAGCACGGAGGAGTTGCTCCAGTTATCATTGATACTACCGCAGATTTGGATGACACTTTGCCGCTTATTGCAAAAGGTGGTTTTTATCATGCTGGTCAAGTTTGTGTATCAGTTCAGCGTGTATTTGCCCCACGCTCAATAGCTAATGATGTCGCTAAAAGACTAGGAAAATTTGGTGAGGCAATGATTATTGATGATCCAACATTAGAAAAAACTGAAGTTGGTCCGCTTATTCGCACAAGAGAAGTTGATAGAGTAAGTGATTGGATTCAAGAGGCAAAAACGGCTGGAGCAACATGCATAACTGGTGGTGCGCGGGTTTCTGATACCGCCTATGCTTGCACCGTACTTTTAGACCCGCCTTCAAACGTTCGTATAAGTGAGCAAGAGATTTTTGGACCGGCAATTTGTGTTTACAGTTATGACGAAGTTGGCGAAGCGATTAAATTAGCCAATTCCCTCCCCTATGCATTTCAAGCTTCCATCTTGTCACGTAATTTAGATTTTATTTTGCGATGTAATCGACGAATCGATGCAGCTGCTATTATGGTAAATGACCATACTGCCTATCGCGTTGACTGGATGCCTTTTGCTGGTCTAAAACAATCTGGTTATGGTGTTGGTGGAATCCCTTTCACGTTTGAGGACATGCAAATAGAGAAACTTACAGTAGTTCGTTCATTAGAGCTTTAAATAATATTTTTACTCATTGAGCTTAATAATCACCCTGCATGCAAGTACATCTTAAAACACTTGGTTGTCGTCTTAATGAGGCAGAAATTGAGTCATGGGCCAGTAAGTTTCAAGAGAAAGGTCATAAATTAATAGCTGATCCTGCATCTGCAGATCTTGTGGTAATTAATACCTGTGCAGTAACACAAGAGGCAGTAAAAAAATCACGTCAAATTATAAGACGTATGCATCGAAATAACCCAACGGCAAAACTTGTTATAAGTGGATGCTATTCAACGCTAGATAAAAAAAATATTAATGAACTAGCTGGAATATATCTCGTTATAGATAATTCTGAAAAAGCAAAACTAGTAGATATATTATTAAGAAAACTTAATCTAGAAACAATGCCTAGTCTATCGACTAAACCAGGTGAAACTAGTTTATTTAAACGCGGAAGAAATAGAGCATTCATTAAAATTCAAGACGGCTGCCGGCACAGATGTACATTTTGCATTGTCACAATTGCCAGAGGTAAAGAACGTAGCCGCACAATAAATAAAATAATTAATGAAATAAACAAATATCATGAACAAGGTATTAAAGAAGTAATTCTTACTGGTGTGCATGTTGGTGGATATGGAAGTGATACCAATTCTAGTCTCTATCAATTAATAAAAATTGTATTGGACAAAACAACAATCCCAAGGATAAGACTTGCATCCGTAGAACCATGGGATCTTCACGAAAAATTCTTTTCATTATTCAGTAATAAAAGATTAATGCCTCACATACATCTTCCATTGCAAAGCGGATGTGATGGCGTATTAAAGCGAATGGGGAGACGCTGCAAAACAAAAGATTTTAAAAGCTTAGTGCAAAAAGCAAGAGATAAAATATCTAATTTTAATATAACAACAGATATTATTGTTGGCTTTCCAGGAGAAACTGAGGATGAGTGGCAAGAATCACTCCAATTTATAAACGAAGTTGGTTTTTCGCATATCCACATCTTCGCTTACTCTAAACGTCAAGGAACAAAAGCATCAACGTTAGATAATCATATAGATAATGTTACTAAAAAAATACGTAGTAAGGAACTTCATGAACTTACAAAACTAATGAGGAAAAAGATTCTCAATGATGAGATAGGTAGAGAATATTTTGTTCTTTGGGAATCAAAAAATAATAAGGGTAATTGGTCCGGATATACAGAACATTATTTAAGAGTTGAGCTAAAAAATAGTCAAAAAAATGTTGAGAATATAATATCTAAAATAAAAGTCACTGGTATATCAACTGATTCTAATCATTGTATTGTTGAACTTATTTAGAATCAGAAAAATATTTAATTATTATCTTGCTTTTTTTGCAAAATTATTTCAGTTATTCGGTCAAGCGATTTATTTGCAAATTTTACTTTCATAGTTTCATCTCTAATACTTTCTGCGTCAGAAAAAGCACCCAACATATTAGGATTCTTAATCAATCTATGTGCGTTTAATAAAATTTCACTCATTTCTTTTGCTTTGTTTTTTTCAAATTTTAACCCCCACATATGATGTTTTAAACGAGCTAAACGTTGCTTTAATACGCCTCTTTCCTTCTCTAAAACTTTATATTCTGATGTCATTACCTCATTTCTTTTATCATCATTATTTGTAATTAGATTTGAAGCTGATGAAATACTCTGTTTCGGTTCTCCCTCTGAAAATATATTTCGATTTTCTATATTTATATTCACAGTATCAGCTTCATTTGTAGGCCAAAACAAAATCAAACAAAAACAAATAAGCGCCATAAAAACTAAACCCAGTACATACTTCATCGCTGACTCCAAATAAACAAAATCCTAAAAAGAACTTATATATTTTTTTACATAAGTCTGATTGATTGTTGGGGCTGTAAAATAATCTTTCTCGATATACAAAAAATAAATCTACCTATTCTTATATATAACTATTTTGATATTAGTATAATAAAATACTATTATTTTCAATGACTTAAATAATAATTACAGATAAATATTCTAATATAATTATTAGATAATTGATATAAGTATGTGATATTAATATATTTTTACTTGATTTTTTTATTATTATACTCTAAAAGGTAAACCTATAAGTAATTGATTATTGGGAGATTGTAATGTTGCATGATACAGAATCAATACCTACCTCTGAACAACAGCCCGCAAGAACTGTTTTCACGCCCGAATTACCAGAACTGCCAGCGATCTTCAAAAATGACTTTTTGCAAGGCTTCATTAAGCACCCTGAACGTTTTCCTATTGAGGTTAAGCGCTTACGTTTTTGGGAGCGCTCAAAAATTGAATTCAGAAATGCCACAGATATTGGTTTTAGTTTCTTTTCTGAAGAATACCAAAAACCTGGTGACATAATTGAAGTATCCATTACCTCTAAAAATGAAATTAATTATTTCTTAGGCAAAGTGGTTCTCGTTATGGGATCAAAAAAAGGATATGAAATAGGCATGATGCTTTTAAATATTGAAGATGGCCCTAAACTAAGAATTGTTGAACAAATTTGTCATATCGAGCTCTATCTAAGCGATAAACGATATAAAGAAGGTCCATTTCTAAGTAAAGAAAAATTGACGGAAGAATGGATTGAACGTTTTGCAGGTAATTTTCCCGTGCGTTGAAATATACACAAAAAAGGAGATATTCTATGTATTACGTAAGAAATTCAGCAGGTGGGGTAATGGCTATTAAGTCAATGAATAAACCTAATAATAAAAAGAAAAAAACATCAGCAGTGAAAATTAAAGAGAGGAAAAAGAATCTTAGTGATTCTAAAATTTGAACTAGACTATCGACAAAGTTAATAGAAAATTGAAATGCCCTCACTAAGCAATCAGCAAGTTCCCTATCAAGATTTACTAAATGATTTTTTTATTCCTATTTTTTCTTGGTCTTATTTGTTGGTTTATTAGTACGGTTGCAGCAGGCGGTGCAGCAACAATTCTGATTCCTATTATTGCCCTCTTACTAGGTGTGCAAATGGTAGCGCCAATTATATCGGTTGCTGCATTAATAACTAACCCAACAAGGGCCTACGTTTTTAGAAAAAGCATAGATTGGCATGTTATTTTATATTTATTACCCGGTTCTATTATTGGAGCTATTTTTGGTGCATGGTCATTTGCTCAGACTAATTCTCAAATTATACAAATAATTCTTGGTCTATTTTTAATTTGTTACGCTTTGAAAGGCAAACTAATAAAGGCAAAAAGCTTAATTAAAATGAAAATAAGCTGGTTCTTTCCATTGGGACTAACCGTTTCATTTCTCTCTGGATTGGTGGGCGCAACAGGCCCTATATATAACCCGTTTATGCTGGATTACGGCATTACAAAGGAATACCTTATTGGAACCAAGGCAGTAAATTCATTAATTATGCAAATAACAAAATTAATTAGTTATGGCATTTTTGGTGTATTCACTATCCAAATAGGAGTCTATGGAATCGCGCTTGGATGTGGCGCAATAATTGGAGTATTTCTAGCTCGGAATCATCTTCAAAACATCAACCCTACTCGATTTAAACAATACAGCCTTACAATTATGTTTTTTTGCGGTGTTATTATGCTAATTAAAGTCTTTATGTAAAATGTTATAATAGAATATTATTTATTATCAAAAATTACTATTGTATACGGGAAATCAATACTTTTTTTACGGACATTTTTCATCACTAATTTTTTTTAACTCAATTTTTTTCAGCTCGGGAAATGCTTTATTACGAAAATATCCCCAATTTTCTTGATGGAGCGAATCAAATGTACC
>PVBE011833035.1_pt1 | contig 18607 bp, 14 predicted proteins | sample 1631181 | NCBI WGS metagenome assembly PVBE01 (sample SAMN08397723, study PRJNA350692) | Marine metagenome, whole genome shotgun sequencing project. | isolation source: water | place: Pacific Ocean | collected 2012-04
CCGCGTCCGGAGGACCCGCGTCCGGAGGATCCGCGTCCGGAGGACCCGCGTCCGGAGGACCCGCGTCCGGAGGACCCGCGCCCGGAGGATCCGCGTCCGGAGGACCCGCGTCCGGGGGACCCGCGTCCGGGGGACCCGCGTCCGGAGGACCCGCGTCCGGGGGATCCGCGTCCGGAGGACCCGCGTCCGGAGGATCCGCGTCCGGAGGATCCGCGACCGGAGGATCCGGAGCAAGACGACAGTCTCTTCGACACATATTGGCAGAGCGCTCGCTCGCCTGCCGTCGTGGAGCCCGATGAGGCGGAGGGCCCGGCCGCCGAGCCGACCGCCGGCCAGCCGGAGCAGCCGGGTCTGCCCCTCTGGCCCAGTTGGTGGGAATTGCTTTCGCTACGGCAGCTGGGACGGATCTTCTTGGTTGCCGGTTTGATTGGCCTCTGGTGGTTCGTCGGGGGCTGGATCCGTGGGCGCCCGCGGCGTCATCCCGTGCTGGCGCCCGAGCTTGTCACGCCGCCCGGTCCACCGTGCCGCTACCGCACACGAGGAACGATCGAGTTCGAGGTCGTCGTCCTGACCGTGGATCTGCTCGAGACGTTGGGACCGTGTGGATACCCACACGAACCGTCTCAGGCGCTCGCGGAATACGTGGACAGTCTCCCCGATCGGTTCGATCTGAGGCCGCTGCTCGATCTGTTCAACCGCGCCCGCTATGGTTTTGATGCGTTGGAGCCTGCGGACCTCGAGAGAGCTCGGCATGCGGTGGCCGAGATCGAGGCAGACCTCTAGCGAGGAGGCGTTCTCCGGCCGAGCTGCTCCGAGAGCCTGTCGTCTTGGGGCGAGGCCACGCTCTCGAGGGTCGCTGAGATGATTTTCTCGGCGGTCTTCTGGTATTTTTGCTGCGCCAGGGCGGGAGAGGCCAAGAGCAGGAACAAGGTCATGCTGAGCGAGGTTCGGTTCATGTGGCTACCCTGGTGGGGGGAGAGAAAGGTGTGAGCGGATTCTCGCGAGGATCGCAGCTACGACGCCCAATCCCGACTTGAAAAGTACTTTGCATAGCAAATGCAGTGCTGTTATAAAGCAGGTGTGGAAGTGATTCTAGCGAAGGCCATGGGACTATGCTCCGGCGTGCGTGATGCGCTTCAACGCACGCGAGAGGTCAAGCAGCCGCAAGGTGTGTCGATCCATGGCGAGCTGGTCCACAACAGGGGAGTACAAGAGGGTTTAATAGAGCGGGGCTTCACCATCGGGACGGCCCGATCGACGGTGATGATCACGGCCCACGGGGTCAGCGACACGGAGCGGCGACGACTGGAGGCGGCGGGGAAGCACCTGATCGACACCACCTGTTCGCTGGTTGCGATGGCGCACGATGCCGCCACGGCGCTCGCTGCGGAGGGGCGGCACGTGCTGGTGATCGGGCGTGCGGGCCATGTCGAGGTGCGAGGGCTGGTCGGGGATCTGGGGTCCTACGATGTCGTCTCCCGACCGGACGACGTGTGTCGCTACGACCACGCTCGCCTGGGCGTGGTGTGCCAGACCACGGTGCCGAGCCGCGAAGTGGCAGCGATCCTCGAGGCGATCCGATCTTGCAATCCCGACGCCGACGTGCGCTTTGCCGACACCGTCTGCCTTCCGACCAAGGAGCGACAGCGTGCGCTCGGCGAGCTGCTCGAGCGAGTCGAGGCGGTTGTCGTTGTGGGAGGCGCCAACTCGAACAACACCCGCAAGCTGGTCGGGCTGTGCGAGGAGGGCGGGCTGCCCGCGATCCACGTGCAAGGGCCCGCAGATCTGTCCCCGGACTGGGTCAACGGATATCGCATGGTCGGCCTGACGGCGGGCACTTCCACCCCTGACGAGCAGATCGACGCGGTTCGCAGGAAACTCGAGTCGATGTGAGTGTGCTGCTGCGGGCTTGGTCAGGTTTTCGAGGAGTTCATACAGATGCAGAAGACGCCAGTAATCCCCCCCGGGTCCTTTCATGATGGTTCGTTGCCGAGGATCGATTCGGAGGAGGCAACCCATGGTCAGATGCACGCGCTCACGCGTGTCCTCGAGTTGTCTCCTGGCAGTTCGCCAGAGTTCATCGATCTGACGCCTCAGGTCGAAGCGTTCGTGACCGAGTCGGTGATCCGGGTTGGCCAGCTGACGATCCACTCGCTTCACACCACTGCGGCGGTGGTGATCAATGAGCGGGAGCCCTTGCTGATCGAGGATGCGGGTGAATTTCTGGACCGGCTGGCTCCTCGCGATGCCTGCTACCGCCACGATGACCTGAGTGTGCGGACGGTCAATCTGGTGCCGGACGAGCCGGCCAATGGCCACTCCCATCTGCAGCACCTGGTGCTGGGTGGAACGAAGGTGGTACCGGTGTGGCAGGGGCGGGTGGCACTGGGCCAATGGCAGAGGATCTTCCTCGTCGAACTCGACGGTGAGCGGCCGCGTCAGGTCATGCTGCAGCTGATGGGTGTCGTGTGATCCGAGTCGCTCGGCACGCTCACCATCGCTATCACTTTCCGCCGATCGAACCGCTGTCCTTTGGTACGGAGCAGCTGACAGGTGAGTGAGATCTCTGATTCGGTGGGTTCAACGGGAGGGGTGTGAGGCGGGCTCACCGGTAGGTTTGGGACCCGAAGGGGTTCTGCCGGTCGGACGTCTCAGCAGGGGAGTTGTGCGGCGAATTCATCGTGAGACAAGCCCTCGCATTTCATCCGCAGGCTGCTAGCCTTTGCCCCCATGGGGATATTCGAATCGTTGAGCGGGGTCGCGCAGCGGACCGAACGAGAAGTCGTCGAGTCGCTCGAGGTCTATTTCCAGGGCCAGGGGTCACGTCTGAGGCCTGCGCGTGAGGGCGAGCTGGCAGAAAAGATGCTCATCGTCGACTGCTCGGAGCAAGGACACGTGAGCATTCGAGGCTGGGATTTCATCGACGAGCAGGGTGCGCTGACCCGACACCTGTCGGAGTCGCTCGGGGTCCCCGCCTTCCACTTTCACCTCCACGATGGCGACCTGTGGATGTACGAACTGTATGCCAACGGTCAAGAGGTGGATCGGTTCTGCACGCGGCCCGACTACTGGGGTGAGCTTCCACCTCAGCAGAAGAACGGCTGGCGGGGTCGGGCGGCCGTCGTCTGTGAACACTGGCCCGAGGTCCGCGAGGACGGCATCGAGAACTACCTTGCCTGGTGGGATGATCTGAACGCCGGGCACAAGGCCTATCCGGACGACGAGTACGATGTCTCCAGCGAGGGGCGGCAGCTGTGCGACGTCATCAGGAAGCTAGGCCTGGTATTGCCCGAAGGCGAAGATGGCCGCTGCCTGATCGTCGAGCCCATTGGGCGTCAACCGATCACCTCGCGGATGGAGCTGGGTCAGCTGGTCGTTGCCCTGGTGGGGACCGAGGAGCGGGAGGAGCGAGACCAGGTGGTGTCGATCTTGCGCGGCCGGGACGAGCAGGATGCGGCACTTCAGCGACTGCGGGAGTTACTGGCTGCGGGGCATCCAGATGAGAGGCCTGCGCTGGCGCGGGCGATGGCCGATCTGGCGCTGCCCGAGGCGATCGAGGTCCTGCTCCCCTTTCTCGAAGAGGAGAGTTGGCGGATCCGGTCCCATGTGGGGGTGGCGCTGGTGCGACTGGGTGAGCGAGAGCGCGCGATGCCCGTTCTGGAAGCCCTGCTACTGGACAAAGAGGGGCCCAACGCCAAGCAGATCCGTGCGGCACTGGCGATCGGCAACTATGGCGTTTCCAGCCAGCTGCGCGTACTCCAGCAGGCGGCCGAGCTGCACGCGCTGGATCCGACGATTCAGCACGTCCTGGAGATCGCGGTCACCCAGCTCAAGGAAAGATGAGCGGGTGTGGTTGTCGGGTTGCGCTGGGACTTCCGGGCTGCGAGGAGCGTCGTTTTCGGTCTAGCCCGGCGTCAGCTTCTCGAGTGCGCGTTTGACGAAGACCGGCACCATCCGCTTGCGGTACAGCGGGACCAAGTCGGTGTTGTCCAGCGCCTTGGCTTTCTTGAGTGCCATCTGAGCCACCTGCTCGAAGACCGAGGCCTCGGGTGCCTTGCCGGCGAGCAGCTCGCCCGCCGCGACCAGCTCCACTGGCTGGGAGCCCACCCCGCTGATCGCGATCTTCGCCTCGGCGATCGTCCCGTTGTCCCGGCGGATCGCGACGGCCGTGCCGAGGACCGGAAAGTCGAACGCTCCGCGCCGGCGCAGCTTGATGTAGGTCGACTGCCAGTTACTCGCAGGGGGGAGGTGAATCTCGGTCAGCAGTTCGTCTGGCCGCTTGGTCAGGAAGCTGATCCCGTCGTCTTGCCAGAGATGGACCGCGTCGATCAGCCGCTCCCCATCGGGGCCGACCAGCTTGAGCTTGGCACCCAGGGCCAGCATCACCGGGGCCAGGTCGGATGAGGTGACCGCCCAGCAGCGCGGGCTGCCCGGCGCGACCCAGCAGATCTCGCCCTCCTTCTTCATGCAGAAGCTGATCGACTTGCGCCAATGGTAGGTCTGGTCGTAGTAGGTGCAGCGGGTGTCGACGCAGAGGTTGCCGCCGATCGTGCCCATGTTGCGCAGCTGCGGCGTCGAGATCACCTCCGCGGCTTCGACGATGGCTGGGTAGGCCGCGCGGAGTGTCTCGTTGCGGGTGATCTGGGTCAGCGTCACGCCGCCGCCGAGGACCATTCCGCTGGCCGGATCACCGGTCACGTTGTTGATCGCTGCGATGCCCGAGAGCGCGATCAGGGTCTTGGGGGTGAACTGCCGGCGCTTCATCTTGGGATAGACGTCGGTCCCCCCGGCAACCAGCATTCCCGCTGGTCCCTCGCCGGCGAGGATCCTGGCTGCTTCGCTGACATCGGTCGGTGCCTTGTAGCTGAAGGGTGGAAGGCGCAGCATCAGACGATCTCCTCGACGACGGGTCGCTCGACCTTGGTCGGTTCACTCCACTCGACGTCGGGCACGCCGTCCGGGCCGAAGCGCGCATCCCGTCCCTTGGCCTGTTTGTCGAGGGCCAGCAGAACATGGTCCGGTCCGATCGGGACCTGATCGAAGCGGATGCCGATCGCATCGTAGAGCGCGTTGGCCACCGCCGGCGGCACTGGCAGCAGCGGCCCCTGGCCGCACTCCTTGGCGCCGAACGGGCCTTCGGGGTCGGGGGCCTCCACCAGAAAGGTGGTGACCGGCGGCATGTCCTTGGCGGTGTGGCTCTTGTAGTCCAGCAGCGATGGGATCTTGTGCAGCCCGCGGCGGTAGACCATCTCCTCCATCATCGCTTCGCCGAGGCCCATGTAGACCGAGCCCTCGACCTGTCCCTCGACCAGCAGCGGATTGATCGGCTTGCCGCCGTCGTGGGCGATCCAGATCTGGTCGATCACGTACTCGCCGGTCTCGGTGTCGACGTGCAGCTCGATCGCACAGGCGGAGTAGCTGTAGGAGGGGGACGGTCCGACACCTGCGCCGCGGTAGCGGCCAGCTGACTTGGGCGGTTTGTAGCTGCCGACCGAGCCGAGTGTGCCGAACTTGGACTCGGCCAGGTTGGCGCAGCGGATGAACGGGATCATCCGCTCTGGTTGCTTGCGGACGAAGATCTCGTTCTCGATCGCCACCAGCTCGCCGGGCCGGCATTCCAGTTCATCGGCTGCCACCTCGAAGAGCATCTCGCGCAATTTCTCGGCTGCCTGGATCGCGGCGTTGCCGGTCATCACGGTGACGCGCGAAGAGTAGCTGCCCAGGTCGACCGGGGTCAGATCGGTGTCGGCGGTGACGACCTGCACGTCTCGCACACGGCAGCCGAGAACCTCGGCGACGATATAGGCCAGGATCGAGTCGGAGCCCTGGCCGATGTCGGTCGAGCCGCAGAAGCAGGTCACGCCGCCGCCGCGGTCGATCTTCAGCTGCACTCCGGAGTGGGGCATCTTGTTCCAGTAGATCGGCAGCCCGGCGCCCGAAATGTAGGAGCTGCAGGCGAAGCCGATGCCGTGTCCATGGGGCAGCTTGCCCCACTTCTCGCGGAAGCCAGAGGCCTCGGCCACGGTGTCGAGGCACTCCCCCAGACCGATGCTGGTCACCCGCAGGTAGTTGCAGGTCAGGGTGTTCTCTGGCACCAGGTGCCGGCGGCGGATCTCGATCGGGTCGAGCCCCAGCTCCTCGGCCACCTTGTCCAGCTGGCACTCCAGCGCGAAGCGGGGCTGCGGCGTGCCGTGTCCTCGCTTGGGTCCGCAGGGCGGCTTGTTGGTGAAGGTCCGGATGCCCTCGAACTTGTAGTGCGGGACATTGTAGGTCACGGTCTGCAGCGCGCCGGTGTAGTAGGTGCTGGCCACGCCGTAGCTGCCGTATCCGCCGCCATCCAGGAATGAACGGAAGTGCAGCGCGGTGATCGCGCCGTTCTTCTTGTAGCCCGTCTTGATCCACATCAGCACCGGGTGGCGGCCGCGATGACAGTAGAATACCTCCTCGCGTGTCAGGCAGATCTTGACTGGCCGGCCGAGGATCATCGCCAGCTTGCAGGCGCAGACCTCGTGGTTGAACGGGTCGGTCTTGCCACCGAACCCGCCGCCGTTGGGGGTGGCGATCACGCGAATCTGGCTGGCCGGCATCTCGAGCACCTTGGCCAGTGCGCGGTGTACATAGTGTGGTGTCTGTGTCGAACTCCAGAGGGTCAGCTTGCCGTCCGGGTTGTATGCGGCCACACAGGCGTGTTGCTCCAGTGCCAGGTGGGTGTTGCCCTGGTAGAAGAAGACGTCTTCGCGGATCAGGTCCGCTTCGGCGAACCCCTCGTCCACCTCGCCGAATTCGAGTCCGACGATCTTGTGGATGTTTCCCCGGTCGCCGTAGTCGTGAATCAGTAGATCGGTCTGGTCGAGCGCTTCCTGGACCGACATGATCGGCTCGAGCACCTCGTACTCCACCTCGATCAGTTCCAGTGCTTCTTCGGCGATCTCGGCGGTGAGAGCCGCCACACAGGCCACCGGATCCCCCACGAAGCGGACCTTCTCCAGCGCCAACGCCCCCTCATCTTGACTGACCGGTAGGATACCGTACTGAATCGGCATGATATCCCCGGTGATCACGGCCAGCACACCGGGGTGAGCCTCCGCCTTGCTCTTGTCGATCGAGAGGATCTTGGCGTGTGGGTGGATCGACCGCAGCAGCTTGGCGTGGACCATCCGCGGCAGCATCAGGTCGTCGGCGAAGACGGTCTGGCCAAGCACCTTGGCCATCGCGTCGACCTTCGGCAGCGGTTTGCCCACGACGTTCGTGGTCTGCTTCTCACTCATCCGACATCTCCCGCAGTCATTCGCTCGGCTGCCAGCTCGATCGCCTCGAAGATCTTGATGTAACCGGTGCAGCGGCAGAGGTTGCCCGAAATGGCCTCGGCGATCTCCTCCCGTGTCGGGGCGTCGTTCTCCTCGAGAAGCGCCTGGGCGGTCAGCAGGATGCCCGGTGTGCAGTAGCCACACTGGGCCGCTCCCAGCTCGTAGAAGGCTTGCTGCAGCGGATGGGGCGTGGCGCTCTCGGCTAGACCCTCGACGGTGGTGATCTCGCGCTCCTGTAGCGCGATCGGTAGAGCCAGGCAGGATAGCACCGGCTCGCCGTCGACCAGCACGCAGCAGGTGCCGCACTCACCCACTTCGCAGCCATGCTTGGTGCCGGTCAGGCCCAGATCTTCGCGGAGCACCTCGAGCAACGTCTTGTGGACTTCAGCGGCGACCTGGCGGCTCTCGCCGTTCACGTTCAAATTCAGTAGCTGTTTCACGAACTGGATTATATCGCCCAGTTCTGAGCAAAGAAATTATTCCCCGACTTCAGCGGAGGGCTGACGACTCTTCTGGGGGCCGGCGTCGGGCAGGGTGTGATGTTGTGATGTCACCGGGTGGTGCCCCTGACCGACTGGGTTCCGATACTGTAGCTGCGCTTTCTCGGGAGACTCAGGGGTGGTCGGATCGTTCTCGATACCCAGTGCGGGGTCGATTGTCGTGGCTGACGGGGAGCCTCGAGGTCATCTGCGCCGTGGCTGTTATCGACTCTCGAGCTGTCGGCCGAGATCATTTTGCGGTAGGACCGATGACTGGATCGACTTCGCGACCCCGCGATGGCCAGGAGATCCCGGCTCTGAGCGATCAGCGGGCGGCTGGGGTTCGCTCGTGGGCGAACTTGTCGAGCTCGGACGGCACCGGGATGGGGTAGTTGCCGTCAAAGCAGGCTGTGCAGTAATCGTCCGGTCGGCTGACCGATTTGAGCAGTGCTTCCTGGCTGAGAAAGCCGAGGCTGTCCAGGTTCAGCTGTTCGCGGATCTCTTCGAGCGTGTGGTTGGCCGCGAGCAACTCCGCTCGTGTCGGGAAGTCGATCCCGAAATAGCAGGGATGTCGGTGGGGCGGGCAGGAGATGCGCAGGTGGACCTCTTCGGCGCCGGCGTTGCGCAGGTACTGAATCCGATTGCGGCTGGTCGTGCCGCGGATCATCGAGTCGTCGACGATGATCACTCGCTTGCCCTTGACCACTTCCTTTACCACGTTGACCTTGAGCCGAACGCTGAAGTCCCGCTGTCCCTGGGAGGGCTGAATGAAGGTCCGTCCGACGTAGTGGTTGCGGATGAAACCGTGTTCCAGGGGGATGCCCGAGGCCTGCGAGTAGCCCAAGGCCGCCGAGTTGCCCGAGTCGGGAACCGGCACGACGATATCCCCTTCGACCGGGTGCTCCGAGGCCAGCAACTGGCCCAGCCGCTTGCGCACCTCGTGGACGGTTTCGCCGAAAATGCGAGAGTCCGGTCGAGCGAAGTAAATGTGCTCGAAGATGCAGTGACTCAGGGGCCGCTCGCCGCGCGGGGCGAAGCGGCGGCTCTCGATCCCGTCCTGGGTGAGCCAGAGCATCGCCCCCGGCTCGATCTCGCGGATCGCCGTGGCGTCGATCAGGTCCAGTGCGCAGGTCTCGCTGGAGAGCACGTGGGCTCCGTCCACTTCGCCGAGCCAGAGCGGTCGCCAGCCGCCCGGGTCACGCACGGCGACCATCGCGTCGGGGGAGAGAAACAACAGAGAGAACGAGCCCTGGATCCGGTTGAGCACCAGTGACAGGCCATGGGCGTCGAATCGCAGTGAAGGCTTGGCCATCAGATGCAGGATGACCTCGCTGTCGTTGGTCGTCTGGAAGATCGACCCCATCGTCTCTAGTTCGTTGCGCAGCTCATCGGCGTTGACCAGGTTTCCGTTGTGGGCCACGGAGAGTTGGCCGCGCGAAGAGCTGACGCACAGCGGTTGGACGTTGTCGATCGTCGAGCTGCCCTTGGTCGAGTAGCGGACGTGGCCGATTGCGGTCGGATTGCGCAGCGACTCCAGGCAGGCCTCGTCGAAGCAGTCGGCGACGTAGCCCATCGACCGATGATATTTCAGGGTGGCTCCGTTGCTGGAGCAGATGCCGGCGCTCTCCTGGCCCCGATGCTGGAGTGCGTACAGTCCCAGATAGGTCATCTGCACGGCCTCGGGATGTCCGAACACGCCAAACAACCCGCAGGCCTCCCTTGCTTTGGGCTCGAACTGGATCACCCGGACAGTATAGTCGAAGCCCTGGTGATGTCACGAGCAGAGGAACTTCTTCGCAATGCGGTGCTGTATTGCCTGATCAGCGGGCCTCGGGCGCTGGACCTGACCCGAGCGGCAGTGGCCGGCGGGGCTCAGGTGGTGCAGCTGCGGGACAAGCAACTGAGCGATCGAGAGTTGGTCGGGCTGGCCGTTCGGATGGCGGGAATCTGTCACGAAGCGGGTGCGCTGCTGATCGTCAACGATCGGCCGGACATCGCTCGAGTGGCGGGTGCGGACGGGGTGCATCTGGGGCAGGAAGATCTGCCGGTGGCCGCCGCGCGGAAGATCCTGCCGGACCGCCTGGTTGGCGTTTCCACCCACTCGGACGCCGAGATCGAAGCTGCGCTGGCCGATGGGGCCGACTATCTGGGCATCGGTTGCTGCTTTCCCTCCGCGACGAAGGAGGTGGCGCAGCAGTCGGGATTGGAGCTCGTTTCCCGCTGGTCGGGGAGGCTAGACCGGCCGTACTTTCCGCTCGGCGGGATCACCCTGGAGCGGGTGGGTCAGGTGCTGGCCCGGGGCGCTCGGTCGGTGGCGGTGGGCAGCGCCGTCTGCGACGCGGAAGACCCACAGCGGGTGGCCCGGACGTTTCGGCAGCGGCTCATTGCGGGCGCTTCTGTTTGATCGCCGGCTCCAGGGCGGTCGGCCATCGAGCCAGGCGACCGCCCAAAGGCTGGAATCCGTTAGGTGAGAGGTCCTGGCCGAGAATCGGTGTAAGATGCGTCGATGCAGACCTCATCGATTCGCCTGGGTGATCCCGACCTCCGCTTCATCGAACTCAGCCACCCGCTTCATGCGGAGATTCCGATCTGGCCCGGGGGTGAGCCGTTCGAGCTCGAAAACCTGGCGATGCACGGGGACGGCTATTACGCCAATCGTTTTCGGATGGGCGAGCACAGTGGAACCCATATGGACGCACCGCTGCACTTCGTTGCCGGCCGTCCGAGCATCGACGAGGTCCCGGCGCGGCAGCTGTTTGCGCCGGTGGTTCTGCTTGACGTCGCCGTACAGTCTGCGAAGGACCCCGACTATGAAGTGTCGATCGAAGATCTGGGTGCCTGGGAGTCGAGGTGGGGCACGATTCCCGCTGGCGCAGTCGTGCTGGCCTACACCGGCTGGGCCGAGCGCTGGGCCGCCCCACAGCGCTACCTCAACCAGGATGAAGCTGAGGTGATGCACTTCCCCGGGTTTTCCCGGGGTGCGGCAGAACTGCTGGTCACCCGAGGGGTTGTGGGGCTAGGGATAGACACGATGTCGCTCGACCCCGGTCGGAGTCAGACGTTCGATGTGCATCAGGTGACCGGAGAAGCCGATATATACCTGCTGGAGAATCTGACCGATCTCGAGCTGCTTCCTGCCAGCGGTGCGTGGATCGTGGTCGCGCCGCTGCGCATCCGAGGGGGTTCAGGCTCCCCGGTGCGTGTCCTTGCACTCGCGCGCTGACCGAGGAGCGTCGATTACTTACCGTCGCGTGCCATTTTGAGGGTCGCGTCGACCTCGGGCCAGGCGCTACGAGGGGCAAGTTTTCGGGCGGTGCGCAGAGCCGTGATGGCTTCTTGGCGGCGATTCGAATTGAGCAGCGCCACGCCGTAATGATGCCAGGTCATCCACGATCTGGGCTCTAGGCGCGACGCTATCGCGAGATCGGACGCTGCCTTCGCGAAGCGTCCTTGTGTCAGGTGGAGAGCGCCGCGGTTGAAGTGTGCTTGGTGCGCGCGGGGGTCCAGCTGGATCGCACGGTCCAGATTGCGCAGTGCGCAGGTCCAGTCGCGCATGATGATATGAGCAAAGCCGATCCGTGCGTAGATCCCCGCCTTGTCGGCAGATAGCTTGAGTGCCTCTTGGTAGTCCCTGATCGCCGGCTTCGGCTGGCCTAGTTTCAACCGGCAATAAGCTCTGTCGATCCAGCCATCCACGAGTTCGGGGTTGAGTTGCAGTGCCTTCGTGAAGTCTGATGCCGCAGCCTTGAGCTGCTTCAACTTGATTCGTTGCTTGCCGCGGTTCAGCAAGGCCAGCTCGAACCTGGGATTGATCCGGAGAGTGGCGCTGTACGCCCGGATGGTCTGTCGCGGGCGGCCCATGGCGCTGTACACGAGGCCCTGTCCGAACAGAGCTTGCCAGAATTTCGGTTTGCGCTCCAGGGCTCGATCGTAGTCCGCGAGGGCGGCCTTGAGTCGGTCCTGATTCTTGTGGACCCGGGCGCGATTGTAGTAGCCGCTGGGGCGCCGGGGGGCCAGGCGAATGGCCGAGTTGGCATCAGCCAGCGCGAGCTCGGGTTTGCCCATTTTGAGATAGAGGCGAGAGCGCTCGCAGTAGGACTTCGAGGAAGTGGTGAACTTGATGGCACGGCCCAGGTCTTCGATCGCCTCTGCCTCTCGCCCGAGCTCGAATTTGATTGCAGCTCTGTTGTGTAGTGGAAACGCAGATCCGGGCGACAGCGAGACCATCCGATCGTAGTCTGCCAGAGCTTTCTCCCGCTGGCCCAGACGGGAGAGGCACAGGGCGCGGGTGAACAGTGCCTGGAGCAGCGTGGGGCGCAGCTTCAGTGCGGCGGTGCAGTCGGCGATGGCTCGTTGGTTGGCGCCTTGCTCCTTGTAACAGTAAGCCCGCCAGAGGCGTGCCAGCGCATAGTGAGGGCGGAGCTTCAACGCCCTGGAAAACCAGATGACGCCGTTGTCAGCATGGTCCAGGCATCCTCGGATGGCCCAGATCTCCTCCAGGCCGACCTGATCGCGGAATGTGAGGGCTGCCTGGTCACAGTGTGCTTCTAGCTGGCGGGGCTGCTTGCGCAGGAACAATACGTAGGCTTTCACCACTGCGCGATCGATCGGTCTGGCTCCGACCCATCCATCGGTCGGTCGTCTGAGGTAAGCCAGCGCCTTTCGGGCCCACTCGGCTTGAGCGTGTCGGTCGGCCTCAAGCGCCAGTGGGTGGGTGATGTGGTTGTCCAGCGCCTTCTGGAGGTAGATCCGCCCCAGGTAGAGGGCGACCCATCCATCGTGAGGCTGGAGCTTCTCGACTTGCAGGAGGTGCTTTTCGGCCTGCTGAATCTCGCCCATCCAGAACGATGCTTGACCACGTGAGATCAAGAGGTTGACGTTTTCGCTTTCCGCGCCCTCAGGGTTGACCCGGCTCAACTCTGCGAGCGCGGCCTTTACTGCCTGACGCTTGGCTGCGATGTCGGCCCGGACCTGGTAATGGGCGGCCCGTAGCTCGCTCACCGCCTGTGAAACCGCTTTCAGGCGCTGTCCGAGACGCCGCTGAGCCAACTCTGCTGAGTTCCCGCGTGTGTCATTCGATGTCTCGGACAAACTTGGGCTTGTCCCGACAACTGCCGTGACGACTGGCCTGTGGGCATGCCAGTAGCCCCAGGCTCCCAGACCAAAAAGCACGATGCCGAGCAGAGTGAGTGTGGGTCGCATGAGCGAGGCTGATGAGGACCGTCGTGCGATCGGGGGGGCTCCCGACCTCCAGGCCCGCAGGTCCGCCAACATCTCGCCTGCGTCCGCATACCGTTGGTCGACTCGCTTGGTGAGGGCAGTCAGGCAGATTCTTGCCAGGTCTTCCGGCCCGGGGGGTGGCGCCGGACTCTTCTCGACGATCGCGTCCAGGACGAGGGCGTATGTTTCGCCGTCGAATGGCAACCGCTGCGCGAGTATCTCGTACAGCATGACGCCGAGGGCCCAGACATCGGTCCGCTCATCGCACTGCTTGAACCGGCCGAGCACCTGTTCGGGCGACATGTAGGATACGGTTCCCATCACCACGCCGCTGTGGGTCAGCTGTGTGGAGTCTGCGGCACGGGCTAGCCCGAAGTCGGTGACTACCGGGCGCTGCCCTTCGGTGACCAAGATGTTGTCCGGCTTGAGGTCGCGATGGATGACCCCTTGCGAATGGGCGAAAGTCACCGCCTCGACCACCTGGAGCCAGAGGTCGATCAGTTCGTTCCGCGAGAGACGGCGCTTCTCGTTTTCCAGTGTCTTCCCGGGGATATAGTCCATTGCAATGTAGTGCAGGCTGTTTCCGTCGGGCTGCGTCGCTTCGCCGATCTCACGCACCGGTATGATCAGTGGATGTGTCAAGCCAGCGGCCAGCCGCGCCTCCCGTTGCAGCCGGATCAGCGTGTCACCGGTGGAGCAGTCGCTGTGCAGGACCTTCAACGCGACGTGCTGGTTCAGCTTGGGGTCGATCGCCTCGTACACCACCGCCATCCCGCCCCTGCCGATCTCTCGGATCACTTCGTAGCGTCCGATCTGATGTGGTAGGGCGTGCCGATACTCGAACAGGTCACTGCTATGGTCTTCGAGCAGCGTCGGGGTGTCGGAATACAACTCGCGCAGTAGTGTCGCCAGCTGGCTCCCTGTGATGATTCTCTCGGTCAGCAACAGCTGCGAGAGTGGTGGCGGCGTGTCTCCCGCCGCGAGTGCGGCGCGCTGACGTTCCTCGAGGGCCAGGAGTTGCTCCGCTGCGAGGATCTTACGACTGACCAGCCACTGTGCTAGAGCCGGAGGGTCTGTGTCGTCGCCCCGGTCGTTGATGTCGGGTTCGTTGATGTCAGGGTCGTTGATCCAAGTACTGTAGCAAACCCAATCCTGCCTTACACTAGGCAGAAGACGCATGGAACGCCTCGACTTCCTCGACCTGGACTCGCAGCGAGATCTCTTCGACCAGACCGTCGGCATCACACCAGAGATCGATCACTACTGCTCGATGACGTCCTGGATCCTGCCGGCGGCCGAGGGGCTCACCCGGGGTAACAATCCATGGGTCTGGCGAGGCGAGCATGGCTACGTCGCGCTGGTTCAGGACGGTATCAGGCGGGGTGTTCGTTGTATGCGGCCGCTGGAGGGGATGTGGTGTTTCTCTGCTCCGCTGGTCGGACCAGAGCCCGAGCTCCTGGCCCAGGAGTTTGTGGAGTGCTGCGGTGAGAACGAGGCATCCTGGGACCGGCTGGTTCTGAGCGGGGTTCCGCTGCCGGGCACCCGCACCTTCGAGGCAGTGATCCGGGCGTTCGGAGGGCGCTACGCGGTGTACGACATTGGTCGCTGTGTCCGCTGTCGGGCATCTCTGGACGGTGGCACGGAAGGATTCTTGAGGCGGCGGTCCCGCCGTTTCCGGCAGAGTCTGAGGCGCTCCGAGCGGCTGGCCGAGCGGCTGGGGATCCGGTTCGAGGCCGCGCAAGGGGATCCCGCAGTGCTGTTTGCTCAGGTCATGGAGGTGGAAGGTCGGAGCTGGAAGGGCAGGAGCGGCGTGGGGGTCGACCAAGGGGTCATGCGGCGGTTCTACGAACTGATGCTGCCCCGGCTGATCGAGGTGGGCGCTCTGCGGCTGCTGTACGCCTGGCACGAGGGGACTCTTGCTGGATACGTTCTGGGAGGCGTCCGTCACGGTCTTTATCGCGGTCTCCAGTTCAGCTTCGACACCGCATACGCTGCGATAGGCCTGGGCAACCTGTTGCAGTTGGAGCAGATTCGGCGACTGGAGCCGGAGTCCGTGAGGATCTACGATCTGGGCGGTCGTTCGCGCTACAAGGCTCGCTGGGCCGAGACCACCTTCGAGACGATGCAGCTAATCGTCGAGAAGGAGCCTTGATCCGATAAGGGGATTGTTGTCCGGTCGCTGGTCCGAACAACAAGGCCGTTCGCGGCCGAATCTCTCGTCACTGGCCCGGCGGGGTCAGTTTTCGGTCAGCTCCGGCTCGAGATGCACGGCTTGCGCTGTCAAGCAGTCTTGATAAGCTCTCCGGACCTCAACTGACAGGAGATCCGCATGTTCGAGTGGCTCGCCGATCCACAGGCCTATGTTGCCTTGCTGGCGCTGACGACGATGGAGATTGTCCTCGGCATCGACAACATCGTTTTCATCACGATTCTCTGCGGCCGGTTGCCGAAGGATCGCCAGCTCTCGGCCCGGCGGCTGGGGCTCGCCGTCGCGTTGTTTTCTCGTCTGATTCTGCTGGCCGGCATTGCCTGGATCGTCAAGCTAAAGGCCCCCTTCTTCCATTTTTTTCGTCCCTGGAGTGGCAAGGATCTGATCTTGGTGGCCGGGGGGCTGTTTCTCGTGTGGAAGGCGACCCATGAGATCTACGAGAACGTCGAGCATCCCGGAGGGGAGGCCGCGGAGGTCGCCGAGGCTGCGGATGACGCGAAGCAGGACGCGGCCAAGGAAAAAGCCCGGGACGTGGCCGCCCGGAAGCTGTTCGCCGCGATCATCCTGCAGATCATGCTGATCGACGTCGTCTTCTCGCTCGACTCGGTCATCACGGCCGTGGGAATGACCGATCATCTGGCGATCATGGTCGCCGCGGTGTTGGTGGCGGTGGCCGTGATGATGAGCTTCGCCGGTCCGATCGGCGACTTCATCCAGAAGAACCCCTCGGTGAGGATCCTGGCGCTCGCCTTTTTACTGCTGATCGGGGTGATGCTGATCGCCGAGGGGACAGGACAGCACGTGAACAAGGGCTACATCTACTCGGCGATGGCCTTCTCGCTGTTGGTGGAGTTATTCAACCTGCGGATGCGTAAGAAGGGTGGGCTCCTGCGTCCCCAGTAGTCCTCGGTGGTGGGTGGCCAGGCCTATCCGGGTCGGTAACGGCCTTCATCAGTCCTTACCAGACTCCCTCCAGGTGGCGTGCTGGCAATGAGTGGGAGTGAGCAGGGGAGGGCAACGAGTGAAGATCTAGATTCGAGCCGAGCAAGAAAACGACCACGAGCAAATCGATCAGGTCAACGCGCTTGCCTTCGAGTCGATGAGCGAGGCGCTCATCGTGCGCCTGTCGCGTGAGTCCTATCAGGCGTACGACCCTGCGCTATCGCTTGTCGCACTGCACGAGGGGTGCGTCATCGGCCATTGTCTTTTCAGTCCGTGCTCGATTCGCATCCTCGACGAGATCGTCGACGCGTTGGCGCTCGGCCCGATCAGCGTTGATCCGGCCTATCAGAAGCAGGGCATCGGCGGCCGCTTGCTGGCCGAAGGCCATCGGCTCGGCGCGGAACGGGGATTTGCTTTCGCCTTTCTGCACGGTCACCCCAGCTACTATCCGCGGCATGGGTATGTGCCCTGCTTCGGCTTCGGTCGGCTGAGGTTCCAGCGCGATGCGCTGCCGAAGCCGAGCGTGGTGTTCCGACATCTGCCGGTGACACACGACGATGTCGCCTGGATCGAGGCGGTCCACCGACAAGAGATGCAGCGAGTCAACTTCGCCTGGAGCTGGGGCGGCTCGCTGTCGTCTTGGAGTATCTCCGGGGTGAACGCACAGATCTGGTGGACCGAAGATGGCCGGCGTGCGGCCTACACGGTCTCCAAGCATGCATCGACGGAGGGACTGTTACTGCTGGCCGAAGACGCGGCGCTCGCGCGCGAGGTCCTGTTCCACCTGCGGCCCGAGTCCCTGGAGCAACACCCTCGGGGTTGGCTGGCAACGCATCTCCTCGACCCGGTCTGGGGTGAGGCGACGCTGCGCCCCTCCGACGCAGCCATGGCAATCGAGCTCGAGCCAGGTGCCTTGTCGGGCTACCTGCAGGCGCTCGATAAGGACGAAACACAGCTCGGCAGCACCGTGTTCCCGCTGACCTTCTGCGCCTGTTAGCAGCACCATCCAGCTCGGACGTTCACCGGAGAACTACACCTGGGGGTGGCCTGCGCTGGAGGGTGACCTCGGCGCCGATGGGGTCCTTGCAGCCTGGCCATGTGACCCGGGAAGCGGCCGTGGGTTGACTACCTGCCGCCGTCAGCATTGACGATGCGCGACAGCAACCGCGGGCAGTGGCTCCGTGGTAGAATCAACGGTCGAGTGTGCAGCGCGAGGAGTTCCTGCTGGAGCAGTCGAAAGGGGTCATGCCACGTGGGATCGATGGGCAAGGAGGGAGAGGGGCGCGAGGAGCGGCAGCGGGAATCGCCGGTCCAGCCCTGTCCATCGGGGGTCGTCGCCAAACGCGCTGCGGATGCTGGCGATCAGCCAGTCATGGCCCCGTCTCTCCAGGCGGTACTCGGCAGTTTGCCGGAGGGCGTTCTGCTGGTCGCGCATTCGGGGGAAGTACTGTTGTCCAACTCGCTCGGGCAGGAGTGTCTGGCCGACCTGTGTATCGTTGATGGGGAAGGGCGGCTGGCTGCGGTGGGCGAGCAGCTGTTCGTCGGGCTGACCAGCGAACTGGCTCGGAGGCGGGTGCTGAGCCACCGGGTCAGCAGCGTAGACGGCGAGCGGGTCTTCACCGTCAAGATCACTTGTCACAGTGTTTCGCCCCAGGCGAGCGAAGGGACGGCTTCGGCGGATTGGTACAGCCTGATCTTCCGGGAGGTCACCGAGGAATTCAAGGTGCGGGAGCAACTCGCCCAGGCCGAACGCTTGTCCAGGCTGGGCGAGCTGATTGGCGGGATCGCGCACGAGTTGAACAACTCGCTCACGTCGGTCATGGGGTACGCCCAGTTGATGATCATGGAGGCTGAGGGACAGCCGCGAGAAGAGTTGAGCTGGATCCACAGCGAGGCCAACCGCAGTGGACGGATCGTTCGCAAGCTGCTGTCACTGGGGCGGGCAACCCGGCCCGAGCGCTCTATGGTCAGCCTCAACCAGTTGCTGGACGCCGCCGTTGACGTGCTGGCCTACGAAATGACGGCTCGTAACATTGAAGTGGTAAGAGACCTCGCGATTGACTTGCCGGAGACTCATGACGACCCGCATCGACTGACTCAGGGCTTCCTCAACCTGCTCAATAATGCGCTCCAAGCAATCTCACGGGAGGGGCGGCAGGGTGTGATCACGCTCACCACACGTCTCGAAGAGGATCACTCGTGGCCGTCCTGGCCGACGATGGTCCGGGGATTGCGCCCGAACTCCAGAGCCGTGTATTCGAGCCGTTCTTCACGACCCAGGCGCAGGGACAAGGGACAGGGCTGGGGCTCTCTCACGTGCATGCGATCGTCCAGGATCATGGGGGATGGATCAGGCTGGACAGTAGTGCACAAGGAGGTGCCCGCTTCACGATCGGGATCCCGCTGCAGAGTGGTGTGCAGTCCAAGGCGGTCGTGGAGCAGGCCGTCGA
>PVBE010579498.1_pt1 | contig 18605 bp, 15 predicted proteins | sample 1631181 | NCBI WGS metagenome assembly PVBE01 (sample SAMN08397723, study PRJNA350692) | Marine metagenome, whole genome shotgun sequencing project. | isolation source: water | place: Pacific Ocean | collected 2012-04
CTGGCTTAGCCGGACCTCCGCCTCGCGGAGCTTGCCGATAATCTGCTCAACCGTGTGATTCTTCTTCGCCATTTTGCCCTCCTTCAAGCCAACCCAATCCTAACATCCGGGCTGGACCAGTTTTCGGGGGGCAGGCCAGGGCGGGTAGTGGCTGTGCAGGAAGATGCGTTTGCCCCGGTTGGCTTCCAAATCCGCTTCCAGCCACTGGCGTTGCGCCGCCTCGCCGGCGAAGCCTGAGTTGATGATCTGGGCGTTGATGATGATGAAATGGCAATCGTCATGGTCGAAGGACTGGTACTGGGCCCCGAAATGCTTGTCCCACAGCGCCAGATGGTCCTCATGCACACCGGCCGCCGGGGCCCAATCGTTGGGCTTGTCGCCGACGTCGTGATTGCCCGGCGTCAGATAGAGCTTGTGCTTCAGATCCTTGACCTGTTCATGAAAGCGTGCCGCCGCTTGCCCGTAAAGGTCGGGGATGGCCGGCACCGGATGCACCAGGTCACCGATATTGACGACGAATTCCAAGTGCCGCGAATTCAGGTCACGGATCACATGGCGCATGCGCCGGTTGGCCAGGACATTGGCCTGGTAGGGGGAGTTGCACTCGTCCTCCCCCTGATTGACGTGGGTATCGGTGATCACGCCGAAGGAAAACAACCGCCGGCCCAGTTCCTGTTGTTGCATGTCTCGTTTTCTCCCTGGCTGCCGGGCTGCGGCCTGTCCCGGCCCGCTCACCGTTCGCCTCGTTGCCCGGACATGTTATCCTGTTGTTGGTGGTTCGCTATGGCGGAGCGATGGCGTACTTCCGGATTCCTCCAACCCCCCAAAACAGGCAACCCGTGAACCCACACCCGAAGGCCGCCGGCGGCCGCCCGATATATCCCTTCGTGCGGCTGGCCGCGGCGCTGGCGCTGATGACCATCGGCGCGGCGCCGATGTACGGCTCGATCATGATTCTGGGGCCACTGGCCCAGGAGTTCGGCGTCAGCCGCGGCCTGGCCTCGCTGCCCTACATGCTGTTCATGATCGGCTTCGGTCTCGGCGGCGTGGCCATCGGCCGGCTCACCGATCGCCTCGGCATCATGCTGCCGGCGCTGCTGTCTGCGTTTGTGCTGTCTGGCGGCTTGGTGCTGGCGGCGCGGGCCGGTGGGGTTTGGGAAGTCGCGGTTTGGTTCGGGCTTTTGGCGGGGATCGGCGCCTCGGCCACCTTCGGGCCGCTGGTGGCCGACATCTCGCACTGGTTCGTCCGCCGCCGCGGCCTGGCCATGGCCATCGCCATCAGTGGCAGCTACGTGGCCGGCGCGATCTGGCCACCGGTGATGCAGAACCTTATCGACAGCGATGGCTGGCGCGTGGCGCTCGGCGACATCGGCTTGTTCGCGTTGGTCGCCATGCTGCCGCTGGCGATGCTGCTCTACCGTCGGCCGCCCGAGTTGGCCTCCGGCGAATTGGCCGGCGAGGCCCTGGCGGAACGGCCCTTGGGCTTTTCGCGGCTCACGCTGCAGGGCCTGATCTGCTGCGCCGGCATCGGCTGCTGCGCCGCCATGTCGATGCCCCAAGTGCACATCGTGCCCTATGTCGGCGACCTCGACATTGCTGCCGCCCGGGGCGCCGAGATGCTGGCCCTGATGCTGGGCTTCGGCGTCATCAGCCGGCTTGGTTCGGGCTGGATCTCCGACCGCATCGGCGGTCTGCGTACGTTGCTGCTGGGGTCGGTGGCGCAGTGCCTGGTGCTGGCTGCCTTCATGCTGGCCGAGGAGCTGACCACGTTCTACGCCCTCTCGGTCGCATTCGGGCTGGCCCAGGGCGGCATCGTGCCCTCGTATGCCATGATCGTCAGGCGCTATTTCCCGGCCGGCGAGGCCGGCTGGCGTATCAGCCTGGCGTTGTTGTTCACCGTCATCGGCATGGCGCTGGGCGGCTGGATGGCCGGCGCGCTCTACGATCTGACGGGCAGCTACACGATTTCGTTCCTCAACGCCATCGGCTTCAACCTGATGAACATGGCGATCGCCGTATTGCTGCTCCGCCGCCGCGGGCGGGGACCGGGACTCAGTCCAGCAGCCGCTTGAGTTCGTGCTTTTGGATCTTACCCGTTGCGGTAAGGGGAAAGTCGTCGAGCCAAACCAGCTTCACCGGCACCTTGAATGACGCCAGGTGTCGGCGGCAGTGCGCCGTGATCTCGTCGTCGGCTGATTGGCTGACGCCCTCAGCGGGCTGCAGGAAGGCCACAACTTCCTCGCCGAAGAGCTCATTGGGCGCCCCCACCACGGCGGCCAGGCCGACGCCCGGGTGCATGTAGAGCACGTCTTCCACTTCGGTCGAATAGATGTTCTCGCCGCCGCGGATGATCATGTCCTTCTGGCGGTCGACGAGATAAAGAAATCCGTCATCGTCGAGATAGCCGAGATCGCCGGTGTGCAACCAGCCGCCACGTAGCGTCTCGGCGCTGGCGTCCGGGTTGTTGAGGTAGCCCCGCATCATGTTGGGGCCCTGCGAGATCAGCTCGCCGACCGTGCCTGGCGCTACGTCTTGATCTGCAGCGTCGACCACGCGGCGGCGGCCGCCGGGAATGGCAACGCCGATGGAGCCGTTTTTGTCCCGCGCCCTGGCGCTGTCGAGGCTGGTGATCAGGCCAACCGATTCGGTTTGGCCCATGTTGTGGACGAAGTGGGCGTTGAGAAACAGCGCCCGGATCTCGTCCATGCGCTCGGTGGCCATGGGGGCGGCACCGTACTGGATGACCCGGATGCCGCTGAGGTCATGTTCATGGCGCTCAGCCGAGCCGGCCATCATCAGCAGCATCGAGGGCACGGCGAAAAAGCAATTGACGCCCCTGCCCGCGATCACCGCCAGCATGCGCTCCGTGGCGTAGGTCTCGATCACCGCTGTTCCGCCGACGTGCAGTACCGGCAGGGTTAGCACATGCGAGGCGATGTGAAAGAGCGGCATCATCGAGAGGAATACCAAGCCCGGATCATCGTATTCGTTGCACAGCGTGCCCTGCAGCGCCATGAAGATCATGCCGCGATGATCCAGAATTACGCCCTTGGGCCGGCCCGTGGTGCCCGAGGTGTAGTAGACGGCGGCATCGGCCGTGATCTTCGGTACAGGCGGCATGTCGTGGTTTCCGGCGGGGGGAGTTTCCCGGTCCACCAGGAAATGTCTTGGCGCAATGCCGGCCTCAGCCTCGGCGGCCTCGACGACCGCCAGGTGTGTGCTTTCCGTGACTACCAGTTGGGCCTCGGAATCGGTGAGCTGGAACGCTACCTCGCGCCCCACCAGCTTGGTATTCAGCGGCACCGCGACGATGCCGGCGGCCAGCATGGCCAGGTACCAGATGAGATAGTGCTCGCTGTTGCCGATCATCAGGGCGGCGCGCCGCCCCGGCACCAGCCTGGCCTCGTGCACTAGCCAGGCGGCCGCATCGTCGATGGCGGCGAACAGCGCGCCGTAGCTCAAGGTGCGCTGGTCCACCACCAGGGCGGTGTGGTCGAGCCGGCGCTCAGCCGTGCGGCGCAAAAAGGCGGTGAAGGAAAGCCGGCCTTCGAGGCCGTGCATTGCCGTCAGGCGGGCGACGAAATCCTCCGGCGCCTCGGCAAAGGGCCGGTTGCGCACGGGAAAGGGGCTGCCGCTCATGCCGCGGTATCGATCCAGATGGTCACCGGGCCGTCGTTGACCAGGTTGACTGCCATGTCGGCACCGAAGCGGCCTCTCTCCACCGGCACGCCGTGGCCGGCCAGGGCGGTGCAAAAATCTTCGTAAAGCGCTTCTGCCTCGGCCGGTGCTGCGGCACCGGTGAATCCCGGCCGGTTGCCGCGGCTGAGATCGGCGGTCAGAGTGAACTGGCTGACCACCAGCGCGCTTCCCGCGGCTTGCACCAGCGAGAGGTTCATCTTGCCTGCGGCGTCGGCGTGGATGCGCAAATTGGCGATCTTGCGGGCCAGCCGGTCGACTTCGTCCGGACCGTCGCCGGGCACGGCGCAGACCAGCACCAAGACACCTGCCCCGATCTCACCCAGCACCTCGCCGGCCACCGCAACGCCTGCCTCGCTGACCCGCTGCACCAGCGCCTTCATGGACTTTCCTCCTGCATTCCCGGCCACACTATAGTCGAGGGCTGCCGAAATCGCGCCTCAGTCGAACCGCACGACTTCGAACCCGAGGCTTTCGGCGGCTGCGATCATCACTCGATCGGCGCTGGCGATGGCCGTGGCGGCGGCATCGCGGGCCACCGCCAGATGCAGTGCGTCGATCATGCTCAAGGCGTGGCGACGCAGCGCCGACAACAGCTCCAGAGCGAGAATCGCCTGGCCGTCGTGAAGCGGTCGCAAGTCGAGAGAACCCTGCGCCAGATCGTTTTCGAAGGTGGCAAACGCGCGCCGCTCGAGGGCTTCCGACAATTCCCCGGCACGCCGCCGCCGGGCCAGCAGGCAGCGCAATTCTATCACCGTCAGACGGCTTATCAGGGCGCCGCGCTGGCCCCGGATAAAGGCCTCGAAGTCCTGCGAACGGGCTTCGTTGAGATACCATTTGGCCAGGGCGCTGGTGTCGATGTAGGGGCTCACCGCTCCTCGCGGTCCTGACGCAACAGCACCTCGCTGCCCACCTCGAGTCTGGGCATGGCGGCCCGGAGGTCGGCATGGGAAGGCGGCGGCGCATTGCTCTCGGGCGGCAACAGGCGGCCGATGACCTTGCCGTGGCGGGTGATGACGATCTCCCCTTCGCGGGCCAGCAACTCGTCGAGGCGACTGAGCGCGGCGCGCATCTGGCGGATGCCGATTTGGAGCATGGCTCGATACCGGAATTATGTCACAATGAAAAAATTGTGTCACATTTACGAAAGGGCGGCAAGTCGCGTAAATCGCAGCCGCAAAAACGCTTGAGCGTAGCGCTCAGCGGCGTATAAACCGGCCATGGTTAGGAAACGGCGTTGGCGCCGTGGGCTGGCGTTCTTGCTACTGCTCGGGCTCTGGGTGGCCGGTGCCGCCTGGGCTTCGGCGGCGGCCCAGGAGATGCGCTTTTTTCGCATCGGCACCGGCAACGTCGGCGGCAGCTATTTTCCCATCGGTGGACTGTTGGGCCGGGTCATTTCCAGCCCGCCCGATTCGGGACCCTGCGAGGAGGGCGGCAACTGCGGTGTGCCCGGTCTGATCGGGGTTGCCCAGTCGAGCGCCGGCTCCGTGGCCAACCTGGCCGCCATCGGTATGGGCCGCCTGGGCTCGGGACTGGCCCAGGCTGACATCGTGCACTGGGCCTACAACGGCACCCAGATCTACGAAGGCCGGGGCCGCGCCAGTGGTCTCAGGGTGATCGCCAATCTGTTTCGCGAAAGCGTGCATCTGGTGGCTCGCCGGGGCTCCGGCATCCGCACCATCGCCGACCTGGTGGGCAAGCACGTGTCGCTGGATACGGCGGGCTCGGGCACCCAGGCCGACGCCCTCATCATCCTGGCCGCCCACGACATCGACCGGCGCGCCGTCGACGTCCTCTACATGCCTCCGGGACTCGCTGCCGAGCAGATGCTGGAAGGCCGGCTTGACGCCTTTTTCTTCGTCGGCGGCTATCCCGCCTCGGCCGTCAGCGATCTGGCCAGCCACGGCAACATCGATCTGGTGCCCATCGCCGGCACCGGTGCAGCGTCCACCCTCCAGCACAACTCCTTCTTCGTCAGCGATGTCATTCCGGCCGGCACCTACGAAGGCATCGGCGAGACCGTGACGCTGGGAGTGGGCGCTCAGTGGGTGGTCGGCGCCGGGGTCGATGCCGAACTGGTGTTCAAGGTGACGCAGGCGCTGTGGCACCCCAACAACCGCCGCCACCTCGACAACGGCCACATCAAGGGCCGGCAGATCCGCCTGGAAACCGCCCTCAGCGGCGTCACCGTGCCGCTGCACCCGGGCGCCGAACGCTACTACCGCAACGTCGGCATCATGCGATAGTATTTTTAATCTTTGCCAGCGACTCCTCTTAACAAACCTTAATTAGGGGGACAGGGACGCTTTTATTCCTAGTGGCAGAGAGTTGCCCAGGCCTGCATGGCGGGGTGCAGCCACATGGCCTCGAGGTAGTCCGAAAGTGCGTCTTCCAAAATGATTCCGTAGCTTCGGAAGCGCGATACTACCGGCGCGAACATGGCATCGGCGACGCCGAAACGGCCGAACAGGAAGTCTCCCTCCCTGTGCCCGCCGTCACTCCTTTCCAAGCAGTCTTGCCAGATGGAGATGATGCGGGCGATGTCGGCGGCGGTTTCTGAGCTATCTTCGTATGTCAGGCCACGGGCCAGATATTCCATCGGCAGGGTTTGGCGTAGCGCCGCGAAGCCGGCGTGCATCTCGCTGCTAATGGTGCGGGCCCGAGCCCGATCGGAGGCCGCTGCCGGCCACCAGCCGCGTTCAGGGTGGAGCTCGGCTAGATATTCGCAAATGGCCAGCGATTCCCAGATCAAATTATCGCCATGTTTGAGCACCGGTACTTTGCCGGCCGGCGAGTGCTCGAGGATCAGTTGACGGCGGTCCGGTCGTTCGATGTCGATCACGGTCTGGCCGAACGGCACCCCCGCGTCGTGTAACAAGAGCCAGGGCCGGAGCGACCAAGACGACAAATTCGGTGTACCGATGACGATATGGGGCTCGGGCATTGGGGGCTCCTTCGCGTGCTTGCAATCCGTGGCCGGCCGTGCCTTGTTCGGCTGCAGCGCGAAATCTAGCACCGCCGCGGAGAACAGTCCTGCTGACCGATCACTTGCTCGATGACGCCGATGACGCCATCGCCATCACAGTCGTCGAAGTCGATGGCTTTGCCGGCTGGCTGGAGGCTCAACCCGAGGCGCTCAAGGGCTGGGTCGAAAGCCATCGCTTCGAGGCCCGGGCGGGTCGCCACCTGCTGCTGCCCGGCCTCGATCGGCCGGGTGGCGTCTTGCTGGTACGCAGCCGCATCGCCAGGCTTTGGGACTTCGCCGGCCTGCCCCAGGCCCTGCCGGCCGGCACCTACCGCCTGGACGATCCGCAAGATTTTGCCACTCCGGCGGCGCTGGGCTGGGCGCTAGGCTGCTACGCCTTCGAGCGCTACCGGCCGGCGCGGCGCCGGCCCGCCGATCTGATCTGGCCCGAAGGCGCCGACCAGGCTGACGTGCGGCGCACGGCGGCGGCCACGGAAATGGTTCGTGACTTGGTGAACACCCCGGCCGCCGACCTCGGCCCGGCCGAGCTGGAGGCCCTGATGGGCCAATTGGCGGAACGCCGCGGCGCCACCTTCTGCGCCACCACCGGGGCGGCGCTGCTTGACGCCGGCTATCCCATGATCCACGCCGTGGGCCAGGCCAGCGACCGCGCGCCGAGACTGCTCGATCTCGGCTGGGGTGATGAAGGCGCGCCGCGAGTGACTCTGGTGGGCAAGGGCGTTTGCTTCGATTCCGGCGGCCTCGACATCAAGCCGGCCGACGGTATGGCGCTGATGAAAAAAGACATGGGTGGTGCCGCCGTCATGTTGGGGCTGACCAGCATGATCATGGACGCCGGTTTGAACCTCAGGCTGCGGCTGCTTATTCCGGCCGTCGACAACTCCGTCTCGGCCCTAAGCATGCGGCCGGGCGACGTTTTGCAAAGTCGCAAAGGGCTCAGCGTCGAGATCGGCAACACCGACGCCGAGGGCCGCCTGGTGCTGGCCGATGCCCTGGCCGAGGCCGATGCCGAGGCGCCGGAGTTGCTGCTCGATGCCGCCACGCTGACCGGCGCCGCCCGCATTGCTCTCGGTCCCGAGATCGCGGCGCTCTACTCCGATGACGACGACTTGGCCGCGGATCTGGCGCGCCAGGCCGAGGACCAGGCCGACCCGCTCTGGCGCCTGCCGCTGTGGGCGCCCTATGGCCGACACATCGAAAGCCGCATCGCCGATCTCAACAACGCCGGCGAGGAGCGCATGGCCGGATCGATCACGGCGGCGCTCTTCCTCAAGCGCTTCGTCAGCGAGGCCCGTTCCTGGGCACACTTGGACATCTATGCCTGGAACAAACGAGCCCGGCCGGGCCGGCCGGTGGGTGGCGAGGCCCAGACCATGCGGGCGCTTTTCGCCCTTATCGCTGAGCGCTATTCGTTGGATTAGGGACACCGCAACCGTTATGTTTGATACGGAGTCGCAACGAAATAGCGAAATGTCGTGGCCATCATCGATTCACAACAGGCCCTCAAGCTCTGGCAAATACCGTTGCTGGACGGCGTGCGCGGCGACCAACCCGACCTCTCCGCCCGCCAGACGGCGCTCCTGCTGACCGTCTATCTGGATCCGCCGCCGCACACGGTGCGCGACTTGGCGCGGTCGCTGGCAATCTCCAAGCCGGCCGTGACACGGGCCCTCGACCGCCTCGAAAGCCACGAGTTCGTGCGCCGGGCTGAAGATGGTCGTGACCGCCGCAGCATCATCGTACTGCGTACGATCAAGGGTGCGGTCTATCTGCGCGAGCTGGCCGACCATATCGTGCGGGCACTCGACGAAGTGACCGCTGGTGGGGAATCTATTTAGCCCCCCGGCCGGCCTTTCGTCGTGGAATACTCGAAATGCAGGGCTTGGTCGGGGTGGACCAGCGGGTAGATGGCGTGGGCCGCCACGGCGGCCTCGGCGAAACCGGTGAGGATGAGCTTGAGCTTGCCCGGATAGCTGGCCACGTCGCCGATGGCGAAGATGCCAGGAAGGCTGCTCTGACAGCTCTCCGGATCGACGGCGATCTGACTCTTGGCGAGTTCGAATCCCCAGCCGGCTATCGGGCCCAGCGAGGTGGCCAAGCCGTAGAAAGGCAGCAGCACGTCGGCCGGCAACAGCCGCTCGTCGCCGTCCAGGGTGGCCACGCGCACGCCTGAAAGTTCGCCATCGCCCTCCAGGCCGGCCAACTGATAGGGCACCACCAGCTCGATCTCGCCAGCCGTGGCCAATTCCTGCAGCCGGCGCGCGCTTTCCGGCGCGGCGCGGAACTTTGGCCGGCGGTGAACCACGGATACGCTGGCCGCCACCGGCGCCAGCGAAAGCGCCCAATCGACGGCCGAATCGCCACCGCCGGCGATGACCACGCGACGGTCCCGAAAATCCTCGCGCCGGGTCACCAGATACTGCACGCCGCCGCCGTTCTCGTATTCCTCGATGCCCTCGAGCGGTGGCCGGTTGGGCCCGAAGGCGCCGGCCCCGGCAGCGATGATGACGGCGCGCGCGGTGATGCATTCGTCGCCGGCCGTGAGTTGGAATCCGCCGTCGATTTCCTCCAGGCCGTCGACGGTGCGGCCGAGATGAAAGACGGGATCAAACGGCGCGATCTGCTGGCCCAGCTTGTCGATGAGCTCGATGGCGGCGATCTCGGGATAGCCCGGGATGTCGTATATGGGCTTTTCCGGATAGAGCGCCGAACATTGGCCGCCGACCTCGCCCAGGGCGTCGAAGACCTGGCAGCGCATCTCCAGCATGCCGGCCTGGAAGACGGCGAAGAGGCCCACTGGGCCGGCGCCCACTATGGCGATGTCGCAGTTGAAATCCGTGCTCTGGTTCATGGCCGCCACTTTAGCATGGCTCCGGCGGCGGCTGCGGGCTACAAACCGGCATGGCCGAAATCAGCCGCCTCGCGCTAGCCGATCAGGCCGCCGGCGAACGCCTGGCGGAACGATTGGCGGCGCTGGTGCGGCCGGGTGACGTGATCGGCCTGACCGGCCAGTTGGGGGCCGGCAAGACGACGCTGGCCCGCGCTTTCATCCGCGCCTGCGCCCGGGCCGCTGGCGTCGAACTGGGCGAGGTGCCCAGCCCCACCTTCAGCCTGGTGCAGGTCTACGAGCTGCCCGAAATGAGCGTCTGGCACGTCGACCTCTACCGCCTCGAGGGGCCCGACGAGGTGTTCGAACTTGGCCTCGAAGACGCGGCCGACGATGTCACCCTGATCGAGTGGCCCGAGCGTCTGGGCAGCGCCGCTGCGGCCGGCATGCTGGTGCTGCGACTGGAGCCCGGCGCCAGCGAGAACGGACGCTCGGCGTCGCTTGAGGGCGGCGGCGACTGGGTCCGGCGATTGGCCGGGCTGGAGCGCGGCCAGGCGGCCGAAGAATTCCTCGACAACGTCGGCTGGGGTAAGGCGCAGCGGTCGCCGTTGGCCGGCGATGCCTCGTTCCGGCGCTACGAGCGCCTGCGTTTGGGTGACAAGCGGGCCGTGCTGATGGATGCGCCGCCGCCCCAGGAAGATGTCCGCCCCTTCATCACAATCGCCCGCCATCTCGGCGATCTCGGCTTTTCGGCGCCTGCAGTCGAAGCCGTCGATACCGACCAGGGCTTCGTGTTGCTGGAGGACCTGGGCGATGACCTTTTCACCCACCTGTTGGTGAAGGGAACGGGCGAGGAGGAGCTATACGCGGCCGCCGTCGACCTGCTGGTCGAGCTGCAGCGCCAGCCTTTGCCCGAACTGCCGCCCCACGACGACGCGGTGTTGTGGCAAGGGGCGCGGCTGCTGCTCGAGTGGTACCTGCCGGCCGTCGATGCGGCGCCAACGCCGGCTGCGGCCAGCGAATACGAGGCGTTGTGGCGCGAGTGTTTCGCGCTTGGCTACATCGGCAATCCCGTTCTGGTGCTGCGCGACTATCACGCCGACAATTTGCTCTGGCTGCCAGAGCGCCGGGGTCTGGCCCGGGTCGGACTGCTCGACTTCCAGGATGCCCTGGCCGGCTCGCCAGCTTATGATCTGGTGTCGCTGCTCGAAGACGCCCGCCGCGACGTCCCGGAAGCGCTGGCCGAGGCCATGATAAGGCGCTACCTGGCCGCCACCGGGTTCGAACCTGAGGCCTTCCGCACCGCCTACGCCGTACTCGGCGCCCAGCGTAACTCCAGGATCATCGGCATCTTCACACGCCTTTGCGCCCGTGACGGCAAGGCCGCCTACCTCGACCTCATCCCCCACGTCTGGGGGCTTTTGCAGCGCGACCTGGAACACCCGGCGCTTTCGGCTCTCAAGGCCTGGTTCGCCAGCCACGTGCCGGCCGCCAAGCGCTGCCGTCCACCCCTCGACAAATCGGTTGCGACACTATGAAGAAACCACCCGAAACCGCCATGGTACTGGCTGCCGGCTTGGGCACGCGGCTGCGGCCGCTGACCGATACCCGACCCAAGGCATTGGTCGAGGTGGCCGGACGCAGCCTCATCGACCGCGCCCTCGACCGCCTGGTGGCGGCCGGCGTGAACCGCGCCGTAGTCAACCTGCACCACCACGCCGAAACGCTGCGCTACCACCTCGCGGGGCGCCGGGATATCGACATCGTTTGCTCTGACGAAAGCCGCGAATTGCTCGACACCGGCGGCGGCGTGGCCAAGGCGCTCTCGTTGTTGGGCTCGGCACCTTTCCTGGTGGTCAACGCCGATGCGCTGTGGTTCGACGGCACGCGCAACACCCTCCATCGCCTGGCCGAGGCCTGGGACGGCCGGCGCATGGAGGCGCTGATGCTGATGCATCCAACGGTACAGGCCGTCGGCTACGACGGCCGTGGCGATTACCACATGGCGCCGACCGGTCGGCTGCGCCGGCGCAATCACAGCGAGGTGGTACCGTTCCTTTTCGCCGGGGTGCAGATTCTCAGCCCCAAGCTGTTCGCAGACGGCCCCACAGGGGCATTTTCGCTCAACCGGATTTACGACCAGGCGGAAGGGCGGCGGCGGCTCTTTGGCTGCCGCCACCTGGGAATCTGGATGCACGTTGGCTCGCCGGCCGGCCTGGCCGAAGCCGAGGCCGCCCTGGCCGCACTCTGAGGCCGGGCATGGGGGGGACCGCCACGAACGTCTGCAGCATCGCCACCGGACTGCCCTTCGTCGACGTATTGGCGGCCGGCGTGCTGGCCCGACACGGCGCCGCCCTGGAGCTTGCTGAGGTGACCATCCTGCTGCCCACGCGGCGGGCCTGCCGCAGCCTGCGCGAGGCCTTTCTGCGTCAAAGCGAGGGGCAGGCGCTGCTGTTGCCGGCCATCCAGCCCATCGGCGAAGTCGACGCCGAGGAGCTTTTGCTGGAGAGCGAGGAGCTCTGGTACGAAGCCGGCGCTGGGGAGCGGCCGATCTCGGGCCTTCGGCGTCAGTTGCTGCTGAGCCGGCTGATCATGGCCCGTGACGGGACCAGCCTCGATGCCGCCCAAGCGGCCGGGCTGGCTCGCGAGCTGGCGGTTTTGATCGATCAGATGCAGACCGAAAGGCTCGACTTCGCGGCGCTGGCCGACATCGTGCCGGCCGAGCTGGCGGAACACTGGCAACTGACACTGGATTTCCTCGCTATCGTCACCGAGACTTGGCCCGGCGTGCTGGCGGCCGAACAGGCCAGCGACCCGGCGGCCCACCGCAACCGGCTGCTCGAAGCCCGCATCCGAGCCTGGCACGAGAAACCGCCAAGCGCCCCGGTCATCGCTGCCGGGTCGACGGGCAGCATTCCCGCCAGTGCCGATCTTCTGCACTGTGTGGCCCGCCTGCCGGCCGGCTGCGTCGTGTTGCCGGGCCTCGACCAGTTACTCGACGCCGAGGCCTGGCAGGCCCTCGACGACGACCCCGGCCATCCCCAGTTCGGCCTCAGGCGCCTGCTCGCCCACCTTGGCGTGGAGCGTGCCGACGTGATGCCCTGGAACGGCGACCAGCCCGTCACTTCGGGGGAGCGCCTGCGGCTCATCACCGAGGCCCTCAAACCGGCAGCGGTGACGGCCTTCTGGCCCGACGTGCCGGCCCCCGCCGCCGTCGCGCTTGATGGCTTTGAACGCCTCGATTGCCCGGCGCCGCTGGAAGAGGCCCGTACCATCGCGCTGCTGCTGCGCCACGCCCTGGAGGTGCCGGGCCGGACGGCGGCCCTGGTGACGCCGGACCGCGGCCTGGCCCGGCGAGTGGCGGCCGAACTCGGGCGCTGGGGGCTGGAGGTCGATGATTCGGCCGGCCAGCCGCTGGCCGCGACGCCGCCGGGCGTATACCTCCGTCTGGTGGCGGCGCTGTTGAGCGAAGAGGTGGCGCCGCTGGCGCTACTGGCGGCGCTCAAGCATCCCTTGGCCGCCGGCGGCATCGAGCGCGTCGCCTTCCTGCGCCGGCTGCGTCGCCTTGAGCATCTGGTGCTACGCGGCCCCAGGCCGGCCGCTGGATTTGCCGGCCTGAGGGCCGCACTGGGCGCTGAAGACTCCGAACTGTCTGCCTGGTTGACCCAGCTCGAGGCCTTGGCGGCGCCGATGGCGTCATTGCTGGCCGGTGAGGCGGCGTTGGGTGAACTTTTGGCGGAACACGTCGCCCTGGCCGAAGCGCTCGCGGCCACGGACAAAGATCCCGGCGCCGAGCGCCTGTGGGCCGGCGAGGCCGGCGAAACGGCCGCGCGTTTTGTCGCCGAGCTGGCCCAGGCGGCGGACGCCTTGCCGCCTATCGCTGGAACCTCCTATGCGGCTCTCTTCGATACCCTGCTGGCCGGACAGGCGGTGCGGCCGCGCTTTGGCCGCCATCCTCGGCTCTTCATCTGGGGGCTTTTGGAAGCCCGGCTGCAAAGCGCCGATCTCATCGTGCTGGGCGGCCTCAACGAGGGTACCTGGCCACCCGCGCCCAGGCCCGATCCCTGGCTCAGCCGGCCCATGCGGGCAGCCATCGGCTTGCCCGAGCCGGAACGCCGCATTGGTTTGACGGCACACGACTTCGTCCAGGCCGCGGCAGCCCCCAAGGTCGTGCTGACGCGCGCCGACAAGGTCGACGGTACGCCCACCGTGCCCTCGCGCTGGCTGTTGCGCATCGAAGCCTTTCTTGATGGCAGCAAAATGCGCTGGGCCGGCGACGAGGCGCCGCCCTGGCTGTTCTGGCAGGATCGCCTCGACGGACCGGCAGAAGCCACGCGTCCCTCGCTGCCGCCGGCACCGCGGCCGCCACTGCCAGCCCGGCCGCGCACGTTGGCGGTAACCGACATCGAGACCTGGATCCGCGATCCCTATGCGCTTTACGCCAAGCGTCTGCTCGGTCTCAAGCCGCTCCAACCAATCGACGCCGATCCCGGAGCCGCCGAACGCGGCGTCATGATCCACCAGGCGCTCGAACTCTTCCTCGAACGCCACCCCAAGGAACTGCCGGAAAATGCCATCGAGGAATTGCTCGAATGCGGCCGCGAGGCTTTCGGCGAGGCGCTTGCGCGGCCCGGTGTGCTGGCCTTCTGGTGGCCCCGCTTCGAGCGCATCGCCGCCTGGGTGGTGGCTCAGCTTGAGGACCTGGCGGCGGCTGGGCGCTGGCCGGCGGCCAGTGAAGTGACGGGGGAATTCAGGCTGGCGGACCACGATTTCAGCGTCCGGGCCAAGGCCGACCGCATCGACCGTCTGGAAGACGGCGGCCTGGCTATCGTCGACTACAAGACCGGCGGCCTGCCCAAGGCCAAGGAGATCAAATCCGGCAGCGCCCCCCAGCTCGCCCTCGAAGCCCTGATCGCCGAGGCCGGCGGCTTTGCCGAGGTGGACCCGGCCGAAGTTGCGCTGCTCTCGCACTGGCGCCTCTCGGGTGGCGATCCGGCCGGTGAGGTCAAGGACGTCAAGACCGAGATGATCGACCTGATGAAGGACACCCGCTTGGGACTGGAACGCCTGGTGGTGGCTTACGACAACGCGGCCACGCCCTACCGGGCCAAGCCGCGGCCGGCCTTGGCGCCGCGCTGGGCCGACTATGACCATCTGGCCCGGGTGCGCGAATGGTCGGGTGGCGGTGCCCAGCGTCAGACTGCCGAGACTCCGCAAGCGCTGGTGACGTCGGCTGCCGGCGGTGGCGGCGCTACGCCGGAACAGCGCCAGGCAGCCGAGCCCGAGACCTCGGTCTGGGTCTCGGCTTCGGCCGGCACCGGCAAGACCCGAGTGCTGACCGACCGCGTACTGCGCCTGATGCTGGCCGGCACCCGGCCCGAGAACATCCTTTGTTTGACCTTTACCAAGGCGGCGGCGGCCGAGATGGCGAACCGGCTCAATCGGCGCCTCGGGCGTTGGGCCATGCTGGGCGACGACGACCTGACAGCCGAGCTCGGGTCGTTGACCGGCCAGGAACCGGCGACGCTGGCCGATGACCTGCCCGCCACGGCGAGAAGGCTTTTTGCCCGAGTGCTCGACGCCCGCGGCGGCCTCAAGATCCAGACCATCCATGCCTTCTGCGAATCCCTGCTTGGACGCTTCCCGCTCGAGGCCGGCCTCATGCCCCACTTCCAGGCTATGGACGAGCGCAGCGCCGCCGAGCACCTGGGGGCGGCCCGCGACGCCGTGCTGGCGACCGCTCGTGGCAGCTCACTGGAGGCGGCGCTGGCGGTGGTCACGAGCCAAGTCGGCGAGGATGACTTCGCCGGCCTACTGCGCGAGCTGGCGGCCAACCGCGGGCGCTTGGGCCGCATGATCGCCGAAGCCGGCGGCCACGCCGGCGTCGTGGCCCGGGTGCGCGCGGCCCTGGAGTTCGAGCCCGGCGACAGTGTCGAAAGCCTGCGCCTGGCGGCCTGCCAGGACCCCGCCATTGCCGCGGACGACCTTGGACGCGTGGCCACGGCCCAACTCAAGGGCAGCGCCACCGATCAGGGCCGCGGCGCCGCTATTCGCAACTGGCTGGCGGCCGACAGTGCTCGGCGGGCGGCAACCTTCGATGACTATCTGGCTGCCTTCTTCACCAAAAAGGGCACGGTGCAGGCGAAGCTTCCAAACAAAGCCGCGCTGAAACTCGAACCCGATGGCGAAGAGGTGCTGGGGCGTGAGGCGAAGCGCCTGGCCGCCGCGGTCGAGCGTTGCCATGCGGCTCACGTGGCAGCCTCGACGGCGGCGCTGCTAGCGGTCGGCGAGGCCCTGCTGGCTGCTTACGAGACGACCAAAAGGCGCCATGCGCTGTTGGACTACGACGATCTCATCCTGGCCACCCGCGACATGCTGGGCCGGCCCGGCATCGCCGAATGGGTGCTCTACAAGCTCGACAGCGGCCTCGACCACATCCTCATCGACGAGGCTCAGGACACCAACCCCGAACAATGGGAAGTGGTGGAAGCTCTAGCCAACGAGTTCTTTGTTGGTATGGGCGCCCGCGAGCAGGTCCGAACCATCTTTGCCGTAGGTGACGCCAAGCAGTCAATCTACGGTTTCCAGCGCGCCGATCCCGAAGGCTTCGTGACCTGGCGCCAGCGTTTCGGCAGCCGCGCCGAGGCTGCCGGCAGGCTCTGGGATCGAGTTGATCTGGAGAAATCGTTTCGCTCCAACGAGGCTGTGCTGGGGGCTGTGGACGCCGTCTTCGCCCAGCCCGAAGCCCAGGACGGGCTGTTGTTCGGCGAAGCCGGGATCAAGCACCAGACAGATCGCCGCGATCAGGCCGGGCTGGTCGAGGTCTGGCCCCTGGTCAAGCCCACCGAAGAGGACAGCGAAGATCCCTGGACCCCGGCCCTCGAGCAGCAGGCCCGACCCAGCCCCGAAATGCTCCTGGCCGGGCGCATCGCCGATTGCCTGGGCGCCTGGCTGGCCCGGGATGAGCAATTGGAATCACGCGGCCGGGCGCTAAGGCCGGGTGACGTGATGATCCTGGTGCAGCGGCGCAACGTCTTTTTCGAGGAGATGGTGCGGGCACTGAAGCAACGCGGCGTGCCGGTGGCCGGCGCTGACCGCATGGTGCTGACCGATCAGTTGGCGGTCATGGACCTGGTGGCACTGGGCCGCTTTGCGCTTTTACCCGACGATGACCTCAGCCTGGCGGAGCTGCTCAAGAGCCCCTTGGTGGGCCTCGACGACGACGACCTCTTCGCCTTGGCCTGGCAGCGTCCGGGCTCGCTCTGGCAGGCCCTGACGGTGCGCCGGGAAGAGCAGCCGGCCTGGCAGGAAGCCTGGCAATTCCTCTCCGGCCTGCTGGCCGCTGCCGACTATGTGCCGCCCTATGAATTCTACGCCAGGGTGCTGGGCCGGGGCGGCGGGCGGCGGCGCCTCCAGGCCCGGCTGGGCAGCGAGGTCAATGACCCCATCGACGAGTTTCTGGCGCTGGCGCTGCATTTCGAGCGCCTTCATGCGCCGGCTCTTGAAGCTTTCCTGCATTGGCTGGCTGCCGGCGAGGCCGAAGTCAAGCGCGACCTGGAGCTGGGCCGCGACGAGGTCCGGGTACTCACCGTGCATGGCGCCAAGGGCCTGCAGGCACCTGTGGTCTTTCTGCCCGACACCTGCCGAGTGCCCAGCCAGGACGACCGATTGCTCTGGCTTGAGGATGGCGAGCGTGAACTCCTGCTCTGGCCGGTGAGGCGCAAATACGAAGTAGGTGCCGCCGATGCGGCCCGTCAGGCGGCCCGCCAAAGCAGGCTGCGCGAGTACCGGCGGCTGCTGTATGTCGCCATGACGCGGGCCGAAGACCGGCTTTACGTGGCCGGCTGGGAAACTAGTCGGGGCCGCGGCGAGGGTTGCTGGTACGACCTGGTTTGGCAGGGACTGGAGGACGTGGCGGAAAGCGTAGAAGGCGATTGGGGCGAGATGCGCAGGCTGGTGCAGGCGCCGGGCCCCGACCCCGACCGTCTCGAGAAGGTGGAGCCGCTGGAGCCGCGCGGCCGCTCGTTGCCGGACTGGGCGACCAGGCTGCCGGCAGCCGAACCCCATCCGCCGGCACCCCTGGCGCCCTCACGCCCCGAGGAAGAGCCGTCGGTGCGGGCGCCCCTCGGGGCCGACAATGGGCTGCGCTTTCGCCGCGGCAATCTGGTGCACCGGCTGCTGCAAAGCCTGCCCGAAGTGGCGCCCGAGGAACGCCAGCGGGCGGCGACCCGCCTGCTGGAGGTGTTGGCGCCCGAGTTGGCGGCCGACGCCCGTGCCGCCATCGCCGGGGAAACCCTGGCAGTTCTCGAGACACCGGACTTCGCGCCCCTCTTCGGGCCGGGATCGAAGGCCGAGGTGCCGCTGACGGCTAGGCTCGGCGATCAGGTATTATCCGGCCAGGTCGATCGCCTGTGTGTCAGCGGCGACGAGGTATTGTTGGTGGATTACAAGACCAACCGGCCGCCGCCCGATAGCGTCGATTTGGTGGCACCCGCCTATCTGCGGCAATTGGCCGCGTACCGGGCGGCCCTTGAAATAATTTATCCAGACAGAACAATCCGTTGCGCCTTGCTCTGGACAGACGGGCCGAGGTTGATGGAAATCTAGGGCAAGATCCTCGTGCATTGGATGCCTTGACGCGCCCGAAAGTCGACGCTTAGATGACATCGACCGGTCAGGTTCGGCTGACAGCCGAGTCATAAACATAGCCTCTGCGGGAAAACAGGATTCGGGAGCCCAGGATGAGCATTACCCATGTCAGCGACGACTCCTTCGAGAGCGACGTGCTGAAATCTCCGCAACTGGTGTTGGTCGACTACTGGGCGGAATGGTGCGGTCCCTGCAAGCAGATCGCGCCGGCATTGGAGGAGATTGCCGACGAGATGGACGCAAGCATCACCGTCGCCAAGCTCAACATCGACGACAATCCCGTGACGCCAACCAAGTTCGGTGTGCGCGGCATTCCCACCCTGATGCTGTTCAAGAACGGCCAGGTAGCGGCCACCAAGGTCGGCGCCCTGCCTAAGGGCAAACTGGTCGAATGGATCGAATCCGTCCTCTAGAGCATGTCGCGGCTAATCTGACCCATTTGATGGC
>PVBE012949043.1_pt1 | contig 18601 bp, 14 predicted proteins | sample 1631181 | NCBI WGS metagenome assembly PVBE01 (sample SAMN08397723, study PRJNA350692) | Marine metagenome, whole genome shotgun sequencing project. | isolation source: water | place: Pacific Ocean | collected 2012-04
GGGTCACGGTCGCCCGGATCACCCTTACGTGCACGGTTGTTAATCGTTCCGCTAAGCCAGTCTGCTGCAGTTCCGACTGAAGCAAATTGTCTATTAATAAGCATCTCGTATCCACTGCGCGCCCGACCCCAACTTTGGCCGTCTTTGACCATGCGGTCAAGCAATGTTTCCCTCAATTGTTTCGCTAATCGTATTTGAGAATCTGCATAATCAAGCGGATTCTTTCCCCAATCAAATCGTCTTGAAGACGGATCACTATCGAATGTATCTTTGTCAGTTGAGTAAGCAAGTTGTGGCTCGTTTACACGGGACAAAATGTCAGGGAGCGATTCTTCATCCGTCGTATATCCATATTCTATCGCCCAGTAATCATAAGGACCAATTGTCATCATCGTAAAGTCACCTTGGTCAGGACCATCCTCCATGTTGATGTTCAATGGTGAATATTCCATCACTGATCCACAAATCGCTTCGGGTTCAAAGTTCTGGTTATTCATTTCATCCATGTCATACACCGTCGACGCTTTAAAGTTATGTCGAAGTCCAAGGGTATGCCCTGTTTCGTGCATAATCACATCGCGAAGCAGCGGTCCAATAAACCAATCTGGCACACCGTCAAGCATGTCGCCGTCGTACTCTTCTTCGTTATCTTCGTCACCATCGCCATCATTATCTCCATCAAGCATATCCAAAATGTCTGGATGCAATCGTGCCATTGAAAGTTCGGCGGCTTGGTATGCTGGGTACATACATGCACCACTTGTTTGACTAACTCGGTTGCCAAGACCATCAAATTCCTCGTCGCCAATCATTTCGGTTGATTCTCCAAGAGCGGGATGGGTTGGCAATGAGTGAATGTGTTTTGCAATTTCTTTTTGTTCAAGTGGATTTGCAAGACGAATTCGGGGATCCCAGTTTGGATGTGTTTTGAGCCATTCGCGTGCTTCGGGATCAAAACTTTCCATTGCAACTTCAGGAAGCAATTTATGCCACGCTTTTGTCCACCCGCTCACAAATGCTTCGTCCATAACGATGTCCGCATCAAGAATTCGTCCCGTTTCAGGGTCAACTCTGCTTGGCCCAATTGCAAAACCCATGTCAGCATTTGTCCATAGAATAAAGTTATATCTAGCATCTGATGGATCTTTTTCCATGTGTGCGCCAGTTGATGCATCCTGCTGATACACCTCAATCGCATTCACTATGCCAACTTGTTCAAACGCCTTATTCCATTCAAGTACACCATCTCGAACCCATCGACGATATCGCACAGGAATTGTGTGTTCCAGATAGAACACAATAGGCTGCTTAGGCGGGCTCATCTTCAAACTGGAGTCTGCCTTTTCAACTTGCCAACGGGTTACGTAACGAACCCAAGGGTCATCATTGGACGCGTCACCAATATCCTTAAAGGTCGTGTTGAAATATCCAATACGATGATCAGCAACTCGTGGCTTGTATCCCGTATCTTGCTCAACCGTACGAATTGAATACGAGATCGAGCCAAATTGCCCACTTGAAAGTGGCAACTTGTATGTTAACTCTACATTTTCTGGGAAACTTTTAGCGTTTGCCAGTGTTGCTAGATCACTTCTTGCGCCGCGAGTTTGATACCCAAAAAAGTTAGACGCGCCATTCAAAAATAATCTTGTGCCATCAATAACTGGTCCACCATTTGGCCCTTCGGATACGATGGGAACATCAAGGATTACGCGTTCGGTAAATACTCGCTTGTATCCACTTTGTGATTGCGAATCTCCAGTAGACTTTATTTCTAGATTGGGTTGTACAAGAACTAATTGATCTTTAATCCGAGTCCAGTAGCCATACTTATCACCGAGTTGCACACCTGACTCGCCAATACCACTTGAAACTGTATAGGCAATGAGAATGGGTTTGCCTTCGTAGTCAGGTGCTATTTCAACTAGAAGATGGTCATCCTCATCTTTGTAGAGTGAGTACATCCCACTTTGACCATCGAGTGATGAAATGATGATTTCATGATCTTTTGCAACTTTGTCAAAGGGTGGCAGCCCATCCTCCGACTGGTTTATTCCCATAGGACCAAAATTGGGCATAGCTGTTGGGTCTGGCGCCTTGGAATCTTGAGCAAAAGCGAGCGTTAAAACGGTGGCAAAAATAGTAAACATAGTTCTTCCTTACGAGGGTAATTCCTCAATGGTTCTTCATCGGAACGACGATTCTAATATGAATAACCCTTGAAATGCCAGAAGATTATCGGGCTTTTCGCCAAATTGCGCCTAACAATAGCATCGCAAGGGTTACCATTGCTAAAACAACGTAAATAATTGTCCCAAAGTCAGTTGAGTCACTTGTATTTGCAATTTGCACAGAGAAGAGGCCCAATAGCGGTCCAACCATATAACCACCGCCGATGAACGCTTCGTGCTTTCCGCCAGCATCAACTTCCGCTTTCCCAACCGCCATGGCGTAATACAGTGCAGCGTAATATGTTATGCCCATTCCAGCGCCAAATAATACTAACCCAACAATCAGAGTGAATAGCACTTTTGCGCTGAAAATGCACAAAAAACCCGCACCCATCGCAAATATCGCGCCCCAAAGTACGGACCACTTCCCATGCCAACCACCGAACTTTGCCTCAGACCCCGCATGGTCGGACCCTAAACGCCACATGAGGGCGGTTGCCAAAACACGTGAAAACATCCATATTGAAGCGATTGGAGTTTGCCAAAAAATATCGATAGCAATCGATGCAAAAACAAAAGGAAGCAGCGGCGCAAGCACGCCATTAAAAACATAGCTTAATGGCAGCAAAACACGCGCTCCCTTAAGCAGTCCGCGGTACCCAGCAGGAACATGTTCAACAGACAACGATTCCTCATGTTCGGGTGGATTTTTAGCATACCATGGCAAGACACCAATCGCAAAAAGATTCATCGCACCCAACCCAACTATCACCAATGATGCATGTTTATCCATCAGTGGTGCCATGGAAAGCATCACACCCGCCACGGAAGTCATCCAAACAAGGTTCCACCACCCAATGGCCCTTCGCATTTCCTTGCCATGCCTACCGGCAACCAAATAACTTTCCACAATTGGCCAAAGCCACGCACTGCAAAATCCTGCCACCCCACCAGAAGTCCACATCACAAAATCGCTTGTAAAAAAAAGAGGAAGCAAGCAAACTCCCGCAACTGTTAATAATAATATTGCGATAATAGATCGATGCGAAATATAAGGTCGCAACTTTCTAGTACAAACACCGGAAGTGAGTGCGCCCGTTACATACACCACACCAATCAATAAATAGAGTGCTAAATTTTCACTTTCGCCAAAGCCATAATCACGCTTAGCAATAAACGGTAAGCCGTTCCATATAACGCTTGTGCCGGTCGAGGCGAGCCCAGTAAGAACGAGCGAAGCAGTTAATGATGTACGATTATTGCGCAGATGGTTCACTCGCAACTTGGTAGTTTGGAGCTTCTTTTATGATTTGAATATCGTGCGGATGACTTTCGATTAACGATGCACCACTCACACGAACAAATGTCGCTCGGTTACGCAAATCAGTAATATCCGACGTGCCACAGTATCCCATTGCAGCACGCAAGCCACCAACCATCTGGTACGTAAAGTCACTCAGTTTTCCGCGGTAAGGAACTCGACCTTCAACACCCTCTGGCACGTATTTCTTTGTACTCATCACATTTGCTTGACTATAACGATCTGCTGAGCCAGAACCCATTGCGCCCTCACTGCCCATGCCTCGATACGTCTTAAACCTTCGACCGCGATGCAAAATAAGCTCGCCAGGGCTTTCGTCAAGCCCCGCAAAAAGGGATCCAAGCATCACGGAACTTGCTCCAGCAGCGATTGCTTTTCCGATGTCGCCACTTTGACGAATACCGCCGTCAGCGATGACTGGAATGGTATGTTTATCAGCAGCCTTACACGCATTTACAATCGCCGTTAGTTGCGGAACGCCAACGCCGCTTACAATTCTAGTTGTACAGATTGAACCGGGACCAATGCCAACCTTTACAGCATCTGCGCCGGCTTCTATGAGCGCCTCTGCACCTTCAGTTGTAGCAATATTGCCGGCAATAACGTCGATGTCCCAACGGTTTTTTATTTCTTTTATTGTGTCTAATACATTTTGAGAATGTCCGTGCGCAGTATCAACAACAATTACATCTACTTCTGCTTCGATGAGCACTTCAACACGTTCGTACTGATGCACACCTACTGCGGCGCCTACACGCAATCGACCTCGAGAATCTCGACAAGCTTTTGGATGATGCCGAATATTTTCAATGTCACGCATCGTAATTAAACCACAAAGTTTATTTTCATCGTCTACGAGAATTAACTTCTCTACACGTGCGCGTACCATCAATACTTCGGCTTCTTCAAGGGTAGTCGTGTCACTTCCTGTAACCAAATCCTTCGACGTCATCAACTCGCCCACAAGTTGATCGCTAGAATCAACAAATTTCATATCACGACGTGTCAAAATGCCAACGACTTCACCATTTCCCTCCCCATCAAGGGTTACCGGAAATCCGGACACATTTTGCTCTGCCATAAGTGCTGTGGCCTTACCGACAGAATCCTCCGGGCTAAGCGTAACTGGATCCATAATCACGCCGTTTTCAGACCGTTTTACCTTTGCTACTTCACGGGCTTGTACGTTCGGTGGCATATTTTTATGCACAAAACCAATCCCACCCTCCTGAGCAAGCGCAATTGCAAGCGCCGATTCAGTTACAGTATCCATCGGTGCTGAAATCAGCGGAATATTGAGCGAGATACGATTTGTTAAGCGCGTGGAGGTATCAGCCACATCTGGGGTTACATCGCTAAACCTCGGTACAAGTAATACATCGTCAAAGGTAATGCCATCTGTGATATGTAACTTTTCCATTGAGCAATTTTACCATTTTTGCCGTCATGTAGCAAGGCGATTTTAAAGAGGAAGACCGCTTAATATGCTACCCTGCGCAATAAGTGCATATTCATTGCACGGAGTATTACAAAAAGAGACTAATAGTGACCCAACAAGAAGAAACAGATACAGCCAACGCAGTACACCACGACCTTGGAACAACCCCAGGCAACGGTCTTGATGAGTTCCGAAAAATGCTCAAAGCAACTATCAACTTTGAGGCATCCGACTTGCACATCAAGGCTGGAAACAAACCACGTATACGCGTCCGAGGTGTACTTCGAAGTTTAGACGCAGAGGAAAACAGCGAAGAACTGTGTTATCAAATTGCAAAAGATATTCTTGACGAAGATCAATACAAACACTTCCAAAAGCACGGTCAAATTGACTTGGCATACGATTACAACGAAGACAACCGATTTCGTGTCAATATGTTCATGGCTCGAGGCAAACCATCGCTTGCTTGTCGACTTATTACATCCGGCATTATGACGTTCGAAGAGTTGCACCTTTCACCAATCCTCGGTGATGTTGCGATGAGTGCAAACGGTTTGATTCTATTTGCTGGGGTAACTGGCTCTGGCAAATCCACCTCTATTGCTGCAATGCTCAATTATGTGAACGAGCGAAAACGTTGCCATATTGTGACGATTGAAGATCCCATTGAATATATTTTCAAAGATGAAAAAGCAACAATTAACCAACGCGAAGTAGGTATTGACTGCTTGAGTTTTAATGAAGCCCTGCGGGCACTTGTTCGCGAGGATCCAGATGTTGTACTTATTGGGGAAATGCGTGACAACGAAACTTTTGAAGCTGCAATTCGTGCTGCTGAAACTGGACACTTGGTATTTGGAACTATTCACGCGTCTTCTGCCTGGCAAACGTTTGGTCGTATTTACGATTTGTTCCCTGAATCTGAACGCCCTCAAATCCGCAAGCTACTAGCGTACAACCTCCGTGGCATCGTCTATCAAAAACTATTGCCGACTCTACACGAAGATACTCCGCGTATCCCTGCGTTAGAAATTCTTCTCGGAACTCCAATCGTTACAAAGTACATCCTTGAAGCTCGCGAAGGTGAACTACTCGATGTAATTATTAAAAGTCATGAGGAAGGCATGTGTGACTTGAACACTGCGCTTCTTCGACTGGTTGAAGAAGAGTGGGTTTCACTCAAGACCGCCCTTGATGCAACTCCAAAACCCGAAGATCTCAAAATGAAAATAAAGGGAATCGTGTAATGTTTACCGGTATGCTCTGTGAAGCGACCCCTGTTTTCTTGCTTAGCCCATGGAAACCGCTGTTTATCTTTGCGACTTTTCTTGGTTGGGGTTGGATCGCAAGTGCCCGCCTTGAAAAAGATGCTCGGGTACATCACCTGAATCCAGTCAAATGGAACGGTTTCTACGTAGGTACCGCAGCGCTAGGACTTGGGGTTATGCTCTTTGGGATAAATTTTTATATTGCTTTTCCTGTTGGAGTTTTAATACTACTTGCACCCATCCTCGTATATTGGAAAATCCGAAATACTGAGGTACCAGAAGCACAACAATTTCACCTAGGCATGGATTCCATCAAAGAATCAATTGAGGGAAGAAAGAAAGCAAAAGCAAACCGCCAAGTCTCTATACAATTTGATAGCAAGGGTGTAAAACTTGCTGTACCAGAAAAAGAAGACCCGAAGCTCGAAATCTATCTTAATGTAGATGAAATCATCTCTACCTCGATAGAACATCGAGCAAGCCGCATAGAACTTCAACTTACATCATCCGGTTGTCTCGGTGCCTATTTTGTCGATGGCATTCCAACAAAACTTGAACCGCTTTCTGCGGATGAGGGCGCAAAAGTAATTGCCTTCCTCAAGGAAGTAGCAGGAACCGACGCTTCAGATGTTAGGCGAAAACAGTCCGGCTCATTTGATATTTCAGGCCCACTAGGAAATGCACAAATTGATCTTTCAACTTCTGGTTCTTCAAAAGCACATATCATTCGTCTTGATTTCAACAGGGCTGAGAGCGTAAACCGAACTTGGGACTCGATTGGAATGCTACCAATTCAACGAGAACTTCTCAATAAACTTACCTCAGAAGAAAAACGCCACGGCATCGTACTTATTGGCGGGGAAAAACAGAGTGGTATCACTACAACAGGGTACGCAATCATAAGACAGCACGATTCATATTTAAGCAACATTGTTACCCTTGAAAAAGAAGTTATTGGGGGTCTTGAAGGCATTACCCACAATACGCTCGATGATCTCGAAGACGAATATGCCTCGCAACTACAAACTATCATTAGGCGTGACCCCGATGTAATTCTAGCTTCTGACATGACAGACGCTGATGCGGCGAAAGTTGCTGTAAAAGCAGGTAATGATGGGCCACTCATTTTCATCTCCATGTCTGCGACATCTCTCCAAGAACTTGTATCGAAATGGGCTGGCATGGTGGCAGACCCGAGAAAAAGTTTTGAGGGATTGCAAGCCGTCGTCTACCAAAAACTCGTTCGTCGGCTTTGCGAAAATTGCCGCGTCGCGTACAAGCCATCGCCAGATCTTGCAAAACAGGGTTTGCCCATTGATACTGTGGAACAACTCTATCGAAAAGGTGGCCAAGTTGAACTTAAAAACAAAGTGATCACATGCCCTATATGTAAAGGCACTGGTTACATGGGTCAAGTTGGCATTTTTTCAACTATGTTCCTTGACAACGAAACTCGTAAACACCTTTTTGCTGGTGACCTTAAAGCAGCCATGGCTCACGCTAGAAGAAACAAGAGCATGATTCGACTTCAAGAGGCAGCGTGGCACAAAGTAGCTGCCGGCGAAACATCGCTAGAAGAATTTGGAAGAGTCAGCCAAAGCAGAAAAACTCCAAAGAAACCAGATCCTACAAGTAAGTAATTCAACATGATTATTATTTTCAACCTATTTATCCTTGCCCTGGTTCTCCTCATTGCATATTGGTGGGCAAATGAAGGTTTATTCAGTTCCATCCTGCACCTTGTATGTGTTATTACAGCGGGCACAATTGCATTTTCCGTTTGGGAACAAATAACTATGCGAATGCTCAGTGGCGGGTCATTTGATAACTACGCATGGGGAATCGTTCTTATTGGTGTCTTTTCCACTGCACTCGTCATTCTTCGATTGACATCCGACAAACTCATTCCGAATAATATTCAATTTCCTAGCTGGGCAAACCTCGGTTTGGGAGGAGTTGCAGGCTTGTGCTCAGGCGTTCTCACTATTGGTATCTGTCTAATTGGTTCCGGATTTGTGCAGTCAACAAATGACATCATGGGGTATCGAGGAACGGGAAGAAATGAAAACAACAGGGCAACCATTGAAAAGGTTGGTGATCCTATTTGGCTTGATGTTGCTCAAGTAACGAATGCGTTTTTTAGCACCATTAGTGTCGGCTCATTACATCCTGATATATATGGAGGCGCACTTCAGCACTACAATCCAAAGTTAGATGAACTTTCGACACTCGTCCGAGACACCTACGATAACGGCAAGGGACAATTGTCTTTATCGCCAAAAGCAGCGACCATTACAAAGTTTGCAAAGAGTGAAGACGGTTTATATGTTGTACAGGTCTCTTTCAATACAAAAGCAAAAGATCACGGTGGTCAATTGATAATTGGCTCATCCCAAGTTCGTCTCATCGGCGATGCAAGCGGATCTAAAAAACCTGACATTTATTACCCGACTTCTTGGAAGCAAGAATCAAAAGAAGGCGTAGAGTCCGTCTATAAGTTCGATGACATTAATAACTATGCAACAAGCGTTCCGGGTAGACAAGACACCGGTATCAAATTCGCGTTTGACACTAAAGATAAGAATTTTAAACCAAGGTTTATTCAAATCCGCGGCACACGCTTTGAAATCCCGAAGCAAAACCCCGTAACACTAAGTGCCCTCATTGCGGAAGAATATAGGGGACGAGTACTCACTGAAGAAGAACGTCTCGTACAAAGAGATGCACTTGGTAAAGATATTCAACACCTCCTCTCAAGCACACCAAAGATCAAAAAATTGCGCATGGGCATAGGCAGTGTACCGTCCACGATTACAGTTAATAGTGACAATTATCTCCTTGAAGGCATACTCTCGACGAAGTGGGTTCAATCGGGTGTCTCCGCAAAGATGGCTGTCAAAGGAATTTTTGCAGATGCAGGCACAGCAATCGTACAGCTTGATGTTTCCTCTGGCACAAACGCTGATTTCAGACTCCTCAATGACACCGAACCTGCTGATTCAGCAATTTCACTCGTTGATTCTGACGGACGAAAGTACTCCCCAATTGGATTTATCATTGGAGACGATAAATTAATGCAGTTAACGCTAACACCCTCAGATCCACCAAGCAGCCTTAGTGATTTGCCCTTACATCAATTAAGTTCAAGTCGGTCCAAGACTTTTAAACTCATTTTTCAGGTAACTGAAGGCAAAACAATCAAGGAATTCCAAGTAGGAGACATCACAGTAGGAACCTGCAACATTAAAGCAACACGCGGGAGACGATAATCACTGGTCAAGTAATCGCTCAACCCAATTGATATCAAAATCAGCAGAGATAAATGCTTGATTATCAAGAAGTTGTTGATGGAGTGGTATGGTCGTAGCGATTGGACCAATTTTCATTTCGCCTAGCGATGCGCGCATTCGAGCGATAGCTTCGTTTCGATCTCGCCCATGTACAATGAGTTTTCCAATCATGGAATCGTAATTTGGTGGAATTCGATATCCAGCGCGAACATGAGACTCCACTCGAACACCCGGACCTCCTGCCGGCTGCCACGTTTCTATGGTGCCTGGTTGCGGCATAAAGTTTTTTGAAGGGTCTTCCGCGTTAAGCCGGCACTCAATCGCGTGACCGTTGATTTTAATGTCTTCTTGTTTCCAAGAAATTGGATAACCTGCGGCAACTCGGATAGATTCTTTTACAATATCCACTCCAGTAATCATCTCAGTTACTGGATGTTCTACTTGTACCCGTGTATTAACTTCGAGCATAAAGAACTCTTGTTCTTTATTCATCAAAAATTCTACCGTTGCTGCACCACTGTATTTTGCTTTCCGAATAAGTTCTGCTGCGGACGCACAAACCCTGTCTCTCACTTCAGGGTTAACTCCTGGCGCTGGTCCTTCTTCGATAAGTTTCTGATGACGTCGTTGACTTGTGCAATCACGATTGTATAAATGCACAGCGTTCCCGTGCTTGTCACCAAGCACCTGCACTTCAACATGACGAGCGCTTTCTAAGAACTTCTCAAGATAAACAGCCCCATTACCAAAGGATGCTATCGCTTCTTGCTGTGCCGAGATAACAGCAGTGCGAAGTTCTTCAACATTTTGTGCTACTCGCATGCCTTTGCCACCACCGCCAGCTGTTGCCTTAACGATAACGGGGTAACCAATGTCTGATGCTATTTCGATTGCTTCATCAAGTTCTTTTATTTCACCATCGGTTCCTGGGAAAATTGGAGTCCCTGCTTTCTTCGCTAGCCGTTTGCAACTTATTTTATCTCCGAGTAAACCCATCGCTTCTGGTGAAGGACCAATAAACTCTATTTCACAATCTAGGCACACTTCAGCGAAATGTGCGTTCTCAGCTAGAAAACCATATCCAGGATGAATCGCTTCAGCATCAGTCATTTCGGCGGCAGAAATAATACGGTCTATTCGCAAGTAAGATTCTGCAGAAGGCCCTTTGCCGATACATACAGTTTGATCTGCTAATTCTAGCCACGGAGCACCAGCATCCGCTTCAGAAAAAACACAGACTGTTTCAACACCAAGTTCACGAGCTGCTCGAATAATCCGCAGTGCAATTTCACCGCGATTTGCAATAAGTATTTTACCAAACATATATTGTTGGTCCTATTGTGGTTTTACAACAAAGAGTGGCTGGCCAAACTCAATTGGTTCACCGTTTGCAACGAGTACTTTTGTAACAGTACCACTGCACTGTGCCTTTATCTCATTGAATATTTTCATCGCTTCAATGATACAAACGGTCGTATCTTCACCAACTACGTCACCCACAGCAATAAACGGTGCAGAGCCTGGATCTTGAGCAGTATAAAACGTGCCGACCATCGGACTCGATATTTCAACACCATCTATTGCAGTTGGCTTCGTTGAAGTTGCAGCCGCTTCCGCTACAGCAACAGGTGCGGCAATATGCGCTGACGCTGCTTGTGGAACAGCGAGTACTGTGTCGCCTTGCCTTCTAATAGTTACTTGCTCGTCAGTATCACGAAGATCCATCTCCGAGAGATCATTCGCGACCATCAGTTTGACGAGTTCTTTCAGTTTTCTAATATCAATCATGCGTTGTACTCCACAATGTTGCGGGAAAGTATACCTAACTGCCCCGAAAATGCATCCATCTCGCTCCATTTTCAACAATTAATACAACGCAAATCCAAATTGATCAATTTGGCTCTGCGTTGTATTAATTGTTAGAGGAAATAAGAAGATAAAGGGCTAGCGTTGCGAAACTGGTTTGCCGAGTATCTCATTTAACACCATGGCAGTACGGAGGTTACGTCGATTGCCAAGTAGTTGAGCAATTTGTTTTGCTGGCTTGAGACCAGAAGGCCTGACGGGTTGGGAAGGTAAAGGACATTCTTCCTTATGCAGTGGTTTAATTGGCTTCATTTCACGCTCAGGTTGCGAAAACTCCACTGGAGGCTGGACTGGCTTCTTCCTGCGACGTAAAGATTGCACCTTCAGATTTACAGGTGATTTCTGGGATTGCGAAGGTTGCCCTTTCGAACGTACCTTCGAAGCTTCTTTCTTAGCTGCGGCCTTGCGTTTCTCAATAATTCCAGAAACTATCGACCAAACAACACTCAAAATAATGACAAAGGTGACGCCCTTCATAGTTAACAGTATACGGCAACACGTGTACTAAGGCTGCACAAGATGGCGATTACCGGCTTCATCGGTAGCCCAAGCTAAATCTACACCAAATACTTCGCCTAGGGAACTTGGTGTCAAAACCGCATTTGTCGAGCCTGCAAGTGCCAGATGCCCTTCTTTTAACACGATTACCTCGTCTGCGATATCAAGTACAAGAGAAATGTCATGGACTGCGGCAAGTACAATATCGCCTTCTGAAGCACATTGTCGCAACAAATCTCCAACCATTCGTAAATGTCGTAAGTCAAGTGCAGAAGTTGGCTCGTCAAGAACTAACACTCCCCCTGGCGTTCTCTGGGCAAGTGCACGAGCGAATGCTGCACGCTGCCGCATACCTGCACTTGCCTCATGCCAGAGCGATTCGCTTCTGCTGAGCAAATTTACTTTTGATAATGCGTCTTCAACACGTTGTCTCGAAGGGCCAAGCGCATAGCGTCCTAGTTCAACCATTTTACGAAGCGTAAACGAACCAGCAACCTCCGATATACGTGGAACCCACGCTATTTTTGAAGCAAGGTCATGGGGATTTAACCGATCGACTCGTGCACCATCAAGCTCAACCATTCCTGTTGTCGGCTGTTGCAAACCAGCGATTGTTTGTAACAGCGTTGTCTTGCCAGAGGCATTCGGACCCAAAACAGCAAGAACCTTGCCGCCTTCAACGCCTGCATTTAAACCATGAATTGCTGTTCGCGCACCGTATCGAACACCAAGATTAGAGAGACGAAGTCTCATACATTCCCCCTTCCGCGAAGTAATAAGACAAGAAATACGACCCCACCTATAACGCTCGTAATAATTCCGATTGGAAGCCGACCAGTCCCAAGGTCTATCAACTGTCGAATATCATCGGCACCAAGTAATAAGAGTGCCCCAACAAATGCTGTTGCAATTGCAAGGAAACGGTGCGAACTACGCATAATAAGACGTGCACCATGCGGAGCAATTAACCCAACAAATGCAATTGGCCCAGCAAGGATGACGCCTATTGCTGCAAGCAAACTAGATACAAAAAACAAACGTCTACGAATCTTTGGTAAGTCAACCCCAACACTTTTTGCTTCATCATCAGAAAGACATGCTGCATCAAGCGTAGGTCCCCACCATGCAATGAGTGCTATGCCACAAAACACTACCCCCCCTAAAATCCCTAACCGCCACCATGACTCTACTTCTGGCAAACTTCCCATTAGCCAAGTCGTGAACGATCCGCGCAACCCCATTGGAACAAGATGCTGAAAAACCATAATCCCGGCACCACAAAGTACTGAAATCACCACACCTACTAACACCATCGTCATTGGGTCAATGCCACCTCGTTTTCTAGATAAACCAAACACAAGTAATAATGAAAACACTGCACCAACAATTGCGCCGAATGTCTGTCCCCCCAAAATACTGTTACCAGTTGAATGCTCAATAAACATCATTGCCATAACTCCAAGTCCAGCTCCGCTTGAAAGACCAAGGATCCATGGTGAAGCGAGTGGATTTCGAAGCAAAACTTGCAAGCCCATACCAGAAACACCAAGAGCAGAGCCAACAATCAAAGCAGCAAACAAGGGAACTAGTCTGTACGCCAAAACATTACCTGCGGGTAAGGCGAGTGACAACTCGCCATCAACCCCACGGGTAATCAGTAATCGAAAAACTGCTGCCGCAATTAACAACAGAGTCAAGACCACAAGCAATAAAATTACTTTCAGTTTCATTTATTCATCAACTTCTCTCTGAACGCATGTGCCACACCGACAATTTTACTCGATGGAACCAGAACATCCTCATGAATACATTGAATGATGGGAATATCAAGCGATTTTATGCTTTTTGAAAGAGCAAAAGTGGCGTCAGAAACCATGATTATGGCTGCGGGTTTAAGCGCAGAAATGTCTTCGAGGGATAGCGAAACCCATCCTGGTGTCGTAAGGACATTTGTCCCACCAATAAGCGTAAGTACATCATCAAGATATGTTTGCTTGCCAAAACAAATACCAATTGCTTCCTGCGAGCCTGGTGTCATAATAAGCATTGGCGTAAGAAGAGAATCATCGGGTTCGCCAAGTGAGATTTGAATCGGTTCGACATGCAATCCCAAGATTCCTACCAATTCATCATGCATTTTTTGAATATCTGTGATCCTGCTTATTTCCCAAGAGTACAACGTAAATTGTTCTTGTTTTGAGAGTTGCACAAGGTGCGAATCAATCCCTGCTGCCGTTTGCTGGACAAACACTTTAGTTGGCTGTAACAATAATAACCGTTCATAATCAATTTCATACAAGTCACCAACAACAGGAATATCGTTGTCAACATCTTTGCAAAAACTACTTCGACCTACGATTAATTCACTCGCTTCTATATCCGCTAACGTGGCGGTAATGCTTGGACTCAACGAAATAACCCGTTCACCGGAATATTCCTCTTGATTAGATTGCCCACAACTCAGGAGAAAAATTAAAATGCATAGAATACTATTCTTCATCTGCTGCTGTTACCAATTGCGTCTCAGCAAGGCGACGATATAAATCACAACTCTTTAGTAATTGCTCGTGTGTGCCATCCCCAATCAATTCACCATTTTCAAGAACTAAAATGCGATCAGCAGATTGCACTGTAGACAACCTATGTGCAATGAGAAGAACCGTCCTCCCATCACAAAAAGTATCAAGCGTATCATTGATAAGCGCTTCGGACTCCGAATCTATTTGGCTTGTTGCTTCGTCAAAAATCAAGATTGATGGATCACGGAGTAATGCGCGAGCTATCGCAAGCCGTTGCCGTTGACCACCGCTTAGGGAATTGCCGTGTTCATAAACTCCAGCATCATACCCACCGTCCATTTTCTCTATAAATGTATTTGCATGCGCTTGTTTGGCAACCATTTCAATCTGCTCTCTGTTTGCTTCAAAGCCAAATCGAATATTCTCTTCAATTGTTCCACGAAACAAAATCGTTTCCTGAGTAACTACTCCAAGTTGGCTTCGGAGTGAATGCAAATCAACTGTAGCAATATCGACTCCGTCGACCGAAATCAAACCTTCTTGGGGACGTAACAATCGAGGCAGCATCGAGACCAAAGTTGTTTTGCCACAGCCATTGGGACCAACAATTGCAACTCGTTGGCCATGTGGAATCGTGACAGAAAAATTGGTAATTGCTGGCGCAATGTCATTTGAGTAAGAAAAAGATACGCCATCAAAGGCAATTGATTCGCTATGCCGGCTGATTGCTTTACGCTCTTGCTTATCTTCCAAAGGCATCGCAAGTATTTGCTGAAGGCGATCTGCAGGAGCGTCAGCTGCTTGAATTTCCGTCACCAGTCCAGCGAGGGGGCGCAGCGAACCACCCGCAACCGCGAGTGAACCAATCGAAAGAAGGAACATTTCAAATTGGAGGCTTCCAGCAATTATGCTTTTTGCAGCGATTACCGCCAGCGTACCAAGAACAATAATTGCCAAAATCTCCATAAGTGGGCTTCCGAGTGCTCGAGCAAAACGCACTTTAAGTTCAGCGCGTATGACACGTTTATTTTCAGAAGAAAATGATTGACAAACTGATTTTTCTGCTGTATTTACTTTGACCGCGCGTAATCCCTGCACCGCTTCGTTTGATATTCTCAGCAGTTCTTGTTGTGCGGAAAGTGAGTCCTTTGTTCCTTTGCGAACTTTCTTTCCAATGCAATGCAAAGTGAAACCCAAAATTGGCAGGACCAGCAAAGCAATAATAACAAGCCGATAATCAAATACACAAGCAACAAGGAATGCTATAACACCCTTCGTAAATTGTGCGACTGACTTGCCCAATAGGACGTTCAACCCTGATTGCAGTGCATCAGCATCGCGAATAATTCTTGAAACAAATTCACTTGCTCCACTACGAATCACACGACCTATTCCCATACCAAGAACATGGTCAAAAGTTTCTTGGCGAACTTGTGCAACAACATGCACCGCAATCCAAGCACTCAAATATTGGTGGAAAAAATTCGCAACGCCACCAATTGCAGTCAGGCACGCAATTCCAACAAGAATAAACACAACACCATCAAATCGGTCTTGGGGAAGTTGTGTGACAATCCATTGTGGAATCTGTACGAGATGGTCTTCTGAATTAAACGATATCGCCAAATCAAGAAGCGATTTCCCGCCTTCTGGATCGAGGATTAAAGACAAAGCAGGTCCCAAACTCAAAAGCCCAACGCCTAACCCAAGTGCAGAAAAAACAGCAAGTGACAATGCGGTAATTAACCGTAATCGCCAGAAAAACATCCGTTTTGCGAAGACCTTGAAGTGTTTCATTGGGTGTCATGCCCTTCGTATACTTTTCTCAGTTCGGACCAGAAAGAGGGATAACTTTTTGACACACACTTTGGATTCACAATCGAAAGACCGCCACGCTTTGTTCCGACAACTGCCATCGCCATCGCTATACGATGATCATCAATGGGGTCAATCGCAGTAGATGTTTTAACTTTCGTATTGAGTTTGAGTGGAGATATTCGGATGTCGGTATCGCCAGAAGTAACGCCGCATCCCACCTTTGCAAGCGATCGCGCCATGACTTCGATGCGATCGGATTCTTTTAATGGAAGCGTTTCTAGTCCATAGATTCTTGATGGTGCGTCGGCAAACGCAGCAACACCTGCAAGACAGAGCGATGCGTCAGGGAATCCTGACGCGTCTAGATTGCCAAATCCTTTAACTGTCCCTGTACCAGTCACTCGAATTCCATTTTCAACTTCGACTACTTCAGCGCCAATAGTTCCAAGCAAGCGTATCGCTTCCATGTCTGGCTGTAACGATTCAAGAGTTAAGCCCTCAAGTGTTACTGACATGCCTTCATGTAGCGCTGCGACCGCTGCAAAATAAACTGCTGAACTTGCGTCTGGTTCAATGTCTAATTCACGATGCGTTATTCTTGTCTGCGGAACAATTATGGTGCGAATTTTATTAGTCTGTGTTTCCCGTACGTCAACACCAAATGATTGAAGTACGTTTGAAGTTAAATCAATATATGTTGAGGAAGTCACGGGCATTGTACAATCGAGAGTTATACCCCCCTCAACAAACGGAGCGATTAACATAAGCGCGGAAATGAATTGGCTTGATTTCGTTACGGGAACTTGAACAGTTCCTCCATGTATATTTGCACCGTTCACCTCAACAGGCATTGTTTCGCTATTGAACGTTGCGCCAAGTGTTTGCATCATCGTAAGCAATTCACCAATCGGGCGAGTTCGCATTTTCCCATCACCGTCCACTGTCACCGGTTCTTTTGCAAGGGCTCCCGCTGCAATCATAAAACGTGAAGGCGTTCCACCTGCGCCAAGATTTACCGATGCGCCGTGTGGAGGCTTACCGTCTACACCATGGAGCACCAGTTTATTTGGTGTCCACTTCACCCCAACACCAATCTTTGAAAACGCATCAGCAAGCAACTTTGTGTCATCACACTGAAGTGGATTTTTGAGCACCGTTCTTCCTGCGCCTAGTGCTCCAAGCATAATCACTCTTGCTGTTAGACTTTTTGAACCCGGAACTCGCAAAGAGCGATGTCCTAGCCGTTTGAGAACAGGCACGGACTCGGCGGTTGAACCTGTATTCTTTTTTCTCATGTATCTCGCCTAAAGATAGCAACGATATCTTCGATTGGCACAACAAACAAACGATTGTCACCCTCGAAATCCACTGGAATACTTTGCTTTGGATTAAAGAGCACTTTGTCGTACTGCTGAATTGGGTAATCAGGGTTATTTTCAATAATAGTACTCACCGTAACAACACGACCTGTGAGAGTCGGTATTTCGATTTTATCCGGCAAGTGGATACCAACCTTGGTCACTTTGCGATCTTCATCCTTTCGGATGAGCACGCGTTCGCCAATGGGCTCAACGGTCTCAATCACGTCCTTCTTCGTCGTTGTCTTTGCCATATTTGTACATGATATTGGGACAGTCCCCTTTTGGGTACCACCCTTTATTCTGTTTTGGGACTGTCTACAAATCGTAGAAACCTGCGTTTTTGACCAAATAAATTCATCGAAGGATTTTTTCTGTTTTGGGAGCAACTGCATCTCTCAATACCAGAAGCGAGATTGGCCTGACACTGCAAAGCAACGACTAGGCTGCTCTATTTCCTTCTTGGATGTGCATTCACGCTGATAAGTTTATTTGCCATTCACATGTTTAACAATGGGATTTTTCAGTATAAATGAACTCGAGGTTAATTAATTGCGGAAGTAAAATGTTCGTGACACCTCTGAAGACGAAGAAGTGTTGAATCTTTGCCAAGCAAAACAAGCGTGTCGCCGATTGGAGGGCTCACCGGACCGCCTGCTACCGCAACGCGTACTGGTTGCGCCACTTTGCCAAGGTTGCCATCTGCGAGTTCGTCTGCAAGTGCGTGCAAGCAATCGTCAATAGAATCTGCACTCCACGTTTCAAGTTGTGTAAACGCTTCAATGATTTCAGCCATACGCGACAGTCCGTTCACCTCACCTTTGAGAAGTGCTTTCTTAACTGGCTTTGATTCTGGCCAAGTGATCGCTTCATCTTTTTCAATAAGAAAGGAGGATGTTATCGTTGCATCACGAAACGTTTTAGATCGTTCGTGATTTGCCGAAGCGAACAACGAGAACTGTTCGAGTGCTGCAAATTCTGGCGCGTACTCGTCACACCAAGCGAGTAATCTGGATTCAAATTCTTCCGATGTTAATTTCTGCAGAGCATCTAA
>PVBE011379253.1_pt1 | contig 18600 bp, 19 predicted proteins | sample 1631181 | NCBI WGS metagenome assembly PVBE01 (sample SAMN08397723, study PRJNA350692) | Marine metagenome, whole genome shotgun sequencing project. | isolation source: water | place: Pacific Ocean | collected 2012-04
CCCCTGCGATGTGCAGAGCGAGGGGGTTACAAGTCAAACCGACTAGTCAATCAAGTGTAGATTCAGGCATGTGTTGTTACAGAATTGACTAGTAGCAATACGCTGCAACACATACCTCATCCTGCTGGGTCGACTGCGTTGAACGAGAGAAATGTTGTCAGCTCAGCGACTGCTTGATCACAGGCTTCATCACAATCATAACCCGCTGGGTGAAAACCGAAGCCATATTTTGTGCCTCCATCCCCCCGAACAGTTAATAGCGTCTTCCCTGTTTGGATGTCTTCTAGCAGCACTGTAACTGCACAAGCATGTCTACCCATCCAACCGGCATGTAGTTCCTCTGAACATCTAACACCAAGCACCTCTCCTATTGGGAACCCTGAGACTTCACGTTCGTTAACTATTTCAAAGCCAAACCTGAACAGCACATTAGCAACCTTCTCCTCCATCATTGATGCGCCAACAAACGATCTGCCGCCTACCGACCTATTTATCCCTGGAGCAGCATTCGCATTGTAGATAGCTACATATTTGTATTGATGCCACTCGACACCAGGAGCAGACATTGAATTTGACTTGTTATACGAAGTGCATCCTGCAACCAACACTAGCGATGCAATCAATGTCAAGATGTACTTACCATTCATTTATAAACCTCCACCTAGGGGATCGGGTTGGATACACCGAGAATACAGCACACCAATAGAGACTCCCATCGATGTCGATCTACAATCAGGTTGATTGCACAAAACCCGTCATATCTGGAAATTGTTCAACATAGAACTGATAGTAACATCGGGCGCAAAATTAATAGTTCGCCCATCATAAAGGCACTTTGCGAAATAGGGACCGAGAAAAATGGTAAAGAATCACGTTTCCAACGTGAATGTCGACCCTTTCGAATCCGTTCACCCGCTTTCCGGCACGGTCCAGCACCGAGCCGCATAACCCCGCTTTCAGGCGGGGGCTGTTGTTCTTGGAGGCGGCCGGTTTCGGACTGACTGACTCGCGGCGATTCGCACCGGATTGCACCGTTTCGTGCTCCGGATAGTGACCGTTGGCACCGTCCGTTCCGATGGCCAGAGCCGCCTGCAACTGGGGCTCATCTTGGGGCACCGCATGGTGACCTTGTTCACTGCAGCATTGAGATCGTGGATCCTCAGATCGGTGTAGTGGTTGTTTGTGGTCTTGATGTCCTGGTGCCGACTGCCCCTCTAGGAAGCGGCATTGGTAGTCGACCTCATGGCGAACCGCTCATGATCGCGACAATATTTGTCCGCCCTCGCTGCCTGGCGACGTCAACGGGCGATCGACCACGCCGATCCTTGATGGTGGTGCTTGCTCCGGCATTCTTCAGGGCTTGCACCACGTCCGTGTTACCTTCACGAGCTGCAAGGTGCATCGCCGTCCAACCGTCGTGCCGCTGGGCGTCAAGATTCACGCCGTGTTTGATCATGTCCTCCACGATCGCGAGCTCACCCTTGTTGGCAGCGAACATGATGGCAGTTTGGCTTTGGCGATCTCGAATTTCTAGGTCGGCTCCGGCGTCAATCAAAAGAAGTGCTGCCGGCGTGTTTGATCGATGACATGCCATCAACAGCGGTGTCCGGCTGTCCTCTTGGATAACATCCGGGTCAGCTCCATTTGCAAGCAGCACGCGAACGGCTTCGGTATTCCCATCGATCGCCGCGATGTGCAGCGGCGTGTTGTAGTCACGACTGATATGGGCATTGACATCGGCGCCGCTTGAAGCTGCTGATGCAAGTGCCTGTGTGTTATTTGATGCTGCTGCCGCGAACCATGGGTTGCTCGATGCACGCACCGTGGGTCCTTTGGGGCCCTGATTGCAGCCTTGAAACGTTGGAAAGATCGCGATGAACGCAATAATCGTGATGAGTCGATATGTCATAGATCACCTCCTAGGAAGACGCTGTATCGAGACCCGGCGTTAGGCGAGGCCCGGCGCCAGGACCGACTAGACTGTAACCTAAAATCCATGGTGAATGTCTGGCGAATGCTGTGTGTGATGGAATCTGAGCCCGGGATGCCGGTTCAAGAGCCGCACCGGAGCCCCGGCGAGTTCAATGGCACGGTGGTTGTCCCCACATTCAATCATGGGAGAGCCCTTCCAGCGGTTCTTCTGGCGCTCGACAATCAACAACTCCCAATCATTGTTGTTGATGATGGTTCAACCGATGCAACTGAAGCGTTGCTCAGAAAATGGTCTTCGGGCTGCCCGGCGAAAGTGCGCAAGGCGGTCGTGAGACATGAACACAACATGGGCAAGGCGGCGGCGATCTGCACGGGATTGAAGGAAGCGCAGCGAAGGGGGTATACACATGCTGTCACGATCGACTCCGATGGGCAGCACGACGTTGCGGATTTGAGTGGTCTGATTGATCAATCATCGCGACATCCGAATGCGATTGTCATCGGCGCTCGCACACGCGGCCAGATCGGCGTTCCAGGCAGAAGTCGGATTGGGCGGCTGCTTTCAAATGGCCTGGTATGGATCGAGAGTGGCATCAAAGTCTCCGACAGCCAATCTGGCATGCGTGTGTACCCCATTGCAGCCACCTTGGCACTTGGCGCCAAGGCATCGCGATTCGGCTTTGAGACCGAGGTGCTCGTCCTGGCTGGGTGGCGAGGCACTCCGATCGTCGAACATCCGATTCTGAGCATTTACGATCTACCCGGGGGGCGATCGACTCATTTTAATCTGTGGGGCGACACGTTCGCCGCAGTGCGCATGCACGCCAGACTGTTGATTCGTGCGCTTGGACCCAATGTGGCAGGGCATGCCGGGTGGCTGACGGGCACGATCCCACGCAGACTGGGGCGTTGGTTCAGTCCGCGAGGACTTGGCAGGATGGCTCGTGGCGATGCCGTGTCCCGCAATCGCTTTGCCGCGTCGATCGGCGTCGGACTGTTCATTGCAACGCTGCCGATCTATGGTCTCAAGACTGTCGTCAGCCTGTGGCTCGCTGCACAATTGAAGCTGCATCCGCTTGCGGTAGTCGGCGTGTCGAGCCTGTCAACACCTCCCATCGGCTTCCTCTTCATTGCATACGCGATCTGTGCCGGAAGCCTAGTGCTTACTGGAGGGCTGCCCGACTTGTCCGGACTGGATGGTGCAACGACCACACAATGGTCTATGACTCAAGAGTTGGTGCTGGAGTGGGTCGTTGGCGGCGTGATTGGCGGACTGGCCCTCGGCGGAATCGCCTATGCGCTGATTCGGCTCATGCTTGTTCGATCATACAAGCGCGCTGCTTGAGGAGATGAGCGAGGCATGGCACGAATCGTTCGGGGCCTTATTCTGCAAAAGGCAGGGGATTCGCCAGCTCATTCAGCAGGTGGAATCGCGGTCGACGGGGCGCCACCGCCCAGTACCGCTGGCACCGGACGAAGAAGTGGAATGCAGAATGTCGCCATCGAAGTTTCCACGGCACATCTGGAAAGACCTCCGCAGCCAACAGCGAGATGATGGCGCGGGGTATCTGCCACGGCCCCCCACCGCTCATGAACAACTCGCGAAAGGAGTGCGTGTAATACGACTGGATGAGTCTCCAAAATGGAGCCGCGCCCCGCTTGATGTATTGGCAGTGTCGGCGGTAGGCTACCTCATGGCTGAGTGTGCCTTGAAGCATCGCAATGACATCCTTCGCCGCATGTGATGCGCTCATCATCGCAAACGTGACGCCGGTTGAAAAGATGGGGTCGAGGAAGCACGCAGCGTCCCCAATCATGAAGTATCCGTCACCTGCGTGGGGCCAGCATTGGTAACTGTAGTCGGACATCACCCAATTCTCTGGGCTTCCCACGGCGTGACGCATTCGGTGCCGAACTACCGGGCACCGCGCAATGGCCCATTGCAACATCTCCGTCGGCTTGACATCCAGCGATCCTCCCAGCGAGGGGTGGGCGATGAAGCCCACGCTTGTCTTGGTCTCGTTCAATCCGATCAGCCAGAACCACCCCTCTTCGCACATGATGATCGTAGGATGCCCCGATTCCCGGCCGGCTGGGCGTTCGACATTGTCGAAGTGCTGAAAATACGCCACACGATGCATGTGTGATTCCTTGAATCGGCGACGTATCTTCAAGTGCCGCCCCACGACGGTCCCTTGCCCAGACGCATCCAGCAGCACGCGACCTTCGACAACACCCTCCTTGGTCTCCACCTCGACGCCGTCTCTGTCAAGTCGGTTGATTCGATTGACGGAGCGTTGCTCATACACAGTGGCGCCTTCTTCGCGCGCAGTGTCGAGCATGGCCTTGTCGAGTACTGCGCGTTCGATGTTGAACACTGGTGGGCTTGGAATGAGTCCATCCTCGAACAGAAAAGTGCGTGTTTCGAAGTCGTTTCCAAATCCAAATTCCGCGCCGTATTTTGGAACGTGAGGAAGCCCCGACAGCATCTCACTCAGACCCAAATCGCGAAGCAGAAGAGTGGTTCGGGGTAGGATGGACTCGCCGATGTGAAACCGTGGATGAGCGTCCTTCTCAAGCAGGCAGACATCGAGCCCCGCTCTCGCAAGAACGATCGCAGCAGTGGATCCAGCGGGGCCACCACCGATGATGACGATATCATGATTTCGCTTCATGGTTCTCTCCTAGTTTCTATGACCCTCTCCTAATCGCGGCGTTCCGTCAATGCGAGTCAATCGATGATGTAATGCGACGGGATCCTTGTTCTATACAGACCGCTGAAGCGCCACCCGTCACGTCGGCACTGACCAGCGTACATCGATGAGTGATCGGATGACCGATCAACGTGCAAGCGAGATTAACAAGTGGTGCCACGGAGAACAGGTTGCCCGAGAACCGCTCCACAAGACACCCACCGTTGGTGGCACCCGCCTGTCGGATGCCCAGATGCTCTGCCCGCTCGAGCCATGATCCATGATTCGCCCCGAACACCGGACCCGGATTGCTCAGCCGACGAAGCACGGATGCGATGGACGCGGCTGACTCACCTCGCCCTGATGATGGATTGCACGCCCACGTGCTCTCAACCACGCTGGCATACGGTTTGATGCCACGCGCAGCAGCCGCAGCCTGTGACTCGACCACACATGCAACACTGCCGGCGACGCTTCCGTCGCTGGCAGTCGATCCAACGATGCTGGACCCATTGACGCCATTGGCTGCATAGGCGCGGTCTATATGGGGCGATGCCTCTTCCGCTGCAACCACAAGAACCGTCTCAGCGGCGCCGCTCGTCACACGCAGTGCCGCAAGCGCCAACGCATCCAGCCCCGCCGTCATGGAGCCAATGATGGTTTGACACGATCCCTTTATGCCGAGCATGGTGCTCACGTGCGCACAGGCGGCATTGGGTACACCTTCGGCAAAGAGCATGGGGTTGGCCGCCAGAGCACCTTCTTCGACGATCTTTTCATAGTAATCGTGGCAGTACTCCACCGCCCCATGCGCGGACCCGAGGATGGCGCATGCATGCTCAAGCGTCGATGTGTTCTCTATGATTTTTGCATCTCGTACGGCCATGGTGGCTGCTGCGAGTGTCAGTTTGACCGGCAAGCTCAACCGTCGGGCCCTCCGCGCATGGAGATGCTCAGCCAAAGCCCGCTCATCGATCTCACGAGACGTCGATCTCCACGCTGCGCCGTTCCGCGGCACCATAAAATCCAGAAACTCGGCTAACCCAATTGCTTCAGGCAACACGATTGAGATACCGGTGATACAGGCCGAATCGCCGCCGCAACTCGCTCCACACTTGGTCTGCAAGGTGGTCTCTGGTGCCGTCATGACGAGGCAGTCGTTGGCGCCGCCGAATCCGAGTGATGTATTGAGCGTGACACTCAGTCGACTGGCCCTGGCCTTTCCGATCGAAAGTCCCAAGTCGTCATACTCGACATCATCAGCCTTGACGCCTAGTGTGCCTGGAATGCACTGTTCTTCGATCGCCATGCACGACATGACCAATTCCACTGCGCCAGCGCCACCCAGAGTGTGGCCAAGAAAACTCTTAAACCCGATGACAGGAATACCCGGCAACTCCTCTCCAAATAAACGCGACATCGCGCAATACTCCGATGAGTCATTGTCCAATGTGCCGGTCGCATGCGCCACAATCATGTCGACTTCCTGCGGCGATAGGTCAGCGCGATTCAGTGCCGTTGAGATCGCCGCCAGCGCACCGTCGCCCTTCGGGTGAGGTTGCGTCAAGTGGTGCGAATCGGCCGACTCGCCCCATCCAGCCACTCTAGCCCTGATGCGTGCACCACGATCGCGGGCCGCCTCTGCTCGCTCAAGTACCACAAGACCATATCCCTCGGCTACTGCCATACCGTCCCGATCACGGCAGAATGGACGCACTGCATCTTGTGCAATGAGTCGAAGCGAGTTGAACCCAGCCCAAGAATACTCACTGATGGCGTCGTAACCACCGGCAATGACGACGTCCGCCTGTCTCGTTTCCAACATGGTCACACCAAGCGAGATGGCGGCCAGGCTTGACGAGCATGCTGAGCATGTTGTCATGGCACCGCCGCAGATGCCCAGCCCATCCATGGCCTGCCGGCAGATTGAACCGGCAAGAAAGGAACCGAGAACCAAGGGATCATTCGTTCTAAGATACCGGCCTCCCGACCGAATACCGTGCAGCGTTGTTCCGAGAACGACACAGCAGCGAGTTGCGGGGTACTCCTGATCTATGGAGAGTGCCGCATCGTGGAGCACCTGCTCCATGGACCACCTGAGATACCTTGCCGCGCGTGGAAGATCTGGCCTGTAGTCATCAGGAAGATCTCGGGCCTGACCTCCTGTGGCTTCTGCTGGAACCGACGATTCGATCGCGGACATTGGACCGATGCCACATCGGCCGGACCTGATGCCCCGCCAAATCGTAGCGGCATCGGTGCCAAGTGATGCGGATGCCGCCACACCGGTGATCACGATGCTATTCATCGTTTCGGCAGACATTGGATCCTTTCACATATCCCGTGTCATTATCAAACGCGAATCTCAAATTCAACCACTGAGTAGGATACTCAGCAACCATGGTTTCGATCGCCTTGGCAATAGCCACAATCGCAGGATCATTCTCCGTAGGCTTGCCCCGTCCAACTCCCGGATCAATTGCCGGAAACATCCGAGTTGCGAATCGGCCGGACGTTGTCCGCGTCACAAAAACCGGGATGATCGGGCTCCCGGTAAGTCTGGCAAGCCAGACTCCGCCGATTGGCATCCTCAGACGGCCGTGCAACAAGTCGACCGTGACTGCTGCCTGATCCAGCATAGCACGGTCGATCTGCATGACCACCACTTCCCCCCGACCGAGTGCCTGCCGCAAACCAAGCCACATCGACAGGCCCTCTTCAATGGGCGATTCAATAACGCCCAATGATTTCCGGAATGCTGTTCGCATGGACTCGAATGGGCCAGAGTTATCACGCTTGAATACAACGTGAATACGATCTTCCAAGTTGGCCAGCGCGGCCAGTCCAACCTCGAAGGACCCCATGTGTGCAGTCACCAACACCGCACCATTGCCGGATGCCCGAGTTGCTCGGTAGGCATCCTCTCCTTCAAAACGCTCGATACGAGATATGATGACCGAAGAATCTCGACGGGAGAATTGCCCGATGTCGGCTATAAAGTCATAGAAACTCCCTACAACATGCCGTGTAAAGGCCCGTTGCTCGCGCCGACTCAGGATCCGGCCGAAGATATGCGTGGCATTGGCTCGGGTTCCACACCTCACAGTGGACGAGAACAACAGGACGACTCGTACTGCTACGGGGCGGAAAGCGCGTGCGAGCCACGGCATCCTTGCAACAAGGCAAAAGAAAGGGCCGAGCCATCGCGGAGTTCCGCTGACAGAGGAACCCCTGCCGGAATCTCTTGCTGTCTGAAGTCCGCGAATCGCAACCGGAATGTCCTGATCGCTCAACACCACTGACCAGTATACAGGTCCGCCCACGGACAACGATTGAATCTGCGAGAAGATGGTCTATCATGAATTTCGATATGGGCGCAACCTTCTACAAGATACTGAGAACCACAGCGAAACTCGTGCGGATTCAGACGATTCGGCAGACTTGCCTGAATGCGCATCGCGCCGATCGCGACGACGGCTTTATCTTAGCCTGTACGCACCTCAGCCATCTGGAGCCCATCGTGCTTTCCGCTGCGATTCGGCGACAAGTGCATTGGATGGCTAGGAAGGAGTTCTATGAAAATCGACTCTCTGCATTCATACTGAACGCCAGCGGTGCCATTCAGATCGATCGCTTCGGATCTCCGATGCCCGGTATACGCGCTGCGGCGAGGGTTGCAGCAGAGGGCAAATGCATTGGTATCTTTCCAGAGGGAGGCGTCGCCCAAGGCTCAAAATCAGTTCTTCGAGGTGGGCCTATCAAGAGTGGCGTCTGCACGATTGCAATACAGGCAGACGTGCCTGTTGTGCCGGCTGTGATTCTCGGAACTGACAAGTTGACCAGCGTCAAGTCATGGATCCCGTTTTCACGCACCCCTCTGTGCTTTGCGTTCGGCAACGACATCAGACCGCCTGCTCTCATCGGATCGCGCCGCACCCGACGGATCCGCATGACGAAAGTTGTTGAGCATGAGTTCCAGCAGATCTATGTGGATTTGATCACCCGGCTCGGCATCAACGACTCTCTCATCACGCAAGTGGCGTGTGACCATTCCTCAGGCCCGCTGTTGTGAGTGATATCTTCTACAAAATCACGCGCACGGTGGGCAAATTCGTGTTCTGGATGAACAGTCGACCGATCGTTCGTGGCACGAATAACGTGCCTCGTACGGGCCCTTGCCTTGTGGTGGCAACCCATCAAAGTCCATATGACGTTCCTCTGCTCATCCGCCATACACCGCGCCTGCTCGACTTCGTCAGCGCCACCGATGTCTTTCAGAATCCGATCGTCGCCACCCTATATCGATCGCTGAATGCATTTCCGCTTGATCGATCCCATGCCGATCCTGGAACCGTTCGCACCATCATCAGAAAACTCAAGGGCGGTCGGGCCGTCGCCATGTTTCCGGAGGGTGGAGTGCGGTCCGAGGCAGACTCCGTGACGACCACGCGCCGCATGAAGCCCGGCCTTGGACGCCTTGCGAACCTGGCGAATGCGCCTGTGGTGCCTTGTGTCATCATCAACTCAAGTGTGTACAGCCGCCCAACAAGATGGATGCCGAACAAACGCACTCGATATGGCGTGATCTTTGGAACCCCGATCGCACCGACTCTGTTGGCTGGCGACATCCACTCGAATGTCATCGATGCATTCGTGTCACTCCATACCTCGCTTGTAGCCGAGATGGCCCGCCAACGCTAACACTGTTTTCGGATCGGACTGATCCAAGTTACAAGCAGCGGCATCAAGAGCAAAAGCGATCCGATCCCGGATGCCATCGCGCCAACGGCAGACACGATTCCAAGCGAGTGGATTGCAGGCGTGTGCGACAGGCAAATGGCGAGAAATGCCACTGTGGTGGTGGTGGTGGATAGAACGACTGCGTGGCTGGCAGCCCGCAGATGCCAGGTTTCATTTGTGCGACGTGGGATGCCAACGGGACTCGCCGCCAATAGGAACAATCCCGCATCCACGGCGATTCCTGCAAGCAACGGAAGCGCGACTGCGTTGATTGGATTGAGCCGCTGGCCAGTCGCCATAATAAACAACACGATCGCTGCTGCTGCGAAAACGAGTGGAAGCAATGCCATGAGAATCCGCAAAATACTCTGCAGGAACATGAACAGCCAACCGAGTACAAGCACCAGCGAGATGACTGCGGATCTCGGAAGCCCTCTTCGAGCGGCATCCTCCAATTCGAGCGTGACGGCGGCCACACCTGCAACGATGACATCGCCACCTTCTACGCTGGCGGCCGCGCGATTCAGGGTATCAACCACCTGCCTCCGCTGAGATCGATCGACAATCGGCTCGGCGAGTTGTGCAACAAGCACCGTGGTTGTGGGCAGTTCGTCATCAATCGAACCCTCTGCAGGCAAAATGCGGCTGCTGATCTTCTCATAACTCACGACATCAACCAAGGACGGAGCATGTGTAGGCGTGATCAGTTGCTTGAGCAAGTTGCCGTAATCAGCATAGGCTTTCGGAGAAAACACGCTTGCATCGACGACACTCCAGAATGCCAGCATGGTTGCCGCAGGATCGACCTCAGCAAATCGCCGGCGCGTCTGCTCGGCCCGCCTTGGATCCGGAAGCAACTGGTGCAGACCGGTGATCTGCACGATGCCAACTTCGCGGCATGATGGTGAGGTCAACGCGGCCGCAGCATCGTGCGCGGCGATCATCAACGCATGTGGCGAATCGGCCTGAACTTCGATTGGAATGAAGTCGCCCTGGCCGGAAAACCGCCGAATGATCTCCGCAGTGGTATCCATCGCGATGTTCGGCTCAGGGTGCATCACTCGAAGATCGGTTTCAAGCGGCATTGCGAAGCCGCGGATGGATGCGCCGATCAGCAACATGGCCAGCACGCCACCAGCGGCCGCAACACAGGCTATTGGGTGTCGAATCACCCAACTATCTCGATCATGAAGAGATGTCCCGATTCCATCTGGTGTGGCCGGCGACCACTTGACCACCGCGATCGCCGCTGGCATCAGAAGAAAGACGGCGCAAAGCGATCCCAAAAGCCCGAATGCGCCGAGAATTGCGAAGTCGCTCAGCATCTGGATTTCCGAAAACCAGAGCGACATGAAGCCAAGTACCGTCGTGCCACAGGTGGCGATCAAAGGACTCGCCATATGCCGCGCTGCTACGACCGATCTGGTGACCGTATCGTGTTCGGCTGCTCGACACAATTGATAGTGGGAAAGGAAGTGAATCCCATAGTCGACACCGAGCCCGGCAAGTAGGGCTGAGATCATCGCCGCCAGCGGTGATATCTCCTGCAGAAACAACGCAGCCACTCCGAGCCCAACGAGCAGTCCTGTCGCCGCGATGCCTCCGATGATCAATCCAGCGGCCCACCTTCGATAGAAGATCCGAAAAAGGGTCAGCAGCATGACGAGTGCCACCACGCAACTTACGATGGCGTCGCGTCGGATGACACGCGCGGATCCGGATGCAATCGGCACAAAACCGCCGAGTCTAACGCGAAAATCTGAATCATTCAGCTGCTCCGCCACTGTTTGCACAATGTCCACCAGCGGGCTTGCTGCCTCATACTCACTTCCCAGATGTGAAAGACCGACACGCAGCAGCACCGCGCGTTTGTCTTCGGAGTGCTCGTGCACATCATCGAATGCGGCCGTACCACCAAGGCTGCCGGACCGAGATTCACTGTCCAATGCCGTGCCTGGAATCAGCTCGAACAGGCGAAGCGGATCTTGCAGCACACGAGTGCTCAGCACGACCGCAGCCGGCCCAGCTGTGCCGACCATGGCTTCATTTCTCGAGAATTGCCGCTGCATGGCCTGTGGTTCGATTCGATGCAGGAGTTCGGTGATTACCTCATCGTTCAAGTAGAACGCACCGTTAGGTATGACGACGTCCCGTATAAACTGGCTGACAGCCGGATCTTCGCCTGATCGCACCCATTCGATCAGTGGCGCCGCCCGATCGTCTTGGAGAAGTGAGGACGTGAGCTGGGTGGAGAACGTAACCAGATCTCGGCGGCCCTGATCGCCACCGGGATGATCGGGTGGCAACTCGATGAATACAAGGAGTCCATCGCTGGCGCGAAAGTTGCGAGCGATGCGATCCATGGCGGCGGCCGACGCAGTGTCTGTACCCAGCATGGCGGTCAACGAAGCCGCGATGTGCAGTCGGCTGATCGACAGTAGCGACAGGATCAGCGCGACGAGACCACACGTCAGAAACCACCATGGCCTGGAAGCCGACTGTCCTGCGAGCCGCCCCGCCAGATTTGAAAACCACGAGTGAGACGCCTGTTCGAGCCGATCTGCCTGGCTGGACCCATTATTCATGGAAGCAACTGTGCTCGTCGAGGTGGCGTGAAAGCGGATGGAGGAATCTCGCCATTGACTTCCACCACTCCGAATCGAATGGTGATCGCGCCCGCCGAGTCAAGCAACTGCATGCGTCCGGGCCACACGTGTTCATCAGCGGCGATGTATCGACTCAGCAGAAGTTGCCGGTCGGGAGTATCAGGGCCGGTCGGCAGGATGAACCGCGTCGGTGTCAGGGTTGCTCGGTCAATCTCGCAGTCGATGTCCCGAAGCCCAAACGCGTGCCCGCGTACGACCAAACTGGATTCATCGCCACCAACAGGCACCGCGGTCTGGAAGTAGGCGGAACCAAGAAGATCCAAAGACTCCCCTATCCGCTTGACGGAAAGTGTTCTACTGTCGAATCGATTGGCCGTCCGGTCACGGCGTGACTCAAACAACCAGGCGCCGTCCTCTCTCAGGGTGAGATCAAAGACCGCCTGTCCCAGTTTCCAGGTCCGGATTCGCAAGCGATGAGGCAACTTGGCGATCAGAACGCCGTCAAGACTCACGCGGGCGCCATGTTCATCGGCCAGCAGAAGCGTGCAGTCCGCCGACACTCGAGTCAGTGTGGCCTGCCGGCGCCTGATGGCCTGTACGGCTTCGCTGTCGCTCATGGCGGGATAGACGGGGATGGGGGTTGCGCAACCGCTGAGGATCGTGATGAGCAGCACCGAAGCCATGGCTAGGCACTTCATGCGTTCAGCTCCAGTTGCTCATGATTTGATCCCGCAGGATCTTTCCAGTTGATGATTTCGGAAGAGAGTCAACAATATTCACGATTCTGGGAACCTTGGTGGCCGAGAGTCGATCCTTCAGGAAGGCACGAAGTTGGTCCGAGGTCACGGAGCTCGCGTCGTCGCGAAGCACGACGACTGCCCGCAATCGACAAATCGTCGGTGACTGAACGAGCGGAATAACGATGGCTTCGGCGATTGCAGGATGCGTTGCAAGCACTCCTTCGACTTCGAGCGGGTTGACCTTGTAACCGCCCACGTCCACCATCAGTTTCAAGCGTCCGGTGATCCAGAAGCGGCCAGCATCGTCTTCTCGGGCAAGGTCACCGGTCAGCAGATGCCCGTTCACGATGTCCGGAGTCCCGTTGAGGCAGCCAGTGAGCATCGAGGGTGCTCGCACAAGAAGTTGGCCTTCCTTGCCTCTGGCGATCTTTCGACTCGGTTCATCGACGTCCATGAGAGACATCTCGACACCCGGCAAGGGCCGCCCGATTGACCCGGGTGAAAATATATCGCTTCCGGGCACCGACATGGCAACCGTGCCGAATTCAGTGGCGCCATACAGTTGGCCGATCTCGACACTCCAAGTCTCGTAAAAACGTCGGCGAACCGATTCCAGCAATGGCGAGCCGGCACTGAGCGCAATGCGCAAGGCGGAGGTCCGCGGAGAGGATTGCCGTCCGAGTGACTCGTAGATGAACGGGGTACCGAGCAGGATGGTCGCAACTGATTCTATTTCACGAGCGACTCGCTCCGGATCATACTGGTTCATGACACAGAGCGTTGCTCCGCTTGTCATTGCCGCGACCAATACGTCCACACCATACGAGTGGCTCAGCGGCGTTGGAAAGACGATGCGATCATCTGTGCAGAGATTCATTCCAATCGTCACGTTGTCGGCAACTGCATCTAATGCGCCGCTCTCGCGAAGCACGAGCTTTGGAAGGCCTGACGTGCCGGATGACTCTAGAATGACCGCGCCGGCTGCGTCGGTGGGGAACTCTCCAGTTGCGAGTCTTGAACCGTCCTCCTCCGGCAGCAGTGACGCCAAGTGACTCAGCACATCTGCAGACCTGATACCGGTCGCCACGACTGCCGCCCTAGGATCCACGCGGGCGATGGCCGCGATGGCTTCCGGCGGAGCGACTTGGGCATGCATGGGCAATACACGAACTCCAGCTGCGATGGCACCACAGAACCACCCAACCGATTCAATGCCGGAAGGCAGCACAGTAATGACGACCTGCCCAACCTTCAGTTGCTGGCGCAGCGTCGAGGCCCGCCTCGCCGTCAGTGTCATCAACTCTGCCCAAGTACAGGTACGGCCGCCATCAAGCAACTCGACAACAGCTGGCGCATCTGGCCTCACGGCCGCATGCATCAGGAGTGACCGTATCAACGAGGATGGGTGTGTTGCACTAGGCCGTGAACTTTGGTGAGGCATCGCGTGCTCGCATCGGGCCTCGATCTTCATGATCGTTGGGGCACGATTGTCATTTCGATTTCGACGAGCAGCTCGGGCCGGCACAGCCAGGCAGGGACGAATTCAACTGCGGCAGCCGCTGGCAACCGCTGCCGCACAACTTCCATAAGCCAGACTTGATCCGATGCACACGTATGGTAGATCCTGGCGGACTCGACGCCTTCCAACGAGAAGCCGTACGTGTTCGATGAACTGCGTGCAAGATGGACGAGGTTGCGAAAGGTTTCTTCTATCTGAAGTTCAATCGATCCTCGATGCATGGAGTCTTCCCTGAGAATGCTGGCCGTGCCGGAGACCAGAAGACGCGGACCATCCAGGAATTCAACCAGCACCGCACGAGCAAAGCAGGGCGGTCGGACACCATGATCTTTCGAATACCGGAAGGCTGGCACCTGCCGCGGATTTTCGAATCGCAACCCTGCTGTGCTCGTTCCGATCGCCGTCATGACGAGTGCGTTGTGGTCATGCCCGACGGCAGATGCTGCAGGCAACACCGTCGAAAATGATCGAGGACTCCCGAACCATCGGCAGAATCCCGTGAAGCGGCCTTTGTTGAACAGTTCATAACGGATCCCCCACTCTTCCACATCGTCATGAATCCCAGGAAGGAAACTCCACATGCGAGCTACGTTGGGGTGACTACTTTCGGACAACTCGGAAAGTACCGTCCATGCGAGCGCGGCGACACTGTCATGATATCCGTCCGATGTGAGATCGAGTGTCCCGGCAAGAGATGCGGTCACAAGGCTCGCTTCTTCTCCCGAGCGGACTTCGATGGTGGCAACTCCCTCTTCTGCGAGCCGTACTTCGCGGCGGTGCCCCATGCTTGGAGCCATATTGCAAGCCCATTCGGGAATCGTGATCCCAAGCGGTGACAGAAGTTGTGTCTTTTCTGATTTGAGCATCGCGGCTCCTATCGTCTATCACGTTGTGGCGATTGGTCTTTGATATCACTCAGCGGCTGGACGCGTCTGACGCCCTCAGGAACATCAAGCACCAAGCGATCTTCCACGAGCCCAGTATTCAACTGTGTGTTGGAGAATACGATCTCGGTCCTGTCACCGTCCGGACCAGTCATGACAACTATCGTCGCAATCGCTCGCGATCCGTCTATCAGCATCTGGACTGCGGTCACGTAATTGCGGAGGTCTTCGGCTCGGGGGACAAGTTCGATGGCCAAGTATCGATCACCATCGCATGTTGGATCCATGTCCAATGGATTCAGCCGGGAGATGTCAAACCGCTTGCTCAAGATGCTCAGCCTAGGCATGGGAACGCCCGCCAGATCCATGAATCCTCGGTCGACAGGATAGACCTCGATCAGGTGGTCCTCTGGGTAGTACAACTCCACCGCGGTCCTCCCAACCAACATGGAAGATGGGCTTGGACTCGTGGTATCCCATCGCATACGATCACCCGCGGCCATCACCGTGCCGTTGGACACGAGCGGCCGCTGCAGGAGTGGCGTGTAGCGTTTTTGCTCGAAGTCTGCGCGGAGATCAACGATCTCCGCCACTCGTGCATCGATGGCCGCAAGCCGTCTGTGAAATACGACGTTGTCGGATGGGGCTATCGCGGACGGACCCGCGCCTCCGCCTCCTGTTAAGTGCTGGGAGCCCACTGCCAATGTTCCGCCGATGGAGGTCAACGCTAGGACAACCCGCATGGGATGCAACCGCCTCACTCGGGACCTGTCTTGCTGGCAGCCGTGTCCTGATGTGCCAATACCACCGTGCCCTTGGCCGCTACGGCACCTTGCACCACTGCCTGTACCTCGAAGAGACACAGCCCGGCAATGCGGCGAGTCAATCGCGACTTCAGGTGGATTGAAGCAGGTGGCCGGACAGTCTGAAGAAACTTAACATTGATCTGGGCAAGTTGCGGCGGTGGAGTGCCGGCAACGTCATCGTCGGTGAAAGCAACCATGCCAGAGAGTTGAGCTAGTGACTCGGTCAGCAGCACACCGGGCACAAGTGGATTTCCGGGGAAGTGTCCCTCGAAGAAATCCTCGTCACCGGTGACGTCCCACCGAGCCAAACCACGATCGCCCAATTCAAGAGACTCCACACTTGAGAGGAAGCAAAACGGATGCCTGTGCGGGAGTGCCCCCAAATTTGGCATTATCACGACCCTCCGTGTTCCTTCGCGAGCGAGGTGCTGCAGAGAGCCTCCATGAAAGAACTAAGTGATGCAACGGTCATCAAATCGGTTCGCTCCATCTCACCATCTGTGATATCCACGTCGAACGCTCGCTCAAGTTCTGTGACGATCAACAGCACATCCAGCGAATCGATGTCGAATTCCCCTTCCATCAATGGCATGTCGTCTGGGATGGCGGCTTCGGCATCGAGTTGAAGACAGATTCGAATAACCGTCTTCACGCGAGTCATTGCCTCTGTGCTCGGCAACTTGATCCCTTTCCGCTTGCAGTCAGCACAAATCCCTGACAGGTTCCCACACAATACCCGGCATTCTCTGCTATAGCCAGCCCCAAACGCCAGCCATTTTCTTTCTCCAACTGACGCCCCCGAGCACGCGATTCTCCCGATGGTACCATGGATTACCAGTCAGTCCAAGGAGCGATCAAATCGAAAAGGATGGCAACGGACAACCTGTATCCAACACACAAGATGTCGTATTGGCACCCCATCCGGTAATTGCAAACGCCTACGAAGGTCCCGAGAACAAACGACACTTTGTTGACTCAATCTTCAATGCGACGGCCGGAGACTACGATCGCGTCGAGCGATTTCTTTCATTCGGAACCGGCCGGAAGTATCGTGTGCGAGCACTCGCGCGGGCTGGCCTGAAGTCGGGGATGCGAGTCATCGATGTCGGGGTCGGGACGGGGCTCGTGGCCAGTGGCGCCAAGTCGATCGTCGGTGATGCAAGCCTCGTGATCGGAGTCGATCCAAGTAGCGAGATGAGGCGTCACGCTCATGCGCAATTGGGCATTCAAGTGTGTTCCGGCACTGCCGAATCGATTCCATTTGAGGATGCATCGTTTGACTTCCTGTCGATGGGCTACGCCCTGCGGCACATTACCGACCTTAATGCCGCGTTCCGCGAATTTTACCGCGTGCTCAGGCCGAGCGAAAACCATCGTGGTGGCCACCTATGCATTCTCGAGATGACCCGCCCACGAACGCGCATCGGACGGTTTCTGCTTCGCAGTCACTTTGGTCTCTGCTTGCAGGCAATTCGGGTATCCCATTCCGTGGAACCTCGCACTCCTGAATTGTGGCGGTACTACTGGGAAACCATCGACGCCTGCATATCGCCGGCGCAGGTCATGCAGGCTCTGTCCATCGCGGGCTTTGTCGACGTCAAGCGACACATCGTCGGCGGTATCTTCTCAGAGTACACGGCTAGGCGGCGATAAAGTCCAACACAACTTCCTCGTTCACCACATTGAGGTACTTCACATGCTCAAGATCATCACACTGCTGTTTGCGGCAACTGTCAACATCGGCTGTTCAGCGTCCTACAAATATGTTGCTTCGAACGTCGTCGGAGGTCATTTGACTACGTCGACCGGTGTACTCATTTCGACTCCGGAGGATGCTCGGTTTGAGAACGCCACATATAATAACTCTGGCGCCATGACTGCAAATGCCGTCCAATCGGCGTTTGCGAGGCATTCCGACAGGGTCGATACAGTCAGCGACTGCCACGGAATCAACTGTCTCGATGACATTGACTCGGTGGAATTTGGCTACTACGTCAAGCCCGAAATTCTTCACTGGGAGGATCGTGCCACTGAGTGGTCTGGCAAGTCCGATCGCCTTGAGATTCACCTTACTGTGTACGACACGTCGACCAGACAGAAGTTGGCAAGCGGTTCCTACTCCGGAAAGAGCAAGTGGGCGACGATGGGGGGCGACCATCCCCAAGATTTGCTTGCCAAGCCCACTGACCACTTTGTGAGCATGCTCTACGGTGGCAGCGATGATTAAGCCGGCGTTGCATTGTGTATTGTTCGGCACTCGCTGAGCACCTCCGCAATGATGAAGCCCAGGACGTTTCACCCCGGGAACATGCGAGCCCCTCTCGTATGGTGGGCCTCCGCGCACATCCCCCCCGGTCCCCCTGGTTGATTCACTTGCCATCCACCAGCTGAACGATTGCATCTTTGACCCCCACAGGCAGCGCAGGCCACGCTTCCAGAAGACGGTTCAGTCTGTCGTCCTGCACGCCAGTAGTGACAGTATTGGTAACACCCTTGCCATCACCGCAAGAAATCGACTCTGTTGATGCCGTGAGGTCGGTGTGCTTGCACATTGCCAACGTGAATGCCGACCCTTTCGAATCCGTTCACCCGCTTTTTCTGACCGAAGGCACGATCTTGCACCGAGCCGCATAACCCCGCTTCACGGCGGGGTTTGTTATTGGCGGAAGCGGAACTCAAG
>PVBE012016857.1_pt1 | contig 18599 bp, 20 predicted proteins | sample 1631181 | NCBI WGS metagenome assembly PVBE01 (sample SAMN08397723, study PRJNA350692) | Marine metagenome, whole genome shotgun sequencing project. | isolation source: water | place: Pacific Ocean | collected 2012-04
CACGAATTTAATCCTATGTTGGGCCTTAGAGGTTGTCGATTAGGAATTACGATGCCAGAAATTACAAGAATGCAGGTACGGGCAATTTTCGAGGCAGCCATTATAGTATCTAAAAGAAAAATCAAAGTATATCCTGAAATAATGGTCCCATTGGTTGGAATGGTATCCGAAATTAAATTTCAAAAAGATATCATCAATAAAATTGCTAAAGAAGTTTTAGGAAAAAAGAGGATTAATTATCTCGTGGGTACTATGATTGAAGTTCCACGGGCTGCTGCTGTTGCAGATCAAATTGCAAAAGAAGCAGAATTTTTCTCATTTGGTACAAACGACTTGACTCAAACAGTTTTTGCTTATTCAAGAGATGATTCCGTAAAATATATTAATACATATATGGAAACCAAAGTTGATATTGACGGAAAAACGACGGAAATACTTGAAAGAGACCCCTTTACAAGTATCGATGTTCATGGAGTTGGTGAATTCATGAAAATTGGACTTAAAAAAGGAAGATCAACCAGGAAAAATCTAAAAATCGGCATTTGTGGTGAACATGGTGGTGATCCTGCATCGATTGAATTTTGTCATCAGATTGGTATTGATTACGTTAGCTGTTCTCCATTCAGAGTACCAATTGCAAGACTTGCAGCTGCTAGAATAGCACTTAAGAGCTCTAGTTAGCCATTGATGTCGCCCTAACTTCCCTAACAACAGTGATTTTTACATTACCTGGGTAGGCTACTTCCTCTTCTATTTTTTTGGCAATATTATGAGATAGAATCGTCGCTTCATCGTCATTGATTTTGTCACTTTCCACCATGACTCGTACTTCCCTACCGGCTTGGATGGCAAAGCATTTATCAACTCCATTAAAAGATAATCCTATATCCTCAAGCTCTTTGACTCTTTTAAGATAAGCTTCATAAGATTCTTTTCTTGCACCTGGTCTTGCAGCTGAAATTGCATCAGAAGCTTGCACCAAAACAGTATATAGACTAGAAGGGTTATCCGAGTGTGACGATTCAACGGCTTCTATAACCTCAGGTGGTTCATGGTATTTTTTAACCAAATCCGCTCCAATATCTACGTGATTGCCTTCCATCTCATGGTCAACAGATTTACCTATGTCATGTAATAATCCCGCTCTCTTGGCCAGTTTAGGATCTAATCCCACTTCCGATGCCAGAACTCCACAAATCTGAGCCACTTCCAAAGAGTGGTCTAGAATATTTTGAGAATACGAACTTCTGTATCTCATTTTACCTACAAGTTTAACCAGCTCGGGGTTCATATTGCTAACACCAATCTCTAGTATTGCATTTTCTCCTAATTGTTGAATTTCTTTACCTAATTGTTCTTCAACTTCTTCAACAATTTCTTCAATTCTTCCTGGATGAATCCTTCCATCATCAAGCAATTTTGTTATTGATCTCGATGCAATCTCTCTCCTGATAGGATTATGCGAAGAAACTGTAACTATACCAGGGGTATCATCAATAATAATGTCAACTCCAGTTTTAAGCTCGATTGTCCTAATATTTCTTCCTTCTCTGCCGATAATTCTCCCTTTCATATCATCACTAGGAAGCGTTACAACGGATGATGTTTTTTCCGAAGTATAAGATGCGGCATATTTTTGTATCGCTAATGCAATAATACTTTTAGCTTTACCTTCCGCATCTTCTTTGAGGTTATTTTCTATGTCTTTAATTTTTCTAGCCGCCAGTATATTCGCTTCATCCTCTATGGTATTGAGAAGTTCCTGTTTAGCCTCTTCCCTGGTTAAACCCGAAATATTTTCTATCTTTAATTTTGCATCCTCCAATATCGCATCTAATTCATCTTCTTTGGCTCTGTATTTTAATTCGGTTTCATTACATGCTTGTTCTTTTAACTCTAACTGAGCCTCCTTCCTGGTTAGTTCAGTCTGATTTGCGTTAAAACCTTTTTCTTTTTCTGATAAATGCTTCTCCTGATCTGCTAAAGATTTTTTTATTATCTCAACCTCTTCTTTCGCTTGGTTAATCTGAGAGGATTTGAATTGTTTAACTTTCTTTTCCGCTTCTTTAATAATTTTTAGAGATTTATTTTTTGCGGTGGCAATTATTTGCTCAGATTCATCCTCTTTAGCTTTAATATCTTTCATAAGACGATTCCTACTTATCAGCCAAAATACGCCAAATCCTATGACAAAACATGCTATGTAAATCGCAATTGTAATAATGTTCATATTTTCCTCCTAGTTTATTGTTACTATTTGCTTTTCCGTGAAAACCTTCCTAACTTTTATATCGTGTTTCTCCCCGAATTCTTTCTTGATTAGTTGGAAATCAAATACAAGAGAATATATTTTGTTTCTGGAGATATTCTGAAGTTCCTTGTCGTAGAAACCTTTACCGAATCCCAATCTGGAGCCAGAAACATCTATGGCCACCGCAGGGATAATAAATAAGTCAACATCGGCAATATTGACATACTCATTACTGATTGGTTCTTTTGTTCCAAAACGTCCCGGCAGAAAATCATCAATAGAATTTGCTTTAGCAAAAACCATTTTTCCATCAATAATTTTTGGGTAAAAGATATTCTTGTTTAATTTACGTGCTTCAGCATCTACAAGTCCGGTATCGACTTCGCCTTTGATGGAATTATACAGGACGATATTTCTAGATTTTGATGATTTAAACAATAAATCATCAAAAAGAAAGGTGGAGATTCGTTCTGATTGTAATCCAATAGTTGAACTTTGTAATTTACTTCTTTCAGCTCGAATATACTCTCTTAACGCAAACTTATCAAGAGAACTTTGATATAATAGAAGAGATTCTTTCACTATCCTTTTCCTTATCTTTTTTTAAGGAAAGGATTTCGTAGACCGCATTAACCAAAAGGAGATTGGATACCTCCAACGAAGAGACCGAGAGTCGCTCGAGCTTGTGCTCTGAGTACTTTGTATTTATATATTCTTCAATTTCGTTTAAAATTTTGTCGCTACATTCTGTTTTAAACTTTAAACTTCTTCCCAAACAATTTAAATGTAGCTCCTTCACTAAATATCTAAATCTCTTACCACTCTGTCTAATTCACCAAGAATAGAACCAATTTCATTCTTATAATTACTACTCTCTTTCTGTAAGTCCAGATAGTCTTTATTCAGTTTCTCAATTTCGTTTTCCAGACTTGATATCTTACTCCGCAGCTCTGATTCTTGCTCTACTGCATCCTTAACCTTTTTATCAAGGATATCAATGATATCCATGATATAATTCTATCCCATAACAAAGAGTTTACAAGCTGAGTTTATAGATGATTGGACCAAAAATTAGAAGAGAGCTAGAGAGCGTCGAAAAGGAGCTTAATACCATTGATTCGCAACTTTCATCTCCAAATTTGAGCTCCAATTCTATCAAAGAACTCTCTAAAAAGAGAGGTTCAATCTCAGAGTTGGTAGGATATTTTCAACAGCTTAAGAAATTGGAATCTTTAATAAGGGAAAATCAGAATCTATCCGATGATATAGATTTAAAAGAGCTTGCAGAAGAAGAACTAGAGAGCCTAGAAGGTCAGCTTAAAGAAGTTGAGAAAAAAATTGAAGATGAATTTAAGCCAAAAGATCCAATGGATTCAAAAAATGTAATTTTAGAAATAAGGGCTGGTACCGGAGGAGACGAGGCAGCCCTATTTGCAAGCGATTTGCTTAGAATGTATTTGCGATATGCCGAGCGCAAAGAATGGAAGAGCGAAATAATCAACAAGAGTGAGATTGGTCTTGGAGGAATCAAAGAAGGAATTGTTTCGATAAGTGGAAAAGATATTTATTCTTTTATGAAGTTTGAAAGTGGCGTACATAGAGTTCAGAGGGTGCCTCTTACCGAAACTAGCGGACGAATCCATACTTCGACAGCCACAGTTGTAGTCTTACCTGAAATAGACGAAGTAGAAATAGAAATTAACGAAAAGGATTTGAGGGTTGATACCTATAGAGCATCTGGCGCTGGAGGGCAGCATGTCAATAAAACAGATTCTGCAATAAGAATTACCCATGAGCCTTCAGGTATCGTGGTTCAGAATCAAGATGGAAAATCCCAACATAAGAACAAGCAAAGAGCGATGAGATTATTGAGAGCTAAACTTTTTGAGAATGAACAGACAAAACAACAAAAGGATATATCTAAAACGAGAAAAAGTTTGATAGGAGGGGGAGACAGAAGCGAAAAGATACGAACTTATAATTTTCCACAGGGACGCGTAAGTGACCATAGAATCAATGTAACCCTTCACAAACTTGATTACATACTTGATGGAGATCTAGACGAGCTTAACAAAGAACTAGTTAAAAACTATCAGAAAGAAATAAGTGAAGCGATATAATGCAGATAACAATCCTTGTTCCAACTCTATACATAATATCGTTTATTTTGAATTTATATTATACAGTCTCTGGTAAATCAAAATTTTCTCAAATTGGACATTATCTTTTTGTTCTGGCCATTTGCACTCAGGCAGCCCTGTTGGCGTACAAAGAAGTTGACTATTCTCTGAAGAGTTTAGAAGTTAATCTTTTTGTAATCACATTTCTCCTTTCTATATCAGCCTACTTGTTTATACGTCCAAAACTTGGGAACCTATACTCTCTTTTCGTCTCCCCAGTGGCGTTTGTCTTAACGACTCCTATAGCTTTAAGTGTCAATCAAAACAACAATTTGTCTTTTGATAACAACGTATTGATATCACATGTGCTGCTTAATTTGCTTTCGCATACTATTCTTCTTGTTTCTGTCATATTCAGTCTAATGTTTTTATATCAACATGCGAATATAAAAAATAAAAAAATTCATAGAATTGAGAGGCTACCTAGCCTGTCTCTTATAGAACGAGTCAATTTTTTGTTGATTAGCTCGTCTTTTCCTCTGATGACAATAGGCTTTATATTTGGACTTGTTCTATCAAAAAATCAAATTGGGGAATATTGGTTTGGCACGGTTGCCACAATCTCTACTATATCATGGAGTGTTTATTTCATATTAATCCTACTAAAATCAATATATAAAATCAGCGGTTTAAAGATTGCGTACGCATCAATATTCGGTTTTATGACAATCTTACTTGGATACGCACTCATGTACCTTCTCGATTTACCTTCACATAATTTTACTTACTAGGAAGAAATTTTTGTTGCGGGAGAGACTAAAGCTCTCCACAACAAAAAAAATTACATATTGTGTCCACCATTGATACTTAGATTAGTGCCTGTAATCCAAGAAGCCGCAGAAGAACACAAATAAAGAACAGCTAATCCAATTTCATCAGCATATCCAAATCTTCCCATAGGGATATCATCCTTAATCCCTGCCAAAAGATCAGGCGGAACAGTATGAAGCATATCGGTTTCAACAAAACCAGGTGACACAGTATTAACTCTAATATTATCTTTGGCGAGCTCCCTAGCTAAACTTTTTGTAAATCCGTACATACCACTTTTCGTTGCAGCATAATTCGATTGCCCGATATTTCCAGTTTCACCAATAATAGAGGAAATGGAAACAATTACGCCAGAACCAGCATCTCGCATATGAGGAACAACGGCTTTGGACATATTAAATAAAGCTCCTAAATTTGTATTAATAACCTCACTCCATTCTTCTTGGGACATCCTGCTGAAAGTTATATCTCTATTGATACCGGCATTATTGACCAAAAAATCAATTTTGCCATACTTCTCTATAGCTTCTTCACCTAAGGCCTGGCAAGCCTCAAAGTCTTTGACATCAGCTTGGACAATTATAGCTTCCGAGCCCAAAGCGGTTACTTCTTCAGCCGTAATTTCCGCCGCTTCTTGATTGCTAACATAATTAAGAACAAGCTTGGCTCCGGCTTCGGCAAAAGCCAGCGCACATTGCTTCCCTATACCCCTAGAACTACCTGTCACAATTGCTACTTTATCCTTAACATCGTACAAATTTTCAATCATTATAAAAAACCTCCCTTTATTGCATTGGTTAATTCTATACAAAAAAAGATTATTTATCTACAAATTTACTCTATTGTTATACTTCGAATCGTTTAATATAATCAGGATATGAATAATTTTGTCAAATCTCATGGTCTTGGCAATGACTATATAGTGATTGATGAAAAAAAACTTACCATTAAGTTAAACAAAGCATTAATCAAAAAGATATGTAACAGAAACTATGGGATTGGGTCAGACGGTTTATTGTTGGTGGTTCCCTCGAAGAAGGCCGATTTTGGCCTAAGAATATTTAATCCCGATGGATCAGAGGCAGAAAAAAGTGGAAATGGGTTAAGGATTTTTTCAAAATTCTTATATGATAATAAATATACAAAGAAACGAGTTTTTACCATAGAGACTAAGGGCGGGATAGTTAAGAGTGAGATAATGAGAGGTTCAAAAGTGTCCAATATGGTAAAAGTCGAAATGGGGCACGCTAGTTTTGAATCAAAAAAGATTCCTCTTTTGTCAAATAAAAAATTGGCCATCAATGAAAAAATAAAAATTAAAGGGGAGGAGCTCGTCTTTACTGCTGTAACAGTAGGTAATCCTCATTGTGTAATCTTCAAAGATAAAATAACCCCAGAGGATGTAACAAAATATGGACCGTTGCTTGAGAAGAACAGAAGGTTTCCTAAAAGAATCAATATTCAGTTTGCCCAAGTAATTTCAAGAAACAGAGTAAAAATTGAGATATGGGAGAGAGGGGCTGGATATACATTGGCATCTGGGAGTAGCTCTTGCGCAGTAGTGTCGGCAGGTCACAAGTTAGGTTTGTTAAATAAAAGAGTTAGAGTCGAAATGCAAGGTGGTTTTTTGTTTATTGAAATTGATGACTCTCAGAATCTCATAATGGAGGGGCCAGTTGAGCAAATTTGTTCGGGCGAGATTAGTTTCGTTTAGATATGCGAAAAGCACTAAAAGCCAAATTCATTCTTTTTGGTGACAAGGAACCTCTACATGACTACTCAGTCATTATCAACAAGGAAAGAATAGAAAAGATTGTTCCAAATTCAGAAATAGATAAAAGTGCATACACGGTAATTAATTTAGGGGACTCCGTATTGATGCCGGGTTTTGTAAACGCCCATATTCATCTCGAATTAAATTGGGTTAGAAAAAAATTAACCTCATTTAATTCTTTTTCTTCGTGGTTGGAACAAATTATAAATCTCAAAAAGCAAAACAATAATAGAGAAGTGATAACTCAGTCTGTTCAACAATCATTGAAAGAAACAATCAATTCCGGCGTTACGACAATTGGTCAGATAAGTTCGTATAGTGGATTAGACTTCGAAGAAATAGTTAAAAGTAAGATAAGAACCGTGTATTTTTTTGAAATAGCAAATTCAACCATCTCACGTATAAATCAACACTTCTTTAAAAACCTAAGGAGTTTAAATAAAAAAAGTAATGGCATGTTTGCTTTAAAGTTGTTTCCTCATTCAATTTATTCACTTGATACTGTGACACTGGAAGAAATACTAACAAAGGCCCACAACGAAAAAATAAATCTAGGTATACATCTTTCCGAAAGCAAAGATGAAGTCAGGCTAATTCAAAAAAAGAAGAATGCATTCGAAGATGTAATTTTTCCAATACTAGAAAGGAGACCGAGAATAAAAATCAGGGGGAATTCTCCATTATCCTATCTGCATAAACTCAATAAATATAAATCCAATATAGTTTTAGTTCATATGAACAACCTGCTTAAAGAGGATTTAAAAATATTAGAAAAACAGAAGTATCCCGTTGTTTTATGTCCCAGAAGTAATTTGTTTCTAAATCAAAAAATGGCTGATTTAAATTTCTTTCTGAATTACGAGAAAACTGGAATAGGGACAGATGGGCTTTCTAGTAATTTCTCAATAAATTTCTTAGATGAAATAAAATTCTTGTATCTACACTCGAAGAGGTTCATTAAAAAAAATCCTGAAAAAATTGTACTTGAAAAAGCTACCCTCGGCGGAGCTAGGGCTCTTGGCATCGACAAACTTGTAGGAACAATAGAAAAAAATAAAAAAGCAGACCTAATAGCTTTTAGAATAAAGAACAATGACCCCTTTATGTCTGTAATTGATTCAAATAATAATGATTTAAAATTATCGATTATTAACGGGGAAATTATTAAGTCACAATAATATCAAGTTTAATATTTTTTTTGATTAATCCTTTTGTAAAAGCTGAGTCGTACATAAACTTAAGCCCCTTAATGCCTCTGTAATTCAAGTCCAACGTATCTCTGTTGACATACATAAGAACAAATTCCCGGGCCACGCTTCTCGATACACCCCTACCAAACTCCATGGCATAATCAAGCGCTTCATCGATATTGGATAGAGCATAAGCAATGCTCCGTTTGACTAGTTGGGAAACTTCAATTTGAATCTCTAAATCTAAAGACCTACTGATAACATTCAAGCCGAGAGGGATAGGATGTTCGCATTCCTCGTACCAAAGTTTAGGTAAATCTAACAATAGCTTCAAACCAAAATCTTCGAAAGTGAGTTGGCCTTCGTGTATAACTAATCCCGCATCCACCTCCGAATTAAGTACCGCTGGGATAATTTGATCAAAATCATATTGTATAAATTCAGCATCGTTACAATAGAGCTTTAAAAGCAAGAAGGCCGAAGTCAGTTCTCCGGGGATTGCAATCTTGATACCTTGGGTTGTTGTAATTTCTGGTTTAGATACAACTATTGGTCCATATCTATCACCCATACTTGCCCCACAATCCATAACTCTATAAGTATCGTATAGTTGCACATATGCATGTGCGGAAACGGCCGTTGTATCCAACTCTTGGTTGATTGCCATGCTGTTAAGTGTCTGTATATCTTTAATGATATGGGTAATTTCAATCTTTTTAGATTTGACAATACCCTTCGATACCGCATAAAACATAAAGGCATCATCCGCATCAGGACTATGTCCTAGGGTAATATTTTTTTTCGACATAACTTAGACTTCATTATTAAAACTATTTTTTTTCCAGTTTGCAAATTTAGAAGAAAGATCTCGGAAGAGATTAATGCCCTTTATATGTTGATTAGTAATTTTATAAAAAATTCTCTCATTTAAATATTTTTCAGCGACTTTTCTTCGTATTTTAGAACCATTCATGACTAAAAAATCATCAATTATTAGACTAGCATGTTGGGACCCTTCTTGGTAAGAATCATCAAGAAGATTTAATTCCTCTTCGTTTGGAGAAGAGTGTAAATAATTATATGTTCCAAATGTAAATGGAAAACCGGTTTCATTGAACCAAATCTCTCCCAAATCATACGTATTAACCCCTATTGGGTTTGACGATATAATTTCTAGACTAAGGTCTCCTATAGTAACGTATCCAACATCTGGTTTCATTTTCATATTTAATTTTGGTTCTCGAACTTCATAATCAACATCAATATTAAGAAAATGCGATTGGAGTGTTTTAAAAAGCATATTGGAACTCTTTGATCTGCTGTCTAGAACCACCGTTTTTATATCTTTTAATTTTGATTTCGATACTAAAAGTACACTGTCGACTTTTCCATACGAACTTATGCAGTAATCGGTGAGAGATATGACGCTCTCTCCAGACAAATGATCTGCGATTGGAAGTAACGATAAAAATACTTCGCCTGACACTAGAGGATCTAAGAGTGAAGAAGGATAGTATTCAGAAGTCTTGTAATTTTCAAAAGAATTATTATCAAACAAATAAGTTAAAGGTTTGGAGTTTAGAAATGGAACAGTTCCGAGATATTTTATCATATTTTTCTATACAGCTTATACTTTAAAGTCCACGAATGACCACTTTTTCGGTGTAAATATTGATCTATGAATTTCAAGAGCAAATATATCTGTCATTCCCGCTATAAAATCTCGACAATCGTCTTGATGATTTCCACTTTTAAATTTGTATAATTCTCCAAGCTTCTTCTCGTTAACTAAAAAAAAGTTATACAAGTCAATTAGAACTTGTTTCGCTTTTTCAAAATTATCTCTAATCTTCGTCTGATAATAAACTTTCTCAAATAAGAAATCTCTCATATGGCGAAGATGTAGTTCAAGTTCTTTAGTTATAATCACAGATTTGTAAGAATTTTTTGTTGTGGATTCAATAGTGTCTAATACAACTTTATCAATTCGTTCAGAATGTGTATCACCAAAAAACCTAAGTAATTTAACAGGTATGTCCTTCTTTCTAATCAAAGAAGAGCGCATAGCATCATCCAAATCATGCGTAAAATAAGCAAAAATATCCGAATATCTAACAACTTGTCCTTCTAAGGTAATAATTCGAATTTTTTTGTTCACTATAGGACCCCTGCCTTTTGAGTGCTTTGAAATTCCGTCTTTAACCTCAAGGGTTAGATTTAAGCCCCTTCCATCTTTCTCTAGTAATTCAACAATCCTAAGACTGTGAAGGTAGTGCTTGAAACCACCTGGATGAACGAAATCAAGAGCTTGCTCTCCCGCATGACCAAAAGGAGTATGTCCTAAATCGTGTCCCAGGGATATGGCTTCAGTTAAATCCTCATTAAGGTTCAAAGATCGCGATATCGTTCGAGCAATTTGCGAAACTTCTAATACATGAGTCAATCTGGTTCTAAAATGATCTCCGTATGGAGCCAAGAACACCTGGGTTTTATCTTTTAATCTTCTAAAAGACTTTGAGTGAATTATTCTATCTCTATCCCGTTGGTACTCTGTTCTTATATTGCACTTTTTTTCTTTTCTTAATCTACCTTTGGTGTCAGCGCTAAGAGAGGCAAAACGAGAAAGGGATTTTGATTCATTAATTTCTAATTGTCTACGTATAGTCATACCTAGTCTCTAACCAATATACCCTGCTTGGATAAGAAATTTTTTGCATCACTAATAGTATATTCTCCAAAATGAAATATGGATGCACAAAGAGCAGCATCGGCCTTCCCAATAGTGAACGCATCTGCTATGTGTTGTAAGGTTCCTGCACCTCCAGATGCAATGATAGGAATCGTCATTATTTGACTTAACAGAGAGAGAATCTTTAAATCATATCCTATTTTTGTTCCATCTCTATCCATAGATGTTAAAAGAATCTCGCCAGCTCCATATTCTTGCATTTTTTTTATCCAATCTAAAGCGTTAATCCCAGTAGGATTTCTACCTCCATGGGTAAATACCTCCCATAAACCCTCCTCCCTCTTCTTTACATCAACTGCAACAACTATACATTGTGATCCGAACTTCTTTGCTGACTCAACAACAATATTAGGATTATTTACCGCAGCAGTATTAATCGAAACTTTATCTGCCCCCGCCATTAAAAGTAATCTGATATCCTCATTGTTGCGTACGCCACCTCCAACAGTCAATGGAACAAAAACTTTATCCGCCGCTTTTTCAATGGTATTAATCATAATGTTCCTACCTTCATTGGATGCAGTTATATCTAAGAATGTAATCTCATCGGCCCCTTCATTGCTATATCGCTCAGCAACCTCTACGGGATCTCCAGCATCTATCAAGTTAATAAAATTGATTCCTTTTACAACTCTACCCTTATCTATATCTAAACAAGGTATTATCCTCTTAGCCAACATCGCTATATTCCTTGATACAATTTTTGAGATTAATTTTCTTCTCATAAAGTGACTTGCCAAGTATCACTCCATAAATCCTTTCATCATTCATAGATTGTATTTCTTTTAAGTCTGATTCGTCCTTAATCCCACCCGAGATTATTATTGGGATATTAGATAACTTCAAATAATCCTTAATCAAAGTCTTGTTAAAACCTTCAAGGGTTCCATCCCTATCGACTGACGTAAGTACTATTAATGGCACTTTTAAATTCTCGAATCTTTGAATGGCGTCCTTAAGGCTTATATCAATTTTAGTATTCCAACCTTTGATTGCGACTTTGTCATCTTTGATATCTAAACCGACGGCAATTTTATCGAGATACATTTTACAGGCTTCTTGAAAGAAATCTTCATCAATGAATGCCGAGGTTCCCAAGATTACTCTTTTTGCCCCAATTGACATGTAGTCTTCGATCGTTTTTAGATTTCTAATACCACCACCAATTTGAAATTCACATTTACTATTACTAAGAATAGTGTTTATAGCTTGAAAATTTTTGCTCTCACCTTCAAGGGCTCCATCCAGGTCTACGATATGAATTAATTGGGCTCCATCTAGCTGCCATTTGATTGATACATCAAGCGGATTATCCGAATAAATTGTTTGCTTATCAAAATCTCCCTTAAAAAGCCTAACACATTTTTGGTCTTTGATATCAATAGCAGGTATAAGTAGCATATAAATACATTTTACAAAAATTAATTAATAAATTAAATTAAATTTTATGAGGTATTGGCTTGTGAAGTCTGAACCCTTCAAATATTCTTGGGAAACTATGCTGAAAGACGAAGTCACATATTGGGATGGTGTTCGAAATTTTCAAGCAAGGAATAATTTGAAAACCATGGAAAAAGGCGATCAGGTTCTTTTTTATCATAGCAACGAAGGGCGCGAAATTGTTGGAATCACTGAAGTTGTTAAGGAGTATTATCAAGATCCAACCACAAAAGACGATAGATGGGTAGTGGTCGATCTAAAAGCAAAAAAGAGCCTCAAAAGAACAATTAGTCTAGATGAGATCAAGCAAGATTCGACATTATCGGACATGGCGCTAATCAAGCAGTCCAGATTATCAGTTATGAAAATTAACAAAAAACACTTTGACAGAATAATTAGGAAATCTAATGAAAAGAGATGAAAAGAAATTAATTCAAGGCTTATCGTCCGGCAATAGAGTTTCATTGTCAAGACTTATAAGCATCATAGAAAGTGACCCATCGGCAATTTTGAGAATTTTTCAATCAATAAAAAAGGTTCCAAATAATGTATACACAATAGGAATCACGGGACCACCTGGCGCTGGAAAGAGCACTCTAACAAGTCAAATCATAAAAAAGTTTAGAGAAGATGGATTAACAATCGGCGTTATTGCAGTTGATCCCAGTAGTCCTTTTACCGGCGGAGCCGTATTGGGAGACAGGATAAGGATGCAAGAACACACTCTTGATAACAGTGTTTTTATTAGAAGTCTAGGAAGTAGAGGTGACTTTGGTGGGATGTCTAACTCTGCAAGCGGAATAGTAAAACTTTTTGATGTTTTTGGAATGGACATAGTAATAATTGAAACTGTAGGGGTTGGACAAACAGAACTCGATATTATTAAGATTGCAGATTGCGTTGTGGTAACTTTAGTCCCGGAAGCTGGTGATGGAATACAGGCAATGAAAGCGGGACTAATGGAGATTGGGGATATCTTCGTAGTGAATAAATCAGATCGTGGGGGAGCAGAAAAGCTAGCTAGGGAAATTGATTATATGGCATCTCTAAAAAAACAAATTTCTCAGCGAAAGACAAAAGTCTTGATTGCACAAGCAGAAAATAATATAGGAATTGATGAAATCATAGATGAGATAAAATCATTCAGGAAATTTGAGGAGTCAAATAATTCTTTATCAACAAAAAGAAGTGAAAGAAAAATCTCCGAAATTGATTCCTTGTTAAACCGAAAACTCAAACAGGAATTGGAAAGAATTAAAGATACAGATAAAGTTAAGAAAGCGATAAAAAAACTGAGAGATGAAAAATTGGAGCCGGATAAAGTAGTGGAATTAATATTGAATCTACTAAAAAAGAACAAGTGAGAAAAATCCTGATTAGCGAGACCCTTGATGAGATACGTGTTGCTATCATAGATAACTCCAGACTAAAAAATTTTTTTATCGATAGTAACAATGAGCAAATATCTATAAGAGGGAATATCTATAAAGCAAAGATGCATCCCAACGCAAAAGGAATTGAGGCATCCTTCGTTGACATAGGAGCTGGGCAGTCCGCCTTTTTATCAAAGCTAAACCCTTTAAAAGAAGAAATGGGGGACGATAGTGTAGATACTCATGAAATAGTTAAAAATGATTTTATCATGGTCCAAGGAATAAGTGATTATGATTCTAGAAAAGCCCCTAAAGTGTCTAACTTTATTGCCCTTCCATCAAAATCTTGTGTGATTCTAAGCAAACCAGGATTTCTTGGTATTTCAAAAAAGATTAATGATGAGAAAAAAAGAAAACGACTTAGGCCATTAAAGAAAATGGTCACTAAAACTAGTGGAATTATACTAAGAACCTCATCTCAGAACGAGACCATAAAGGATATACAAGAAGATATTTCGAAGACAAAAAAGAAATGGAGAGAAATTCTAAAGAAGTTCAAAGAAAATACATCGCACGGAATACTGCACCAAGAAGACAATATAATTAATGGTATTCTGAGAGAGTTCTTAACCGATAACACAAAGGAAATTGAATTTAATTCAAGAAAAACCTATAACTACTTTAAAAAAAATTTGGGGAAAAATGAAAATACCACAAAATTGAGAATCATAGACAAAAAAGAAGATATGTTTCGAAAAAACAAAATAGATAAAGATATTGAGAAGCTATTTCACAAGAAGGTAAACTTAAAAAATGGCTCTTTCTTGATTATTGAAGAAAAAGAAGGATTGACTGTAGTTGATGTCAATTCAGGAAGAAGTCTCAATAATGCTAAAGAATCTAATCTGAGTGTAAACATTTACGCAGCAAAAGAAATAGCACATCAAATAATTTTGAGAAATTTAGGCGGTATAGTATTGATAGATTTTATCGATTTAGACAAGCGAACTGAAAAAAATAAACTTTATAATGTTTTTAAAAAGGCAATGAGAGTCGACAAGGCAAAACACACGATTCTACCAATGTCAAAGTTTGGCATAATTGAAATGACACGGCAAAGAAAAGGCGCTAGAACATCGACGCTTGTAAGTGAAAGCTGTCATCTGTGCTACGGTTCGGGTTTAGTAACAAAAAAAGAGATCGTATGTTATGAGCTATTAAGAAAAATCATAACAAAACGTAGTTCCAATAAAAAGAAGGAAATTAAGATTAATATACATCCCAACTTGATTCAAACTTTCAATACAATTATTAAAAAGAACCACGGCCATGAAGATGTTGAAAATCTCAATATCACGCTTTTGGAAGATGCCTCTATCGATAACTATAAAATGATTTGATGAATTCAGAATTATATATTAAATTTATAAGCCATGGACATTTTTAAAGTAGGGAATTTATATCATATAGGTATCGCTGTATATGATGCAACTAAGACTGCGGAATTGTACAAGAATACTTTAGGTCTAAAAATTGCTCATGAGGAAACATCCATTGATCAAGGAGTTAGGGCAATTATGCTTCTGCCAGACAATACAGAATCGTGCGCTATAGAGTTGCTTGAAGCAACGATTGAAGATTCCTCTATCTCAAAATTCTTAGAGAACCGAGGTGAGGGAATACATCACGTTTGTTATCTCGTAGACAATATTTATCTAGCAATAAAGCGCCTAGAGGATATGGGGATAGAAATGATAGACCATGAGCCTAGAGAAGGGATAAATAAAACAATAGTGGCTTTCGCTCATCCAAAGAGTATGAACAACGTCCTAATTGAATTAGCACAAAAAGTCTAAATTAGTCAGTTCCTTTTGAATCATTATTTTCATCTGCTTCTTCAGAAGCTTCCTCTTCTTTTGAACCCTTGTCTTGCATAGCTTTTTTAAATCCAGATATGCCCTTTCCCAGGGAAGATCCTATATCGCCTAATTTGCTAGGACCAAATATAAGCAACACGATTAATAAGATAATGACTAATTCGCCAATTCCTAAACCACCAATCATTTATACCTCCATTTTTACAAAAATTAACTCACCTAACTTGTAGTGTCAATCATCAGCTTTGATATATTATATAATACAATATAATTAGATTGTGAAAGTTCTAATTTACGTGCACGAATTTCCTCCATTTCAAGGTGGTATAGCCACATCGGCGGAAAAAATTGCTAGCATTATAAGCTCTGAACACGAATTAATGGTCTGTTGTCCATCATATTCAATAAAAAGCCGTGAGAAAAAAGAGTCTTATCAAATAAAAAGAATAAATTTTCTTGGTGGTAAAAATTTTAAGAAGATACCTTTGTTGCAATATTTTACAGGATTATTGAACCTAAAAAAAATTGTGCATAATTTTCAACCGGACAAAATTATTTATTTAGGTGAAGAAGCAGAGCTTGTTGGAGGAATGCTAAATTTTAATAAGGCTCATCAAATTGTTAGAGTTGCTGGTTCGGGAATCGAAGCAATAATCAAAAGCAATAACCCTTTAAAGATAATTTCCAAATATCTACTCAGGAAATTGTATCAAAATTCAAAGTTTATTATTGCTGTTAGCAAAAATACAGAGAAATTAATGGCCAATAACGAAACTTACTTTAAAAAAGAAAAAATAAAGATGATATATAATGGAATAGACGATAATTTTTTAAACAAGAAGAAAGAATTACGTAGAAGAAAAGAGCTAGGAATTAAGGAAGATGATTTTGTACTTTTAACGGTTGCGAGGCTTCTTCCAAGAAAAGGGCAGGATTTTGTAATAAAGGCATTAGCGGAAATTAATCAACCCAACATCAAATATCTTTGCGTTGGCGAAGGAAGATTTGAACAACAGTATAAAGAATTGGCAACATCTTTAGGACTTAAAAATAGAGTTATTTTTGCCGGCGGTATTGAAAATGAAAAAATACATGAATACTATGATTGTGCCGATATATTTATACTCTGTAACAGGACCTGGGATTCCAAGATTGAAGGTTTACCAAATGTAGTTATCGAAAGTATGGCTAGATCGGTCCCGGTTATTGGCTCTAGGGATAGCGGAACCGAAGAGCTAATCCTAGACGGAACAACAGGTTTTCTTGTTGATCCCTATAACATTAAAGACATAAATGAAAAAATAACACGCGCTTACACAATGAAAGACAGATTAGATAAAATGGGAGAATCGGCTAAGATTTTCGTGAAAGACAACTTTCATTATGAAAAAATGAGGAGTGAATACTTAAAATTAATTGCCAATGAATAGAATAAAAATTTGCGGTATCACTAATATAGACGATGCAATTCTGTGTTGTGATTTTGAGATTGATTTTATAGGATTAAATTTTTATTCAAAGAGCAAACGATTTATAGATTTAAAAAAAGCGGAGTTATTGATTAATAAACTCGACAGTCGGATATCAAAAGTCGGGGTTTTCGTGAATGAAGACGTTGCTATAATCAATAACTATGTTAAAAGCTTGGGGCTTGATTACGTTCAGCTACATGGCGAAGAGCCCCCAGAAGTAATAGACAAGATTCAGTGTAAGGTTATTAAGGCTTTTTCTGGCAAACAGGTAAATCTATTTGAACATGTTTCACAATTCAACACTGAATACTGGCTCTTTGATTCGTCAGACACCGAACAACGAGGAGGAACAGGTGAGGTTTTTGATTGGGATACAATCTCGGAGATTTTTCCAAAAGAGAAGTTGATTTTGTCTGGAGGACTAAACGAATCAAATATACAAGAAGCAATGCAAAGAACAAAGATTAATTTTGTTGATGTCTGTTCTGGAGTAGAATCGTCTCCTGGAAACAAGGATGTTAAAAAACTCGAATCTGTTGTAAGATTAGTAAAACATGGCTAGAAATTTAAAGAAATATAGTAACTATCCGGATAAGAATGGAAGATTTGGAGATTATGGGGGGAAATTTGTTTCCGAAACTTTAATGCCGGCCCTAGATGAACTTGAAAAAGATTATATAAAAATCAAAAACAACAAAACTTTCAAACTTCAAGTTAACAATTTGCTTAAAAACTTTGTAGGACGACCTACCCCTTTATATTTAGCAGAAAGAACATCAAAAAATATTGGTGGTGCAAAAATTTACCTCAAACGAGAAGACTTGGCCCATACCGGCGCTCATAAAATTAATAACACCGTAGGTCAAGCAATATTAGCAAAAGCTATGGGTAAAAAAAGGATTATCGCTGAAACCGGTGCGGGACAGCATGGTGTAGCCACCGCAACTGTATGTGCGCTATTGGGGCTTGAATGTGAAATCTATATGGGCCTCTTGGATACTTACAGGCAGTCAATCAATGTTCAGAGAATGGAACTACTTGGAGCAAAAGTTGTTCCAGTAAAATCAGGCTCACAAACTCTGAAAGACGCGCTCAATGAAGCATTGCGAGATTGGGTAACAAATGTCAAAGATACTTTTTATATAATAGGAAGCGTTGCTGGCCCTCATCCATATCCAATGATTGTTAGAGATTTTCAATCAATAATTGGGAAAGAGGCTCGAAAACAAATTCTTAACATAGAATCAAAATTGCCCAATCTCTTGGTCGCTTGTGTTGGTGGGGGCTCGAATGCAATTGGATTGTTCCATCCATTTTTGAATGATAAAAATGTAAAAATGGTTGGTGTTGAAGCTGGAGGTATTGGTATCAATACCGGTCTACATGCAGCTAGCATCACTGCAGGAAGCGTTGGCGTACTACACGGAAGCAAGACTTATATTTTGCAAGACCAGCACGGTCAGATAAAAGAAACCCATTCAGTATCTGCGGGTCTAGACTATCCTGGTGTTGGACCTGAACA
>PVBE012255590.1_pt1 | contig 18598 bp, 24 predicted proteins | sample 1631181 | NCBI WGS metagenome assembly PVBE01 (sample SAMN08397723, study PRJNA350692) | Marine metagenome, whole genome shotgun sequencing project. | isolation source: water | place: Pacific Ocean | collected 2012-04
CATTGATGATTAAGATTGTGATCAGGATCTAGATTGAGCATTGATGCAAGAGATTGTTGCTTAGAGCCCAGACACACCAACACGTGCTTGAGGCACGGTGGCGGATGTTAACTTGTTGGCCCATGTTTTTTACGGTCCGCTTCTTTTGATGCATTTTGGCTCACTTTGGGGCCCCATTTGCGAGAAATTGGAGCCCAAAAAACTGCATCGAAAAATGAGTGCAGAATCTGGGGGGGAGGGTCGCTGCAGGTAGATCAGGTAATGGGGTCTGGATCCCCTTAAAGGACAATGCAAAACACCCAAAACCATCGAGATCAGGATCAAGATTGAGCATTGATGATTGAGATTGTGATTAGGACCGTGATGGGCGTGTCCCCTACAGGTCCTGGTGCACCAAAATGGTCGATACATGGTTTCGGCCCTTCGAACAAAAATGGTGCTTTTGTTGGTTGTTTAGATGGTCGACATCTCGAAAGGTTGGTCGCATCTGCCACACGTTGCAAGCGTTCCGTTGTGTTTCTTTTGTGTTTCCACGCAGTGCCCTCATGCGTGCAGTCTCTCGCTCTCCTTTGCTCTCTTGTTGGGGTTTTGCTCGGAGGCTCAAAGGGGATTCAGTGCTGAGAGAAGCCATGCGTGTTCCTAGCAACATCTATACAATGCCACTCGGTCTCAAGAAGGGCTCATTCTGGGGCTGCGGACTGGGTGAAGGAGTGGAGCTGGGTGGGGCGGCTACGCCCAGAAAAAGGGGGGGGTGAGGAAGGCTACTAGGGGAGGCAAGGATGAGAATGGTATGGTCATGGAGGATTGGGGGTTGGGTGGCGTAGGGGATCGGTCCTCCTGGGCAGTGTGTCTGGGCCCCCCTCATGGTAAATGGTCATGAGCATGACCTATCCGGGCAGTGTTTTCCCGAAAATGGTCATGGGCATGCCCTGCCGAATGCCCATGGTCACAAAATGGTCATGGGCATGCCCAGCCGAATGCCCCATGGTAAGAAAATGGTCACGGGCATGCCCGGCCGAATGCCCCATGGTCAGGAAATGGTCATGGGCATGAAAACCCGAATGCCCCATGGTCAGAAAATGGTCATGGGCATGAAAACCCGAATGCCCATGGTCAGAAAATGGTCACGGGCATTCTTGGCCGAATGCACATGGTTGACAAATTGAAGAAAAAATATTGGAAAATAACACAAACATATTTAAAAAAATGGTCTGCCCATGAAAACCTAGCCGCCTTGAAAAATAAAAATGGTCTGCATATGAAAACCTCGCCGTCCCCGCTCCATAAAATGGTCTACCCTATGAAAACCTCTCCGCCCCCCTCGACGAAATGGTCTGCCCTATGAAAACCTCTCCGCCCGCAATCCATGAAATGGTCCACCCTATGAAAATCTGCCCCGCCCTCCTCCATGAAATGGTCTACCCCATAAAAAATCTCACACACACCCATCCATGAAATGGTCTACCATATGAAAACGCCCTGCCCCCCCCTCCATGAAATGGTCTACACCATGACCTCCCCCCCGCTCCCCCGCCATGAAATGGTCCTCAGCAGGAAAATGACACATCCAGGACCTTCCCACGTGGTGCCCAGGGGCTCCCGTAGCAATTTCGGAATCCAGGGACCTAGCTGGGGGGGTGGAGTGGGGGGTCGGGGTCAGCGGCACATGCTGTGCGGAGTCTCACGCATGGCTTCTTGCACCCTCGCATGCATGCACCCCAGACTCGAGGGGGAGATACAATCAAACATACAATATACAATATACATGCCCAGGCCCATTATTGCTCCATTTGGGGAATGGCGAGGTGCTTCATTTTCGCAGCGCTGACACATTTTATGACGTTTTTTTGCGAACGGCCATACCATTTGCATTTCACTTGGGGCATTTTTTTCAATGGCCGAACCAAACAAACACAATTTTATTTTGGGGCATTCCAAATTTGCTAAAAACATTTTTCTATATGTTGTTTGACTTTTGGTGAAAACGGGGCTGTAGGGGGACACGCCCATCACGGGATTAGGATCTAGATTGAGCATTGATGCAAGAGATTGTTGCTTAGAGCCCAGACACACCAACACGTGCTTGAGGCACGGTGGCGGATATATATATATATATATATATGTATATCCGTAGCCATTTTGGCTCAAGGCTGCAACCTCTTTTGCGATCGGCTTGGGCTCTTGGCTCGGGCTGTTTTGGTTGTGGCTGGGGCTCGTGTGCGCCTGAGTCTATCAGCTCAAAAAAAATGATTTGTGTTGGAACGTTAATCAGATAGGAATACTTGATCTTGTGCAATGGCAGTCATTCCAGGCTATATGAAGGGGTTCGTGGGTCAGGGTAAGTCTTACGCTCCTGGCCCCTATTCGCAGGTTATGTCTGGATTTATTCCGCCGCAGCACAAGGGCAACGGGCAGCACATCTCTGTCCAGGGTTCCCTTGGCCAGTACAGTACCTACAACGGAGCACCCTATGCACAGTCAGGTGGCGGCTATGACTATGGTGCAGGCGAATTTGGAGGCAAAGGCATTCAATACCCCGCGTCCAACCAGCTTCCATTCGCCGATTCTCCGTTTTACATCGGTGGCAATATTGGAAAAGGCTCCCTCGGTGCTGGTGGGTTCGGTCCACCCCCACCACCGCCACCTGGCAAGGGTGGCCCAACTGGTATTTCTTACACATCCGCAGCGCAGTTACCATTTGCAGATTCGCCCTTCTATCGTTACCATCTTGCAGATCCGTCACGCCCTCCTGTTGTCAATCAATCTTACAAGACATGCCGTACGTGTGGGTATGAAGCCAATCTGAAGCGGCACAAGTGGTGCAACCAATGCAGAGTAGCGTTCCCAACAGCGCCGACTCCTATCCCTGGTCAATTCCCCAAAGCTCCTACTACTGCAAAGGAGGTCGACCCTGTCACCGGTCTTTTGCCCGGCTATGTATTTCAAAACGCCACACGCGCTCCACCCATTGACACAACATTTGGTATCACGACATTGCCTAACCGTCCAGAACTTCGTACAGCCCATCCGTGGTTCCCACCAGCTCCTCCTGGAGGTAATTTGCCCTTGCCACCAACCATGAAGCCGCCACCTGGTAACCCGCCTACAGCTAGCGATTTTAACCCCGATGGCACCAGAAAACTATCAAGCATTCCTCCTATTATCACTCCTTCCCCACCACCTCCAGGACTGTGGCCACCACAACCGGTGTCACCAGACAAGCTTGCATCTGCCCCGAAGTTTGTACCTCCACCACCGCACATGATGAGTTCTCAATCTGCTCCTACTGCGACCGCTGGGAGCAGCTTTGATTCGGTGAGTCCCCCTTCGAGCATTGAGCCGCCACGTCTGAGTCCTGAGCCATGGCAATCTAGCATAATCGATTGCACGAATATAAACTTTTTTGTCCCGAGTTCTTGGCCCCCTTGGTTTTCCAAAGCACTCATTTTGCCGAAGTGCAAAGAAGCATTGTTCATCAATGCCTTGCCAAATCCCCCTGCGTGGCTTGTGCAATGTTTAAAGCGAACGCACATATCCCTACTCATCTCCTCGGTTCAGTCAGACCCTCAGACTCCCTTGTCTCCACCCCCTTTGTTGAGGAGCCTGAGATGAGTAGGGATAAAGCGCTTGGGTTTGTCCGCGATTTCTTGGCAGATGATTTTCCCCCACCGCCCGATGAGTCCACATTCTGTAATATGAATGTGCTTCAGCTCAAGGGTATTCTCGAGCTGTGGATGTCCCAGTTGCTCACTTGTCAAAAGCTTTCGTCTATGTTTGCAGACGTTAGGTCCAAGTGTGATCGTAGCCTTGTTGCTGTCCACGACCATATTGAGCTCAGCAATGCATTTGTTGGCAAGCTCTCCGCAGTAATTGCGTCTCGCCCTTCAGAGGATGAACAATTACCCCCCTCCCCCCCCTCAAGAGCCAGAGTCTCTCCCCAAAAAAATTGCTGCAATCCTCGCTAGGGTGTCTAATGCATTGGTGTCGGTATCTAGGTCCCGCTCCTGTGACAATGATGAAGCTCTCTCATTAACCAACGCGTCCAAGTTTTTGGACAAACTCACAGCCTCTAATGCTTCTGCGTCCGATGAGGAAATTTCGATCATTGATGCAGCCGATGCCATAATGGCCCTTCCATCGGAGCTGCGCATAATGGCAGAGGGTGGCGAGGACTCGGCTCCCACGAAGCGAGTTCGTTTGTCTGCAGGTGACCCATCTGCGCATGTGCCAGATGCGGATTCAATGCCTCACGCAGTTAACGATCCATATGCCACTATCCCCATTGATGTGTCGTCCCCACTTCCATCGGACCCTTCCCTCTCTTCCGATCCCCCCTCTGCGGCCCTCTCCCCTCCCTCTTCGGTCGGGCTTTCTCCCTCGGAAGTTGCTGGTTCGCAGAATTCCGTATGCCCTCCAGATGTTGTTCCTCACCCGAAGCAGCGTCTCAAGGGTAAGCAGGTTGTGAGTGTGAATTCCCCCAATATCGTCACATCTTGTCAGTCCCAGAAATCTGTTGCCACTCTATGCTCTCATTTTGAATTGTCCCCTCGTGGAGCGAGTGGCAAGGACACTCAGGATTTCGATCCTCGTACTGGCAACCCTTTCGTGTCTCTGGGGGACGATGGAGTCGTCTCGGAGTCCCTCTCATCTATGGACGATGAGCAGACAGCCCCGAGTGATGTTGTTAGGCCTGTGCCCAATGTGAAGGCTGCTGCTGCCCTTAAACCCACCACCCCAGTCTCATTGTCCAGAACACAAAAGAGGAACCTTGATAAGAAACATAAAAAGCTCAAAGAAGCTGCCGCTGCTGGGACTTGACTATACCCTGATATGGGTATTGTCGAGGTCGTCTGTGTAGGTCTCATTGGCTCGTGTGTTTGTGCCAGTCCTTTTGTACCGAGTCTTGTACATCACGACATGTTGTCTTCACATCCATGCGTGTGTATTTGTGGCTTTGGTCTCAGCGCTTGTAGCAGCGTGGTCGACTTTGGTCGTTGGATTGGTCTTGGTCATTGGGCCTCTTGTCGCCCTGATTGTGCTCGAAATCACGATGGTGCTGTCGTTGTTTGTAGTCCTTTCGCCGTTAGCAGCGTTGTTGCAGAAGGATTGTGTACTTGTTATGTTCGTTATGCAGAGTACAAGATTGACAGTTGGAGCCTCAGTCCTGAGATAGGTTACCCATGTGATCGCATGGCGTCCTCTCTCTTACTTGGTGGTATCTCATTGTTGCCGAGTTGTCAGCGCAATGCTCAAGTGATGTGGCCTGTAGGATCTTCTCCTCTGCCTCGCTCTCTCTCCATGTCTGTTGGGGATAGACAGGAGCTCGGTAGTGACGCGATCTGTGATTGTTGCCCTTTGCATACTGTACATAATGCACAGGATTCAGCCTGTCTATAACTTTAAAGAGCAAGCGCTTTTGTTCCATGGTCCTTGCATATGTCTACAGTGGCATATTTCATTTGACCACTCAGATTGTGAGGATCGATCCTTGTGGTGCTGTGCCAGTGGATGGTGTGGCCCTAGTGATCAGTGTGCTGCTGGATCGATCTCACATATTCACCAAGGCCATAGTTTTTCTCTGGTTGCTCTACCCCAGATGCTTGGTTCTACCCTGTTGATAGATACTCGTAATGCATGTAATGTGTATGATGTCCATCTAGAGCATGTAACTCATGATCGCATTAGCGGTGAACCTGGCTCTTTCATCTGGGCAGCATGGCTGTATGGGAGAATCTTTGAGTTATCTTATGCGATTGAGTGTGTTTCACCCAGTGGACCAATTGGGTATTTAGTGGGTGATGGGGGCATCATTCTTTGCGATGGCAAAGTTGATTCACAATTTGTTGACAGCCCCTTGCGATCCAGTCCTAACTCCTTCCCTGAGTTGTGGCTAGATCAAGGTCCCTCACACATATTAGATACGTGTTGTAGTGAGCGCTGTGATGGTGCAGTACCACCCTCCCCCTCGATTACTGATTTTGATGTTGAGGGCCGATTTATAGACAATCATGGTTGTGTTAACAATTGTAGCTTTTCCTTTGATGATCCTGATCCCCACGGCTGTGGTTCAGGCTCCCCCTTCACTGATGTTGGATTATTTGTACAGTGTAATGCGAGGTTGGATGTCTCTGATAAATTGCTTAACGATGCAGGCATGATTGAGCCAGTTAGTGAAATCAGCGTACATCCGACCTCTGGTTGCTCCCATGTTAGTGATTTTTGCGGCGTTGTAAGCGGTGTAATTCGCCCTTCGGATTTAGTTTTCGACGATTCGGAATCTCTCGTTGAATTAATTAATAAGATCAAAGTTGCTGCTTCTCGATCTATCGAGATTCCGATTCCACTTTTTTATGAATTGCTTCTGCCCGACTCCTATATTTCTTCAGCAGGAGTTCCTCATAGCGTTACTCACAATGATTGTAGCAAAGCTCTCTTCAAGCAGTTTGATGATAATGACAATGGCAGTGATATGCCTCTCTCTTTGCTCTCTCCCTCGTGTTTTAGGCCCGATCGCCTTAGTTGTGGATGTGGTGTAAAAGCTAGAATTACTTTTGATGGTGGTAGCGCGAACGCAAGCGCTGTACGTGGCAAATGCTTCTTTATCTATAGCGAAATCTTTAACCGCATCCCTAGCGGCGTACCAGCCCCTTGTTGCATGTCAGGTCACTATATTTCAAAGGTCAGGTGTGGTCATATTGTCTGCAGTGCCACAATAGGCTGTGACCCCCATTTCACTGTGACCCATGCTGTTTCACAACTCGGGGGTCTGCAGTGCCACAATAGGGGGTGTGAGTCGCTTCACTGTGACAGCCGAACCCCACCTGAAGGCTCTTGTGGTAATTATGGTTGCGATGGTCGTGTGAGTAACGATTACGCCTGCAGCGTTGGCAGAATTGCCCTTGCTTCCTCAGTAATTCAGCTTCAACTGTTAACGCCCAATGTGTTATGTCTTGCATCGGGACCTTGATGTGTGGTAACATGCCCGCGCCACCGATCCTTTCGACACACATTGACCTTAATTATGGGATAGTTGCCATATTCTCTCTCGCATCCTCCCCTCCTCTTGTTGGCGTTCGTCGGTCTAACGATTCTAGTGGTTGGTGTGTTATTCCTCTCGCTTCACTATTTATTTTCGAAGGCAACGTTTATCCCATTTGCACGATTAGTAGATGTGGTAGGAACATCAATGTCAAACGTGGTGCACTATGTGTTGGTTGCAGTAGTTGCAGCGATAGTCGCCTGTTACCGCTCCTGTTTGACGCTGATAATGATGTGGGATGCAACAATTCATGTTCATCTCCACTTCCTGGTGGAAACTTCCCATGCGCAAATCCGTTCCATTCTTGGTACTTCCCAACTTGTTGCAATGCGGGTGCTGTTGGAGATAGATGTGGTGTTGTGCTTGCGCACACCTCCTGTAGTCACCGAGATTTAGAATGTGAAGGTAACACTCATTGTCGTTGTATGCGATCCAAAAAATGTCGGTGTCCACACTGTTCGTGGTGACAGTCCTTTCCTAAACTTCAAGAACTCCGATGCAAGTGCATGTGCATGTCCTCCTTCCTCTTATTCTCTGCTACTTTCCTCTTCCTTTTCCTCTATTTTTGGCTCTCAAGTTCGTGGTGATTCCGATTATTCTGCTTTCGATTGCTTTAGTGAGGCAGATTTTGTTGTTCGCTGTTGTGTTTGGCCTGGTTGTAGCTGTTGGGAGTGCGCTGGGGTGTGCGTTCGTTGTAGTAGACCTGGGAGTGGCGTCTGTGTTTTCTGCCGCTCGTGTGTTGTTAATGTCGCCACTCCTTGCGTCTCTGGCTCTGGCGTTGGCTGTGCCTCAGGTGTTCGTTATCTCTGTCGTTGTAGTATGTATCGTTGTGATTGTGTTAATTCCCCTCAGGTTGGCGATGCTGGAGATCGCTTTGGCTTATATTGTGATTATGACATCTATGTTGCTTCGTCGGGTCTTAGTCGTGGCTGTGCTAACTTCGTGAATTTCGGCTTGTATTATGGTGTTTGCAGTGTTAGTGCCGTTGGTTGCGACCTATTGTCACATAGTGTTCCTGTCGCAGACTCTCTTGACACTCTTGCAGGTTCACGAGGTGTATCGGTCGTAGACTCTCTTGACACTCTCGCTGGTACGCCTTTGGTCCAGGCTTTGTCTAACGACCCTGTCGCAGACTCTTCGGACACTCTTGCAGGGTTGGGCGGTGCATCGGTCGCAGACTCTCTTGACACTCTCGCTGGTGCATCGTTGGTCCAGGTTTTGTTTCCCTCTTGTTACGACTCTGTCGCAGACTCTTCGGACACTCTTGCAGGGTTGGACGGTGTATTGGTCGCAGACTCTCTTGACACTCTCGCTAGTGCATCGTTGGTCCAGGCTTCTTCTCACTTGTACGATGTCCAGTGCCTACCACCACTTAAAAAAATGACGACGATGTTTGACGTGGTGATGATGTGCAGAGTGAGCAGAGCAATAGCAGAATCCCCAAAGCTGGACTTCACATTGTTAATAATCCTTGCACGTGTTGCCAGGTAACTCCCACTCCATGTGGGTCTCACGAAGGTGATGTTTGTCAATATGTAGTTGCTTGTCTTTGGAGACGAACCCCAGCAACTGGGGTTCGTTGTGTCGAGTCATCCCCCTACCTCACTCCTGATCGACACTCGGAGGCGCCCCATATTGGTCTGGGTTCCTCCGCTCTCAGCCCATATCGTCTTGTCGGTGGTGAGCGGGCCCTCACCTGTGCTTGTGGGAGTTCCCTTGAATCGGTCATTCTTGATAATAGCTTAGCACGCCGTTTGTCTAATGATAGCTCCCCATGTATCGAGTGTCACGACACATGCCATGTTTGTTGGAAGTTTCCCACAGGCTTTTGTGCCCATGCTGTAGCTCGTCTTGGTCCCATCCAGTCTTGTGTTGCCATTGGAAGTGACATCCGCAGACAAGGGATTAGAAACAGAGGTTGATCTCAGTAGCGGTAGTAGTAAATTTGTTGTTTGTACTGTCCCTGCACATTCCGATGTATTAGTTGGCTCTGCAGCTGTTCGCTCATTCTTTAATTCGGTTTCACGTGACCCAGGCTCGATATGTGCTGTTGATTACAACCCACTTTTAAATCCATCGCTTCCACCTTGCAAAACTGTGTACGAGAATCCATCCCTGTGGTTCACCGATGTTATTGGGCCCCATCTTGACCTTGAGGGTGGTTTCTTGCACAAGTTTAAAACCTTCAATGTGTCTCAAGATGTGGCGAGAATTTTTAAGGAAGCGTCCAGCGACCTCCCTGAATTCGCGCAGTGCGGGTATGAATTTATTAATCACATTGTTGACTCAAATATTGATGTTTACAGAGGTGTTATCAAGGGTTGTCCGCTTAAGGAACACTGTCGTGTTTTCTTTGAAACCACTGATCTGTCGTATGCTTCCCTTGTGATGTTAGTAAAGTTTATGTATATACAGACGGTGGTTTCAATCCAACCATTGAGGATGATCGCACGACTTGGGGTTTGTGTATTGTAGTTGTTGGCAAGTCTGACAATATGCATGTTTGGTGTTCTGCTGGGGGGGGGGTTGTCCCTTTTGAATCGGATCACCCTGCGTATCTTGGCGAAGCACTGCCTTCATCGTCGTTTGTTGCGGAGGTGTGCTCTCAAGTTGTTGCTGAAATTGTTCTGCTTCAGTGGTGTCATATGTTTGCTCTTTGCCCGCTACCCCAGTTGTTTTTGTGTTTGATAGCACCTCTGCCAATTACGTTGCATCTTCGAGTGTGCATGCCAAATCACAACCAGTCTTGAGTGAGTTTGCTAATGTTATTAACACAATTTGTGTGTCAATACTCAATATCCAGTATTCTCATGTTCATAGCCACAACCTACACCCCTTTAATGATTATGTTGACAGCATTTGTACACATATAAAGAATAGGTTTCAGCACACTCCGCTTGTCGTTGGTCCCATTGGCATCGAGCTTATTCGCTCTGCAGATCATTATTGTGCCCACCTGTGTGGTGGGGTTGCCCAACAGCTTTTTCTCGGTGGTGAGGCGTGCCTTACCCAACTCGCGAGTATAGAGCCCAAATGTGTAGGGCGTATTATTGATGGTGATGGTATGACTCCCCTTGAGGCTGTTCATGATGGTCTTTATACTCGCGAAGTCAAGTGCGTTCAACACAACATATGTACAGGATCTCCAGTTAACAGATCTACCTTGGCCGTTGGGATGATCTGCAATCATGTCTTCTGTATGTTTGTGCAAGAAGGTAGATCTAGAAGTTCTGGCATTTTCATGTTCGAAGGTATTTTGGTTTGCAGGTCCCAGGGCCTTCAAGGTCAGTATGGATGCGAGGTTTGGATCAATCCAAACGTTGTTGTTGCCTCTCGCTTTGACCGCAAGTTTAAGGTCACTGAGGAGAATCTGTCAATATTGAGTGCCAAACCTCGCTCCATTGTAGTGTCTCTGTCCCTAGGCCCCATTTCTTGTTCACTTGTTAGTCTCCATGCTCCCCATGCAACCTCACCACAGTTTACATCTTGGTGGGATGGGTATAGTGAGTTATGGGACGTCGCAACAAATAATTCTGAACATGTTTTGTGTTGTGCGGACCTTAACTACGCGTTTAGTCGTCATGACTCTCACTCTTGTCTCGGGGAGGTTAAAAATGTTGGTAAATCGTTGCGCTGTCCCATATCTTCAAGGGTAATGACCGAAGTAAGTGCATGTGGTTGCAAGGTTGCCAGCTCCTTTGAGGAACTATGTCGGCAAGAATATGTTGCTTCTCCGTACACGTATTGCACCAAAGATGAGAGCAGTTATTCTTGCATTGACCACTTCCTTGTAGGTGGAGGCATCTCCACTTCGCGTAAGTCGATCAATCACATTTTTCCATTGCTTTTGTTCACACTTAACGATCACTTTCCAATCAGTGGCTTTTTCACAATTCCTCCAAGCTTCGTTGATAAAGGTCTTGGTTCATGTAGGAGTGTTCCCCACGATGTTAAGAGGGTTGGTGACCCTGTTTGTGATGCCAAGTTCCTTGCTGCGTTGTCTGCTGCCCCTGCTGTTCCCTTGATGTTCGAACCGACCTCTCATTGCCGTCTCTTGGAGGAAATTGTAGTTGGTGCAGCTTGTGATGCCTATCCTTTAAAAAAAATCGGAAGAAGCAGGAGTGGGTTAGCGACCTTTCTCTTAAGTTTTTAAAGGATAGGGATCAAGTCTTGAGTGAGTTTCAAAAGTGTAGGAAGTCTCTTTGTAATGCACCATTGCTTGCGGTTTTTAAGTTTTGGGCACGTTGTCAATTTTTTAAGTACTCCACAATTCCAGGTTTTTTACTCTCGATCCCACCTGATTCGATATTATCGAGCATATGCCAAGCTTGGGTACCACAACAGGCATGTGTCTGCATTCCCTGAGATGGATAAGTTGAATATGCTCGATAGTAAATCTCAGGAGATCGAGAAAATCCTTGTTGACTCAGTTGACATCACTTCGATTCACCGACACATCGAATCGTTGAAGTTTTATGCCAAGAATTCTGCTCGCAAAGTTATGAGGGTGAATCGAAGCGATGGTCGTCCATCCACATCTAGGTCAGAGGAAAAACAAGTTTTTCACCGCTCGCATTTTTCAAGTCAGCTTGGGGCGTCGTTCGGCACCATTGAACGATCACATTCTGATTCTTTGGACTCCCTACGTGACCTTAAAGTTAGTACATCGGGGGTTGGGGCTTCCAGCGTTTTCCCAGGCATTAGCTCTCTCGCTAAATTACTTAAGTCTGCCGGTCTTGGGGCGGGTGGGGAGGATAGGGTTCGTGGTCAGCTGTGTAGGCGTTTATCTAGAGCTTTTTCATGTTTGTATTACCCCCTCATGTTTAAGTTGGCTTGCTTACTCTCCCCCCCCCCTCCAATGGCGTGGTGGTGTCCTTCAAGAGTTATTTAAGAACAAGGGCTCGTCCTCCTCCCCTGATAATTATCGTGATATTATGCTCGGCTCTGTCCCTGGTAAGTGTTTCACTAGTCATATTAGGTCTCATCTTGTTCCAGTTGCCAAGGTGCTATGTGGTGGTTCACAGTTTGGCTCAGGGCTCAATGGTGGTGAGACAGCGTTTGCGCATCTTTATGTTAGGTTGTTTTTTGATTATTGCAAGCACCATAAGCTTTCTTGTGCTAACATTTTTATGGATATAGTTACTGCGTTTGCAGTACTGCTACGCAGGATTTTGTTTGATGAGTTTGATAATGATGGGACCTGGCTTAGGAAGCTTTCCGCTGCAGGTTTCCCGATGATGATATTAGTAGTGTTATTGATGTTGCTAATGATAGGGATTGGGTGAAGGATGTTATTTGTATGTCTGATGGTTGTAGCTTTGCTTGGGGTCTTGTTATTAAGTTCTATTGTAACACTTGGTGTTCTCAGGATTATGTTGAAAGTGTTGTCAGGACCTCTCTTGGATGCATGGCTGGTACTCCCCCTGCTGATATTATGTATGCCCTTGCCTTCTCTAGAGTCCTTGCTAAGTTCAATGATGCTCTTGATGCTCATGGCCTTAGGTCCTCCTTGTCTACTCATGTGGGCCCAGTTATTGATTTGGTAGATGTTGATTGTTGTGATGATACTGTTGTTCCTGTGGTTGCTCCTGCCAGTGAGCTTGTTGATAAGTGTGTTGATATTGTTTATTACGCTTGTGCTGTTTTCACGTCTTATGGGTTAGTTCTCAATTTTGCTACTAACAAGACCAATGTTATGGCTAGGTTTGTTGGCAAAGGCTCGGTTGGTGCCAAAGAGAGAGCTGTTTTTTAATGATTGTGAGGCCTCTTTTGAGTTTTATGGTTGTCGTATTTGTTTAAAGTTTGTTGATGCGCATAAACATATGGGTACTATTTCTTCTCTCACACATGATCTTAGTCAGGAGGTTTCCACTAGGGCTGCCGTGATTAGATCTGGCACTAAGGCCATTAAGAGTGTCGTCTGCAATCCCAACTTTCCCCTTAAGAGGAAGCTTACTTATGTTAAGGCTCACCTTTTTTCTAGTGGCTTCTTCCAGTGTTCAACTTGGGGTCCTTTGTCCCCTGCGTTGTATGGTAAGATTCATAGCTCGGTCATTCAAGTGTATCGCGTTGCTACTAAGAATCAGTTTGATCCTTCTATTATTAATTTTATGTTTTCTGATGCTGATCTTATTCGTGAGTGTGACCTTGTTTCCCCTATGTCTATTATTCGGTATAGCCGTATTTCCCTATTTGCCCGTATTGCTGGTAAGTCCCCGCTATGCTTGGTTAACTTGTTAAAGGTTGTGTGGAATTGTGACTTTGGGTGGATTAGTGCTCTTAGGAGTGACGTTAAGTGGCTGTCGTACTCTGGTCTTCTCGTTGCCCCACCCGAGGATATTCCTGCTGTGTATGATTCGATTCAGGTTGATTATCGCTCGTTTATTCGCTCTGTTCGTCGTTATTCTCTAACCAAGTTTGCTAACTTCGATGTTCCTGTTTCTATTCCTTCTGTTGCTCCTCCTATTTTCTTTAATTCATATTGTTTAGACTGTGGCAAATGCTTTTCTTCTTATCAGCGCTAAGCTTTACATCGTAAAATTAAACATGGTGCTCGGGACCCTGTCGATTGTCTTGTTGATTCTGTCCATTGTCCGGTTTGTATGTTGTTCTTTCACAATAGAGTTAGGCTTCTTAACCATCTTAAGTATCGTTCGTCTGTTTGTCGTCTTAATTTAATTGTTGCTGGTCCCATTATTTCTCCAGAAAGTGCTGATAAGTTAGATGAGGATTGTCGCGAGATGAGGAGGAGGCTTTATGCCGTTGGGCTACGCGCACATGCCGCGGTTGAGCCATGCTTTCGCTTATGCGGTCCTTTACCTCTTCCTCTTGTTGTTGATTGGAACAGACACAGCAATAAATGCCATATCCTAGGTTTGGGTCGTAATCATCATTGAACATGCATTGATTTTATATTGCTGTGTTTATTCCTTTCGCCATTGATCCGTAGCCATTTTGGCTCAAGGCTGGTAAATCCTTCGGCTTGTCCCTTGTGGACTGGCCGGTTCTGGGTTGTGGCCTACCGTATCGCCATTTGGCTCAATTCTTGCCCCGCGCACCCACTCACCCGTTTTCACAACTCCACTTGTACGATCTCTGGCGCAGGTGGCGTCCCTGCTCGAGTGTACTTATATGCCGTGGGAACAGGTTTGGGTATCCAGTCGTGGACGTAAAGGTACTGGCAAAGGCAAAGGCAAAGACAGCGATGGAGGGAACGACGGTAAAGGGCATAGCCAGTCAAACTCTAACGCCAAGCGCTTTTGCTACTGCAGCAACAGGGACTGCCCTGAATACATGTTGAAAGCACGTTGCTTCCTTGGGAATAATATTCCCAAGGAATGCAAGTTCTGTGATCAGGACTTTATCCTCCCGCCCGGCTTTAAGCCTGGCCCAAGGACTCCTGCAACAGATCGTCCTAATGACAGGTCCAGGCCACAAGAGCGCGTAGCGCCAGCCAAAAGGACCGGTAGCGGAGGCAAGGACAAAGAGAAAGACGTTAAAGCAGCCAAGGCTATGTTGGCCCAACTGCTAGAGGCCGGACTTACGGACAAGGCCGAAAAGATCCTTAAGGACAATGGTTTCCCAGTAGTCAAAGATAACGACTTCGAAGTCTCAACCCAGCAGTTTCGTCAGGCCAAAAAAGTTGCTAACGACCTAATTAATAAAGTCGAGGGCCAGCGTAAACGTTTCGCTAGTCTCGTAGAGCAAGCGGAGCAGGCCCAGCAAAAGATGCAGCAGTATGAAGCTGATCTTGCAATAGCTCAGAGTAAGTTAGCTGAAGCGTCGTCTCTCCACGCTCAAGCCTGTGGCCTCGATCGCGTTATCGACCATAGGGTCGGGAAAGAGAACCCTAAAGCAGCCAACTATTTCGGGCAAATGCGCGAAGCCTTCGCCGCCTTCGTCCCTCCTCAGGGAGGAGAAGATGCCTTTAACAGGCTGCGCGAGACGGTTCTTTCTCAGTCACTCGACTTCTTTACTGATTCGACCCAGCAGTTCAGGCTCGATGCTAGCGATGCCGTCGATGTCGATCATAATGGAGATCACGAGCCTGAAGCTAGTCAACTTATAGGTGACGTAGAGGATGAGGACGAAGATGATACCACTCCACCCTTTCCTCCAGAATATCTCGGCGATGGAACTGGACCAATCGCCGATGAGTCCTTTGGGCCCTCAAAGACTCCTTCAAAGGCACGCGAGGCTAGCTTGCCTTATGTTACAGGAGGCTCAGCTGAATGGCCCCAGACTGACGTAACGTTGTCTAAAAATAAGCTTAAAGACTTGATTAAGAAAAATGCCGCATTAGCGGCAGAAGTCCACCCTTCCTCGTCGTCTACAGCGGCTACGCGTATGGCTGGAGATCCTGGCATCTGAATCCCTGCGTCGGATGGTCGAAAACGCCAAGTAAGCCGTCCGGTGACGCTTTCAGATAAAAGGCATGCAGGCAGTGTCAACACTTCAGCCATTCCTCATCCAGAGGATTTGGAGCTCACGAATAAATGGGAAATTATACATCAGGACCAAAAATTAGCCACTGCATTTTTCGGTAGACCAGTCGGAGAGGATAACCTCAAAAACTTATATGGTCTTCCTGCGGCCACATTTGAGCAGCTAGCCCTTTCCTTGCCGTGGGAATCTGTTTATAATGACTCGGGCGTTATACTTCGCCATAGTTGCTGGCTCACAACTGCAGGATGTATTTGTAAATACTACTACAGCCCAAAGGAATGGCAGCCATCCCCATGTCCTGATTGGCTCAACACGTTTACCGACAAAGTTTTAAGCCTGTGTGGAGTTACCGACAGACCTCATGGTATCAATTGCAATCTTTTTGATGATGGGATACAGGCACTTGGCTGGCATTCTGATAACGAACCCTTGTTTGGTCAGATGAAAAGCTTTAGATCCATCATCTCACTTTCTCTTGGTGCAGACAGGTTATTCGAGATCAGACGCAACTTAGCCAAAGATACGATGGAAGTTAATCTGTCATCTGGAGATCTTTTAATTATGACTGATTTTGCACAAAAGTTCGTCCAGCACAGAATAACGTATGACCCATCAGTTCGGAAGCGTCGTTTCAATTTCACTTGGAGGTTTTTACACCATAATCATATTTGTGCGCATGCTGGCACCCAGGTTTATAACGACTTCCTGATTCCTTCCTGAAGGTTAGCAACCACCGCAGCACGTTCAAAGATATCTTGGACCACTACTCCCGACGAACATTGTACGCTTAGTTTTTCGAGTGAACAGGATATTATAGGCCCTGTTCGTCGTGGAAACCACTTCAATGAGCAAGTTAAAACTAACCGGCTAACTTGTCCAGGCCAACACCTAGTAGCACCAGCCTCTGGCCGAGCGTCCGTTGTAAAATTTAACTTGCTTCCCGAAGTGGTTCCCGTAGCGCCCGTTTTTCCTTTACTAACCACTCCTCAACCACACATAGGAGATACAAATAAAACCCAAAACAGGGTAGAAGTGAGGGCTTTTGAAATAAGCTGGCTTTATGCTAATATATCTTCGTTCAGCCAACACGCTCAAGACTATATTGCCAACTTGCCCTCTAATATCAAGATAGTAGCATTAGTTGAAGCACATGAAATTATCACAAGTTATGTTGAGGAGTGGTTCAAGGCCAGAGGTTCAATGCAAGCTGCAACGGCGCACAGCAAACCTCTGGTGGATCGCACGGTGGTGAAGTTGTTGCGGTTAGAAAGCACATTATCAGCACACACATCAATAACGATGTGCTTAGTGAAGTGGCCAACCATTTCCAAGACCCACTCAGATTTGCAGCCAGAATAATCACGGTCAAACATCTCTCAGTTCTATTTGTCACAGTTTATTTATGGAGCGCTGAAGGTTTAACACAAAGGAACTGTGACATACTTAGGTCTATAGATATGATTAGAAAGCTTGTAAGGCTGCCTTTAGTCTGTTTGGGCGATTTCGATCTCCAGCTGCAAGAGTTCCTTGCCTCTGGATGGTTAGAGTTTTTCGATGCTTGCATCCTAGATCCCCGGGTCGCCAGTACACTCAAAGTAAGCACTAGCAGGGTGATTGATTTCGGTTTCGTTAGCAAATCCATTCACCAGATGTTCCTAGAACTTGTGCTCATTTCTGACGTACCTTGGGGTCCGCATTATGGTTTGTTACTTGGGGTCTGCTCGAGACCCAGAGCAATCAACGTTCTAGTGCAATGTAAACCTAAAGCGTTACCTTTGGATGAATTCGAGCAATTTTGGACACAACTAGACAGTGACTCGAGAGATCGAATCATCAAAAGAGCCACAAATAAAGCGAAAAGAATGCTAAGAAAAACAAAAAAACGCACCGGCGTAGCAATTTTGGGACATCCATCTACGACCTTAGATCAAGACCCCAAGGTGCAAGGCGATTTCAAAAGGCAAGCCATTCTTAATGGAGAATTGCTAGCCTTGCATTCCTTAGTTGCAGAGTTTACAGTTCTTCTTGCTCTAAATGTTCCCTCACAATCCCAGCATGCATATGTAGGACGCGCGTAATACCCCCTTTTTAAGTGGAAACCCCTTATTAGTAAAAAATGGGCTTCAGTAGGGGATTGGGCTTGTGGCCACATGCTGTATTGGGGGGAAACCAAAGGGGCACTGCAGCACCTGAGTGCTGCAGTGGCCCGTGCCTCAACCGAGGCTGTAAGTTCACTCGCGTGGTCGATCACTACACTACTTGACCACGCCATACTTCACATTGAAGACTTACCAAGTGAACTCGAAGCTGAGGTCAGGGCCTTACTAGCATTTATATCCAGCGTGACCCTTATTAGCTTGTCCCCGACAGCTTTGAACGAACTTAAAAATACAGCCCATAAAGTGTTATCCTTTTATGTTAATAAGCGACTTATTAAGTTGAGCCAGGAGTGGAGATCCCACGTCAGAGCTCAACTTAATAAAGGAGGTGGTAAACTTTTCCAGTATGTGTCTAAAATAGAAAAGAGTTATTTAAACGTAGATTGGAACAGAGACGGAGAAGTAGATATGAGTCCCCAAAAGTCTCTATCCCGTCAAGTTGACAAGTGGAAAGAGTTGTGGGCACCCCAGGAGATGTGTTTACCAGTTCAAAGCTTGCGGTTGAACTAGCTGCCTTCAGGGATCATGCGCTTCATCATGCGGAACATCTTGAGTTTACCTTGGAGCACCTCAACAAAGCTCTAGACAAATACAAGAATAATACCCTTGGGTCTGACTTGTGGGCCCCAGATGAACTCAGGAGGATTCCAGACGAGGTCAAAGTAGGGATAGCTAATGCTATTCAAGTCTCACTTAGGACTGTAGCGATACCCCACCAAAACTTGTTATCCCTAAACCCCTGCTTAGGGAAACCAGGAGGTGACTCTAGGACTATATGCAAAACGCCCGTGTTATACAGGATGTGTCTTAGGGCCAATGAATCAGTAGCCGAGTGGGAGGCCGAGCATAACATGGCTTTCGACTCTGCTAAAAAGAGTTCATCCGCACTTAGCGCAGCCGTACTTAGGAATATTATAGCAGAAGTCTCCTCTTGGTTGGGATTTTTCAGCGCATC
>PVBE010137061.1_pt1 | contig 18597 bp, 16 predicted proteins | sample 1631181 | NCBI WGS metagenome assembly PVBE01 (sample SAMN08397723, study PRJNA350692) | Marine metagenome, whole genome shotgun sequencing project. | isolation source: water | place: Pacific Ocean | collected 2012-04
ACCATCCTCAAGATGGCTTTGTCAGTCGGCTTCAGATCACTTGGTTTCCCTCCTATCTGCGACTCAAGCTACAGGGCTCCTGACTCTTGCCCTGGCGGGACTCACTCCCGCTGAACGCGCCAGCCTTGACTGGACGCACTGCGTTCTCAGAATTCCTTCGCCTGCTCGAGCGGCCCCGAGCATCTCGGCTGCCCACACGATGATATGCCGGATCCAAGCCGGGAATCAGGCTCGCATCGGGCTGGAACTCGTCCAGGGTTTCCCGCGCGATGCCGCACTGCTCGACTTCGCGATATGGCTTCGTCGCCATCTCCCGGCCCTGGTCGGAGGTCGCCTCCAGCAGGCGGACTGAGCTGTCAAGAAATCGATCCGACACGAGTTGCGAACGATCTCGTCGCGGCGCGAAGGATCGGATGGACCCATCGCAGCGGTCCGTCCATCCGTGCTGCTCTCGTGCGGCTTCGCGCGCCGGCGTGGGCCGATCAGCTCCTCGTCTTCCAGCCGCAGGCCGAGCGCATCCACACCCAGCCGAGGATTCGCGGGCCGGCCGGCCCCTGTCCCCCCTCGGGGTGACCTCTCGGTGGGCGTTTGCCGCACAGCGGGAATTCCTATAACGTTGTTAACCCCGGTTGAGTAGCGTTCGGATCCCAGATGACCTCCAGTGTCCCTCAGAAGCCCTTCGAGCGACGTCGCTTGCAGCAGCGCGACGCCACGCGCCGAGCCATTCTGCAGGCGACCGACACCCTGCTGGTCGAGGAGGGTGTCGAGCGCTTCTCCATGCGGCGGCTGTCCGACCGGTGCGGCTACACCGCGCCCACGATCTACCATCACTTCGGTGACAAGAACGGGCTCCTGGATGCGCTGATCGACGAGCGCTTCCGGCGTCTGCTCGTGACCCTGCGCGGGCGCCCACGTGGGAAGAGCCCACTGTCGACCCTGCGCGCGATGGCGGAGTCCTTCGTCGAGTTCGGTCTCGAACATCCGGCGCACTTCCATCTGGTCACGTCGAGGAAGCCCAACGGTTCGGAGCCCCTTCCTGCCCTCGAAGAGGTGCGCGAGCTGTTCGTAGAAATCCTGGCCCGGCTGGGCGAGCGGGGCCTTCTGAACGCCCACAGCCCGTCCGAGGCGGGGCAGTCGCTGTGGGCCATGCTTCACGGACTGGTGTCGCTTCGGATCTACCGGCCGGAAATCGGCTGGTCGGAGACACTCGTGCAGACCTCCCTCGACGCGCTGCTCGGGGGCCTGGTGCGCTCCGATCTCGAGGATCCCGACCGGCCACAGCGGTGTTGCACGCCGCTCGCCGGCTCTGGAAACCTGGAGGATGCGCAGTGAGAGGGCGGATCCTGGCCCATGGATCGAAGTGGCTGCAGAGCACGGTGGTGGCAATCGCCCTGGCGCTGCTGCTGTGCGCTGTAGCCGGTTGCGGTGATGCGGAGAGCCGCACGTCCAGCGTGACGCTGCGCTCCGTCAGCCTGGCCACGGTCCAAGTCGTCACCCTCGACGATCGCATCGAGGCGACGGGAGAACTTCTCGCCAAAGAGAGCGCCGTGATCGCCGCCGAGGTGGGCGGCCGGATCACCCTGGTGATTCTCGAGGAAGGGTCTTCGGTGGAGCAGGGTGGGGCGGTTCTGAACATCGATCCAGAACGCCGCACCCTGGCACTGGCCAGCGCCCGGGCCACCCTCGATGAGATGCGTGCAGCCTTGCGCAAGGCCGAGCGGAGCCAGCAGCGGATTGCAAAGCTTCGTGCGGGCAACGTGGCGTCGCAGGAGACCCTCGACGAGGTGGAGACCGAGCTTCAGCTCGCACGCTCGCGACTGGTTGGCGCCGAGGCGCGCTTCGGTGTGGCCAAGCGTGCGCTGCGAGACGCGACCGTGACGGCCCCCTTCGCGGGTCTGATCGCCCGCCGCCACGTGAGCCGTGGTGAATACGTGGACGTCGGCGCGGAGCTCTTCGATCTCGTGTCCCTGGACCCGATCGAAGTGATGTTCCGGGTGGCCGAGCGCGATTCCGGCCGGGTCGCCCTGGGACAGCTGGTGGATGTTCGGGTCGCTCCCTTCCCCGAAGAGGTCTTCCACGCCGAAGTGAGCATCGTATCGCCCACCATCGATCCGCTGACGCGCACCTTGCGGGTGAAGGCGAAGCTCGACAATTCGGATGGAAGGCTGCGTCCCGGGTTGTTCGCGAAGGTGGATCTCGGCGTGGCGACGCGCGAGAACGTGCTCATCGTGCCGGAGGAGGCGGTCCTGTTACGCGTCGACGGTCCGGTGGTGTTCCGCCTGAACGACGACCGCCGCGTCGAGCGAAGGGAGGTCGAGGTCGGAATCAATCGGAACGCATTTGTCGAGGTGGTGGCGGGTCTTTCGCCCGGCGACCGCATCGTTCTGCGCGGCCAGTCCCGACTCGCGGACGGCGAGCTCGTCGCGCCGCGCAGCGCTGAAGGCGAGGACCTCGAAGAGGTCGGCGACGTCGACGCTGCGCCGGGAGCCGGCGGGTGAACATCGACCTCTTTATTCGCCGCCCAGTGCTCACCTGGGTTCTGACCTTCTCGATCGTCGTGTTCGGGGTGCTCGGCTACGGCCGACTCGGGGTCGACCAGTATCCGGACATGGAATTCCCGATGGTCTTCATCGGCGCGATGCTCGAGGGCGCGAGTCCCGAAGTGATGGAGCAGGACGTCACCGACGTCATCGAGGAGCAGCTCGTCACGATCGCCGGCGTTCGCAACATCGAGAGCACCAGCGCGAATGGCGGTGGGAGTATTCGCGTCGAGTTCGAGGTGGGCACCGACATCGACGTCGCGGCGCAGGATGTGCGGGAGAAGGTCGCGGCGGCCCGACGCAAGCTGCCCACGGACCTCGAACCGCCCACGATCGTGAAGGCCGATTTCGGCGCGGGGGCCGTCATCTGGGTACCGATTCGCTCGAACCGCAGCGTCATCGAAGCCAGTGAGTACGTGGAGCGCTTCGTGAAGCCCAGGTTCGAGACCTTGCCCGGTGTCGCGTCCGCTGAGATGTGGGGGGCCGAAGAGCGTGCGATGCGGCTGTGGGTGGACGGGGACGCGATGCGCGCTCGTGGCCTGGCGGTGACCGACCTGCTCGACGCCGTAGAGCGCGAGCACGTCGAAGTGCCGAGCGGAATGATCCAGAGCCAGTACATCGAGTACACGGTCAAGACCGATGCCGAGTTCCACTCGGTGGAAGAGCTCGAGCGGCTGATCGTCGCCTGGCAGGATGGCGCACCGGTGTTGTTGAAAGACGTCGCGCGAGTCGAGGATGGCGCAGAGGATCTGATCTCGATGGGGCATTTCAACGGCGAGCCAGCGGTGGGTCTCGGGATCCGCAAGCTGTCCGGCGCCAACACCGTTGCGGTGGTCGACGCGGTCTACGAGCGGGTCGAAGAACTCCGTGACCAGCTGCCCCCGGGCTATGAGTTTGTCATCCGTCCCGACCGGCTGGGCACGGCCGACTTCTCGAAGTCGATTCGCGAGTCCGTGGACGAGACGCTCTTCGCTCTGATGGTGGGTGGTGTGCTCGCAGTGCTCACGGTGTTCGTTTTTCTGCGACGAACGCGGCCCACGATGATCGTCGCCGCTGCGATTCCAATCTCGCTCATCACGACCTTCGGTTTCATGTGGATGTTCGGCTATACGCTCAACATCCTGACCCTGCTGGCGATGGCGCTCGCGGTGGGTGTGGTGATCGACGACGCGATCGTGGTGCTGGAGAACATCGAACGACACCGTGAGGGCGGAGAGGATCCCTTCGACGCCGCATCGAAGGGTGCGCGGGAGGTCGCCTTTGCGGCCACCGCCGCCACGGTCTCGATCGCGGTGGTCTTCCTTCCGGTCGTTTTCATCGAGGGGCCGACCGGGAGCTTCCTGAAGGAGTTCGGCGGTACCGTGGCGACGGCCGTGATGGTCTCTCTCGTGGTGGCGCTGACTCTTACGCCGATGCTGGCTGCGCGCATGCCCCCGCCCAGGCAGCGCGCCCACGGCAGCATCTACCATCGGATCGAGCGCGCTTTCACGGTGATCGAGGAGACCTACTCGAGAATGCTCGACTGGACTCTGGCCCACCGGGGGGTCACCGTAGGCATCGCGGTTGCGAGCTTTATCGGAGCGATCGCATTTGGAACGCAGCTCGACCGCGAATTCTTCCCGCCCTCTGACGATGGCAAGCTCTTCGTTTCCTTCGAGACGCCCCAGGGCACACGTCTCGAGACGACCGGTGAGTTTCTAATCAGGAACGAGCAGTGGATGCTCGCCCAGCCCGAGGTCACCGGGGTTTTCTCGGGAGTCGGCGCCACGTCTTCGCAGAGCGGCCCGCGCTCCATGAATACCGGCATGATGTTCGTGATGCTGGCCGATTCCGAGGATCGCGACCGCGATGCCTTCGAGCTGGCTCGGGCGACGCGCGAGGCGCTGAACCAGTTCCCCGGCCAGGTCGCGGAGGTGCTGGACATGTCGCGGATGATGTCCGGCAGCATGTACGACTTCTCGTTCAAGGTGATAGGCAACGCCGAGCTGACAGAGCTGAGTTCCTTGGCGGACGATTTCATGGCGCGCCTCGATGCGCGCGGCGGCTACGTGGACCTGAACAAGAGCCTGAAGCTCGGCCTGCCCGAGGTTCGCGTCGTGCCCGACCGGCAGAAGGCTGCCGCGCTGGGCGTCGATGCGCGCAATGTCGGGCGCACGATCCAGGCGATGGTCGGCGGGATGGAGATCGGTCGCTTCAAGGAGGGCGGCGACCGCTTCGACATTCGCGTTCGGCTGGACGCCAAGGATCGCAGCGATCCCAGCTCGATCGAACACCTCTACGTGCGTGGACGCAATGGCGAGGTGATCGAGCTGCGCAACCTGGTCGAGGTGGTCGTCGGCGCGGGCCCCTCGGCCATAACGCGCACCGACCGGCAACGCAGCGTCGCGATCGAGGCCAACTTCGACGGGAAGCGGCTCGGAGTGGCGATGGCGGAGACCGAGCAGATCGCAGCGGATTTGTTGCCCGAGGCATTCACTTTGCTCTGGACCGGGCAGGCCGAGCGGATGATCGAAGGACAGGGCGAGATCGGGCTGGCCTTCATGCTGGCGCTGCTGGTGATCTACCTGGTGCTGGCCGCGCAGTTCGAGAGCTTGTTTCACCCCCTGACCATCATGCTGGCGCTGCCACTCGCGATGGTGGGAGCGCTTGGCGGACTGTGGATCTGCGGCATGACTCTGAACCTCTTCAGTCTGATCGGCATCGTGCTCTTGATGGGGCTGGTGACGAAGAATTCCATTCTACTGATCGACTACGCAAACCAGCTGCGCGAGAGGGGGTACTCGAAGCTCGAAGCCGTGCGCACGGCGGCCCCGGTGCGCATGCGCCCTGTGCTGATGACCGCTTTCTCGATGATCTTTGGCGTCCTGCCGGCGGCGATCGGGGTGGGCCCGGGGGCGGAGACCCGGGCCCCGATGGGCGTCGCGGTGGCGGCGGGAATGTTCTCGTCGACCCTGCTCACGCTGCTCGTCGTGCCGGTCTTCTATCTGCTGCTCGACGACGGGATCGATTGGCTGCGAGCGACTTCTGGCCGGTGGCTCCAAAAACTCGTAGCGGTCCGCACGCTGTAGCGAGCAGCGAAGTGAAGGGATGCTACGACCAGGACTGAAGTTCGATTCTGACGAGTCCGCGCAGGGCATCGCTATGAGTCGGCGGCCGCGTGTGGGCGGTCTTCAGAGCTGCCACGCTTTGCAGGATCTGGCGTTGACATCGGACTTCACATATCTCGTTCGCCAGGCTTCTCCGGCGGCGGATCGTGTCATTCGACGCGTGTTCAGGAGTTCCCATCCCGCTGCGATGCGATGTTACTCAGCCGTTGTTCTGATCGATGCGATCGGTTTCACCCTTCGCGAACAACTCGCTGCGGGTCCAGCAAGGCCGGAGCTAAGGGCCGCATCTGGGTGTGGACGGGAACGAAACCTTTTCGTTTGCTCGATCCGGTCAAGTCAGATGAATCGAACGGATGTCGGCAGGTCAGAGGCAATCCTTTGTTCTAAGAGTCGGTCCTGCCAGTCTAACTGAGACATATGAATCGATCCGTCCCTGCACAATAAGAGCGTATTGGACTAGCGCTCAGCAACTAATTGCTTCAAAGGGATCAGTGGCTGTGTCTTCCTTGCATCACGACTGCTGTAGTCCCGTGAGTTTGTGGAACCAGTACGCCGATGAACCGCACACGCTCGACTAAGAGCCCTAAAGGAACTTCAGGCTAATCCGATACGCGATCAAATAGAACGGATTCCCCGAGATCATACGAGAGAGGTGTGGTCTACACGCAGATCGGGAGTTGCGTGAAATGCGAATCAAGATCAGCTCGGCCGTAGGTGGTGGACCGACTGCACTCGGAGCGTTCGATGCAGCGCTCCGGAATGTCGGTCTCGAGAATTACAACCTCATTGCACTTTCGTCGGTCATCCCTGCCCGGGCTGAACTCGAGCGAATGCTGTTTGTGAGTTCGTCAAACGAGTATGGCCACCGCCTTTATGTCGTGATGGCGCGGCACGACACCACGACAGTTGGCGAGGAGGTCTGGGCAGGCTTGGGCTGGACCCAGGAACGCGAGACCGGTTGTGGCCTCTTCGTGGAACTGCAAGCATCGAGCAAAAGAGAGGTAGAGAGCGCGATCGATGCCACGCTCGATTCGATGAAGCAGGCGCGTCCATACGATTACGGCAAGAATGAATCTGAGATAGTTGGCATCGTTTGCGAAAGTGACCCGGTCTGTGCGCTTGCCATCGCGGTGTACTCGAGTGAGGGATGGGGCGACTGACGTGATGGATCCTTGCCTCTCAATGGATTGGGCGCAGTTTGATCCCACGGCCTACCTGCACGAGTACTACGCGGACCTGGGCGCAGAGAATCTTGCCCTGCTTCGCTTCTTGAGCGAGGCCTATCAGGACCTTCCTCCGGGAGGGGTTATGCTGGATTTCGGCGGTGGCCCAACGATTTACCCGCTGATTTCTGCCGCGAGCCGGGTCGCGGAGATCCACTTTTCGGATTTTCTCGAGGCCAATCTGGAAGAAGTGCGTAGATGGCTCGCAGCCGACCCGGAGGCCTTCGATTGGACTGCCTTCGTGAAGGAGGCGCTAGAGTTGGAATCTGGCTGTGCGTGCTCCGACTCCGACATCGCGAAGCGTGAGAGTGAGATCCGAAAACGGGTAACGAAGCTGATGCGCTGCGATGCCTCACGCATGCCACCAATCAATGGCCTCTCAGAGCAGTATGACATCCTGGTTACAAACTTCTGCGCCGAATCCGCAACCGGCGATCGATGGCAATGACAGGCGTCTGTAGGCAATATTGTCTCGCTGCTGAAACCTGGTGGCAAGCTGATCATGTCCGCTCTCAAGGGAGCCACCAGCTACGCGGTGGGCTCTAGATCCTTTCCGGCTGTGGACATCTCGCAGGAGGATCTGCTCGAGCTACTCGAGGAGTCGGGCTTTCCCCGAAAGGGCACCGAGGTTCGTAGTATTCCCGCGGATCGCACCACTGGTGAATATACGGGGATGATCCTGGCCGTTGCGGAGAAGGACGGCGCGGGTCGCGTCTGATGCTTGAGCCGCGAATACGATTGGCTCTGATCATTACTGGATTCACGATCGCATCGGGTGTCTTTGACGCGCTGGCGTTTACACATTCGGCTCGAATGTGGCAGGGCGAGAGATTGGTCTGGGGGGAGGCTGTGAAGGCGGCGGGCAGCTTTGCCATCGGCATCACCATGTACTGGGGGGCAGTTCGTTACCTGTCTCAGGCTGGAATCGTTACGGCCGAGATGCAGACACTGCTCTGGTTCGGCGTGACGATCCTCGGTGTAGCGATGCTCGGGGGACGGTTCTTCCATTGGCAACTCCTCGAGCAAGTAGTCGCCCTTAATGCGCTCTTGAGCCTCGGCTGGCTGGTCTCGCGTTCTGCCGTGTAGCGACGGCCGAGAAGTCGGATATCGGCCAGCAGTGCCTACGGTCGAGATGGACGCATCGTTGCGTCTACGATTTTGCGTATCCCTGATCGCGCCTTACCCATCAAGCGGCCCCTTCTGGCAGTCGATACGACTCCTGGGATCTCATCAATTGCAAAGCTAGCCGAGTTCGACCTAAACAACTTCGGTTTGAGCTTCCTGTGGCATGAGTTCCAAAGGACGGACTGTATGACGCGAAGTTGCCGGTGCATCCACGATCGATGGAGCAATCGGCTAGACAAGCCAGGCCTCGTGCTTGACGTCGACCGAAGCACAGGATCCGCTTGGGTTCTTCTGATCACGTTTCTCCATCTCCTATCTCTGCCTGTTCAGGTCCAGGCCAACGAGGAGCTCCCGGCTCATCTTGCCGGGGAAGAAGCAATCGTCTTCCAGGAGATCCCATCCGTGTACGGCGCCTCGAAGTTCGAGCAGAAGGTCACCGAGGCACCGTCGTTCGTGAGCCTGATCACGGCAGATGAAATTGCCAAATACGGCTATCGCACGATGGCTGAGATCCTTCAGAGCGTAACTGGCTTTTTCGTGACGTACGACCGCAACTACCACTACCTCGGGATCCGTGGCTTCAACCGCCCCGGCGATTTCAACTCGCGCCTCTTGCTGCTGGTAGATGGGCATCGTCTCAACGACAACATCTACGATCAGGCTGGTCTCGGCACCGAGTCCCTGATCGATGTCGATCTCATCGAACGGGTCGAAGTGATTCGAGGCCCGAGCTCCTCTCTATACGGAACGAACGCGTTCCTCGGTGTGATCAACGTGATCACGAAGCGTGGTCGGGACATTCGGGGACTGGAGCTTTCCGGAGAGCTGGGGAGCTGGGAGTATTACAAGGGGCGAGCCACCTACGGCGACAAATTTTAGAACGGAATCGAGGTTATTCTATCTGGCTCCTACTTTGAAAGCGATGGCCAGCACGTTCTCTATTTCAGAGAATTCGACGACCCTGCGACAAATAACGGAAACACCAACAACGCTGACGATGACAAATTTCCCAACGTCTTCGCGAAACTTTCGTATCGCGATGTGACTTTGCAGGCCGGGTTCGTTTCGCGCGAGAAGGGGATTCCGACTGCGTCGTACGGAACATTTTTTCCGACCGACCGGACCGAATCGACCGATGAGCACCTCTACGCCTCGCTGAAGTACGAGCACCAGATCAACGTTTCAAGCCGAATCTACTACGACCGGTTCTACTACCAGGGGGACTACCTGTACGACTATTCGTTGCCCTCTGACCCCGGCCCTGTTCTCGTCTTGAATCGCGACAGGTCGGTCGGTGAGTGGTGGGGCGGGGAGATCAAGCTCGACAAGATGTTCTTTGATAAGCACAACGTGACTGCGGGGTTCGAGTTCAAGGACGACTTCCGGCAGGATCTCAGGAATGCCGATACTGGACCGAAAATCACGTATCTGGATGAGAAGAGAGACTCGGGGAACTGGGCGTTCTTTCTTCAGGATGAGTTTTCGATCCTCAGCAATTTGATCCTCAATGCGGGAGTGCGATACGACCACTACGAGTCATTTGGTGGGACAGTGAATCCCCGCGTGGCTCTGATCTACAACTACGAGAAGACGACATTCAAGGCCCTCTATGGCCAGGCCTTTCGAGCCCCCAATGCTTATGAGCGGTTCTATTCTGGCACCGGGCTCAACGCGAACCCGTCTCTCGACGCGGAGGCCATCAAGACCTACGAACTCGCGGTCGATCATACCCTCACAGATCATATTCGTGCGACGGTGGCGGGCTATTTCTACACGATCGACGACCTCGTGAGCCTGGGAGACGATCCGTCGGCTCCAGGGAGTTTGACCTATTCGAACGCGGGGAAAACCGAATCGATGGGGCTAGAACTCCAGCTGGAGATGGACGACAAGGGGCCACTGGGTGTGGCGGGCCGTATTGGATATGCCCTCCAGAAAACCGAAGACCGGCGAACGAACGGCCGTCTTACGAACTCACCCGCACACCCGTTGAATTTCAACGCGATTGTTCCCGTGGTCCAAGACAAGATCTTCGCGGGACTAGAAGTCCTGTACACGAGCAAGCGAAAGACCTTGGCGGGAAACTCAACCAACGGCTTCTCCACGACCAACGTCACGCTGCTTACCAAGAATGTTCTTGAGGGACTCGAGGTGTCTGCCAGCGTTCGCAATCTCTTCGATCGCGACTACTCCGATCCAGGCTCCGGAGAGCATGTTCAGGACGAAATCGAGCAAGACGGTCGTAGCTTCTGGCTCAAGATCAAGTACGGCTTCTAAACGATCACTCGAATGACCCTCGCAAAGCGCATTCGTCAACTCGCTCCGACGTTATTCGTCGCTATGGCTCTCGCTGTGTTGGCTGTTCAGCCGGCTGCGCACAGCGACGAACGCGAGAATATCGTTATTGTTGTGAGTCGCGATGATGGTCCATACGAAGGCATCCTATCCGGGGTTCTCGGGTTACTGGCCAGTCGCGCGGAAGATCGGCAGGTCGTGATCCATTCGCTGCAGGCGGATGCCGAGAAAGCCACGGAGGCATTGCGTCGGGGGCGAAGGGAGGGGGGCACTCCGATTGTCACCGTTGGGTCGGCAGCGAGTCGGGCAGCGCTCCAGGCGGAGGGCAAGGCTCCCGTCATCGCGTGTATGACCGCAGATGAAAACGCCCTCCTGGAATCCGAGAATGCAACTGGCGTCCTCCTCGAGTTTCCCATCGAGACACAGCTGAGGTGGATGCGTCGACTGGTACCGAAGAGTCAGTCCATCGGTGTTCTCTACAGCCGCGATGAAAATCACGAGCGGATCGAGGGTGCGAAGAGCGTCGCTCGAAAGCTCGGGCTGAGGCTGGTCACACGAGAGATCGGTAAACCACAGGACCTGCCCGACGCTCTGGATAGCTTGGCCAGAGAAGCGGACATGCTGTGGGGCGTGACGGATCAGCTCGTCCTCTCGAGACAGACTTCACAGGCAGTCCTCCTCTTTTCCTTTCGTAATCGGATTCCCTTCTCCGGGCTTTCGGCTTCCTGGGTCAAGGCGGGCGCGCTCTACGCCTTGGATCGCGACTACGAGGATCTGGGAGCGCAGTGTGGAGAGATGGCAGTCGAGGTGTTGCAAGGAAAGAGTGCAAATTCGCTACCGCCGGAAACGCCGCGGAAGGTGAACTACACGCTGAATCTGAGGACGGCTGAGCATCTGAGGTTGGAGTTCCCACCGGAACTCATCAAGGGCGCCGACCAGGTCTTTCGCTAGCGAGGGTGGCTACATGATCTTTCGTACACATCCCGGTCTGACGACCAAGTTCAACATCTTGACAATCTTGCTAATCCTCTCCACGTCGATCGGGGTTGGCACCTTCGCCACGCTCCGCGGACGGGCCAACAACTACGAGAGGCTCCTGCGCAAGGGTATGACGACCGCTGCGATGGTGGCGCAAAACAGTGAGTACGGCGTATATGCGGAGGATCGCTCTAGCCTGCAACAGATCGTTCGCAGTCTGGACGCCGACGACGACATCGCGTTCGTCGCGGTTCTGAATCGCGACATGCGAGTGTTGGTCGACAATCGGATGAAACCGGGCATTCGAATTCCCTCTCACAGCGGTCCACTCCCGACAGCTGTCGAGCATTTGGATTTCCGCAGCCTGCGAGATGGGAAGAGCTATATCCTGGTTCTGATGCCGGTCATGAGCCGAGCCATCCCGAATCCCGACGCTCTTTATCCCGAGCTTGGCGGCGATACGGGTAACGAAGAACTCATTGGCTATGTCCGCCTGGGGCTGAGCCAGCAGCGCATCGACGCAGAAGCGCGGCAATTCCTGCTGTCGACGACCATCGTGACTTCCGTTCTGGTCCTGCTCGGCACCGCCCTGACTGTGCTGATGACTCGGCGAATTGCATCTCCGATCAAAGAACTTGCTCACGTGACACACGACATCTCTGAGGGTCATTTCGAGCGCGACGTGAACATCTCCGCAGAAGGCGAGATCGGTGATCTGGCGACCGCCTTCAACCTGATGCTGGGGCGCTTGCGGCTATACCGCAGTGAAGTGGAGAGCTATCGCGAGAGTCTGGAGACTCAGGTAGAGGAGAGGACGATCGAGCTACAAGAAGGCGACGGAGAGAGCCTATGCGTTGGCCGAGCAGGGCGAAGCGGCGAGCCGGGCGAAGAGTCAGTTCCTCGCAAACATGAGTCACGAGATTCGCACTCCGATGAACGGAGTCCTCGGCATGACTGAACTGCTGCTTGGGACGAACCTGATGGGTAATCAACAGAAATTTGCGAGAACGATTCAGCACTCTGGGGAGACGCTCCTCAGCGTCATCAACGAGATTCTTGACTTCTCGAAGGCCGAGGTGGGGAAACTGACTCTCGATCTCTCGGAGGGTGACGTGCTCGAGATCGCGGAGGACGTGGTCGATCTCCTCGCGGAGTCTGCTCGACGCAAGGGGCTCGAGGTGGCCTGCTTGAACGAAGAGGCCACACCCGCGCTCGTGCGGGTCGATTCCGTGCGGCTGCGGCAGATTCTGACGAATCTGGTGGGAAACGCGGTGAAGTTCACGGATGCGGGCGAAGTCGTGGTCGAGATCAGTGCGAAGCCCCGGGCGGACAAGGCTGTGGCCGAAGCGGGCTCCGGCGAATCGAATTGGACGACCCTGCGCTTCGACATTCTGGATACGGGTGAGGGTGTTCCGGAGGCAGATCAATCACGCATCTTCGGGGCGTTCACTCAGGTAGACGAATCGACGGCGCGACGCTTCGGTGGCACTGGTCTCGGTCTGGCGATTTGCAAGCAGCTTGTCGAGCTGATGGACGGGGAGATCGGTCTCGAGAGCCGTCCTGGGGGAGGCTCGCATTTCTGGTTCACGATTCCCGCCGAGATTGTTGAATTCGATAGTGCCAGCTCGGAGGTGAACTCGCCGCTTCGGGATCTGCGCGTCTTGATCGTGGATGACAACGCCACCAATCGTCGCATCGTTTGTCAGCACCTGGGAACCTGGGGTTGTCGCGTCGCGATGGCTGAGAACGGCCTGAGTGCTCTCAAGGAGCTCCGCCGGGCGGCACAACAGGGGGAGGCTTTCGACCTCGCACTCCTCGACCAGGTGATACCGGGCATGACCGGCCTGGAGCTGGCTCGAAAGATTCGCGCCGAGCGCGACATCTCTGAGGTGACCCTGTGATGCTGACCTCCGCCCAGGTGGTGTTCGAGCCACGGGAAAAGGCCGAACTCAAGATTGCCGCCCACGTCACCAAGCCCGTTCGTAGGAAGGAACTCCGCCGAGTGCTGCTGCACGCGGTGCGTGGGCAGTTGGATCACACCCAGTGTCCGCCTACCACAGCAAGTGTGGCTGAAGTCATGCTGCACAAGACCAGCGAGTACGAGCCAAAGGTCCTCTTGGTAGAGGACAACCGGATCAACCAGGAGGTCGCGACCTCGATGCTCGAGGGCCTCGGCTGCCGCTTGACGATCGTGGAAAACGGACGTCTGGCAGTCCAGGCTGTTGAGCAGGAGGACTTCGACATCGTGCTGATGGATTGCCAGATGCCTGAGATGGACGGCTTCGATTCGACGCGACGGATCCGGGCATTGGAGGACGAGCGGCAGTCGCAGAGCGCGCCGGGGTCGGATCGGCCAGCTCGCCTACCGATTGTGGCTGTCACGGCGCACGCATTGCCTGAAGACCGTGAGAGAAGCCTCTCCGCGGGGATGGATGATCATCTTACAAAGCCGTTCTCCCAAGCGGGTCTTGTCGGCGTAATCGAGCGTTGGTTGCCAGCGCTATTCGAGGGGAAGCCTAGGCTTCCGACTGGCGAATCGGCCAGTGTGGATGATGGAGATACGCGGTCCCCTGGCGCAACAGAGTCGTGCGAAGTTCTGAACGACGCGGCTCTTGATCAGCTCGCCGCGCTTCCCGGTGCTGAGGCTTCCGGTCTGGTCGCGCGCGTGGTCGATATGTACCTCGAGACCTGTCTCTCGCTGGGGAGTGTGATTCGACAAGCCTCGGATGGCGGAGACGCGGTCGAACTCTCGCGAGCGGCTCATCGCCTCAAGTCGAATAGCTTCGAAATCGGCGCCGAACGGGCAGGGAAGCTCTGTGAAGAGCTCGAGCAAATGGCTCGCGCGGGCATCCTGGATGGCACAGCCACCCTTGCCGTCCGACTCGAAGGGGAGCTAGACCGGGTGTGCGAGGAGCTTGAGTCACGATCTAAACGACCTTCGGGTCAAGGGAAAGATCGAGCTAGCCTATGAGCATCGAATCAGATGACTCAGAAAGGCGACTGGCTCGTTTTGCAGGGCACGCGGGTGCCTGGGGTGCGACATATGGATGAGTCAGAACAGATTCGCCGAACACAGCCCTATCTCCTCCTGATCGTTGACGACGATCCGATGATTCGGCTCGTAGCGCGGCAGACGCTCGAATCCGTGGGCTTCGAGATTGTTGAGGCGGAGTGCGGTGAAGATGGAATCGAAGCCTTCGGACGTCTTCGGCCAGACCTGGTGTTGCTCGATGTGGACATGCCCGATCTGGACGGATTCGAAGTCTGCTCGGCGATTCGGTCCAAAACTGCGGGCAAGCATGTACCCATCTTGATTCTGACCGGACTTAATGACATCGACTCGATCGATCGTGCCTATCAGGTGGGGGCCACAGATTTCGTCTCGAAGCCGCTCAACTGGACTATTCTCTTGCAACGAATTCGCTACATGCTGAGGGCGGGAGACAACTTCCAGCACGTTCGCTCGCAGCAGATGCGTCTGGACGAGGCCCAGCAGTACGCGTGTTTGGGGAGCTGGGAAGTCGATATTGCGACGGGGCGGTTTGCGGGCTCAAAGGCCCTTCGGGCCATCCTCGGGCTCGAGGATGACGCCGCCTTTCCCGTCGGCACGAAGATCTTCGAATGGATCCACCCTGCCGACCGCGACTCATTGAAGAAAATGGCCACAGAAGCCATCCAGCTTCGCACGGGCTTCAGCCTGGATCATCGAATCGTAAACCGCGAAGGCTCGGAGCGAATTGTACACACTCGAGCACGCGTGCGCGTTCGGGAAGACGACCAATCCTTTGCGTTGGAAGGCTTCACTCAGGACATTACGGACCGCAGGCGAGCGGAAGATCAGATCCGCTTCCTCGCCCATAGCGACAGCTTGACGGGACTCGCGAACCGTGCCTCCTTTTGTCGGCATCTTGAGAAGGCCATCGCGCATGCGGCACGTACGGAGGGCATGCTGGCGGTTCTCTCCCTGGATCTCGACGATTTCAAGCGAGTCAACGACACATTCGGTCATTCGTCGGGGGACGATCTGCTTCAATACGTTGCGGAACAACTAGTCAGCTCCTTGCGTGAGAGTGATTCTGTCGCCCACAACATTGAGAGTGATGGTCGTGTGATGATCTCCCGTCCGGGAGGCGACGAGTTCATCGTGCTGCTTGAAGGTCTCTCGGAACCGAGCGATGCGGGACAGGTCGCCCGGCGCATTCTGGATTCTCTGGCGCGGCCCGTCCTCGTGGAGGGTCACGAGATTGTGATCACAGCGAGCATCGGCATCACCGTCTATCCCCACGACGGCGAGAACGGCGATTCGCTACTGCGAAACGCTGACTCGGCGATGTACCTCGCGAAGGAAATGGGGCGAGCCAATTTTCAATTTTATCGTGAAGCACTTAACGCACATGCATTGGAGAGGCTCGAGCTTGAGGCACTCTTGCGTCGGGTCATCGAGGACGACAGGCTACTGGTCCATTTTCAGCCTAAGCTCGAGTTGGCGACTGGGCGCATCACGGGTTGCGAGGCATTGGTTCGCTGGCAGGATCCCGAGAGGGGCTTCATTTCCCCGGGAAAATTCATTCCCTTGGCCGAGGAAACAGGACTCATCTGCAAGTTGGGCGAGCGCGTGCTGCGTGAGTCGTGTCGGCGAGTGCGAGAGTGGCAGCGTGCAGGTCATGTCGATCTCAGACTGGCCGTCAATCTCTCGCCGCTTCAGCTCAAGGATGAGCCAATCGTCGAGACGATCCGGGACGTTCTCCGGGAGACTGGCTTTGATCCGCATTACCTCGAGCTGGAGGTCACAGAAAGTGCTCTTATTCACCACGAGGTGCGGGCTCGCGCCGTGCTGCAAGAGCTGGCGGACCTTGGGATCCGAATCAGCCTGGACGATTTTGGAACCGGCTATTCTTCGCTGAGTTATCTGAAACGATTTCCCGTGCACACTCTGAAGATCGACCGATCCTTCGTTTCGGGGATTGGCTCGGTCAGCGAGGACGAAGCCATCACCGCTGCGATTCTGTCGATGGCCAGGGATCTGGGTATCCATGTGGTGGCGGAAGGGATCGAGTCCGAAGAACAGCGTCGATTCCTCGAGGAACGGAAATGCGATGAGATCCAGGGCTATCTCCTCAGCCGCCCGCTCGCGCCCGAGGACTTCAAAACGTTTCTCGATGAGCACGACCAGTGGCCGGATGGGGACGGAGGAGAGTGATCTGGTTTTCCCGATGGAGCGCCTGATCCGACCTGTAGCTGTCCGGACCTCCTCGGGCTGCGCTACCTCGACAGCAGATTGCGCGGTGGACCAGGGCACCGCGAATTCCTGATCGTCATCGATGGCATCGTGGGGGTGGCGCAGCGGAGCGTCCGCATGCGACCCCACGAAGCTCTCGAGAGAACGTGTTGGGATGAACGGGGCGGTTGCGGACCCCGAAAATCGACACCGAAGGGCTGAGGAACGGATCTTCTCTCTAGAGGCTGCCATGGGTCCTGTGATTCGCCGCGTGCGCTGGCTGGTCTTCGACGACCCATTCCGCCAGCGCGAGAGGGTCAGGGACAGAAATCCCGCTATTTGGGCGTGAGGGGAGGCTACGACCAGGACTGAAGTTCGATGATGTTGCCTTCAGGATCGCTGACGTAGCACCACGACCGTCGCGTTGGGCGCGGTCGTGATGCTGACGATCTTGCGCGCTGCCGACCCGCCGCCAGACAGGACTTCGGCGCGGGCATCCGAAACACTGGCAACCGGAAAGGCGATGTGAGCGAAGCCTGGCCGATTGGCTGCGGGTTCGGCGCTGCTTTTTAGCTTGGAGTACTGGAATGCTTCGAGCGTCGGCCCTTCGGGTCCGCAACCCGGGAGACGCAGATGGACGCCTTGTACGCGCATCGGCTAATCCCGTGCCGGCGTCGAGGTCAGCTCCGGCGTAGTCGCGTTCCGGTGGTACCGGAACACAACCCAAGACGTCGCGATAGAAGCCGATGAGCGAGCGCCAATCTCGGGCGATCAGATTCGTGTGGACGTATTTTGCGTTGGCGATCACTCGCTATGCCGCTCCCTGGTCTGGTGTGGGGCGGCCGGCCACAGCAGCGGTCAGCCCCACCTAGAGCTCTCGAGTATGCCCCGATTGGCCCTGCCGTCAATTCAAGGGATCTTCCTCGCAGAGAGGTCTGCGCGCAGCGCCGACTACGATGGCTTCACCGAACTGACGAATCTGCGCGGGGGATCTAAATGAGGCGAGCGGCCTCATGTGGATGGTCTTGACCTCGGCGACGGCTGCCGCTCTGATCGATTCGACCCACATACGATGGGTGTTGCCGCATCGCGAAAAGGCCGCCAAGGGCCTTTGCATCAGAACGATCGATTTGTCAGAATGCCTCTCGATCGATTCCCCCCAGATGTAGATAGAGACTTCTATCCACCATTTCGATCCTGCTTGGACCGATCGAAATGTGGGGCAGCCGGGATGGGTTGTGTTCTGACTGCGCCGTACTGCGAAATGGTCGAAGATCATGGACCGTCGCGTCGGTCCGAGAAACCCGCTGCAGGACAGCCCTGCGAATGGGTTGCCAGCCGATTGGGCTGCGCACGACTGGAGCGTTGCAGCGGATGAGTCTGAGATGGATCGGCCCGCTGGTGGTCGCGTTGCTGCTCCCGGCACCACTCTATGCCGAGCTGACCCCCCGCGCCCAGGCGACCCACACCGCGGAGCCTCCGATCATCGACGGGATTCTCGACGATGCCGTCTGGCAACAGGCGGAGGTCGTCAGCGAATTCACCCAGGTCGAACCGGTCGAGGGCGAGAAGCCGAGCTTCCGCACAGAGGTTCGTTTTCTCACCACCGACGACTCGCTCTTCGTCTCCTTTCGCGCCTACGACCCCGATCCCGGCGCGATCGTGGCCAACCTGATGGGACGCGACCAGCTCTTCTTGTTCGACGACAGCTTCTCGCTCGTTCTCGATACCTTTCACGATCATCGCAACGGCTATTTCATCCAGGTGAATCCGTATGGCGGCCGCCGCGACGGCACCTTCGAGGGCAATTCCTTCGCACAGAGCTGGGACGGGATCTGGTACGCCAAGGCCCGGATCGACGCGCAGGGCTGGACCGCCGAGATCGAGCTGCCCTACCAGACATTTTCCTTCAGACTCGGGGAGGGCACGTGGGGCCTCAACATGACCCGGCGCGTGCGACGCTTCAACGAAGAGGACCGCTGGGCGGATCCCACCCGCGACCGGATTCTGATCAACGTCAGCCGCGCGGGTGTCCTCGAGGGTCTCGAGGGTGCCCAACAGGGGTTGGGTCTGGACATCGTGCCATCCGGGAGCGTCGCTTACATCAATGA
>PVBE011175969.1_pt1 | contig 18594 bp, 14 predicted proteins | sample 1631181 | NCBI WGS metagenome assembly PVBE01 (sample SAMN08397723, study PRJNA350692) | Marine metagenome, whole genome shotgun sequencing project. | isolation source: water | place: Pacific Ocean | collected 2012-04
CCAGTGTCCTAATGCTGGGGGCAGGGGGCCTGGGTTCACCGGCCGCCATCTACCTGGCGGCAGCCGGCGTGGGTCGGATCGGCATCATCGATATGGACGTGGTCGACGAGTCCAACCTCCAGCGCCAGATCCTCCACAACTTGGATCGGATCGGCGATCGCAAGGTTGACTCGGCCAAGAAAACTCTGACCGCCCTCAATCCCGACGTCGATGTCGTCACCTATGACGTCCGCTTGGGCGCCGACAACATCATGGAGATCCTTGGTGAGTATGACCTGGTGGTGGATGGGGCCGACAACTTCCCCAGTCGGTACCTACTCAACGACGCCTCGGTGAAACTTGGCGTACCAGTCGTGCACGGGTCGATCTTCCGCTTCGAGGGCCAGGTCACGGTGTTCGATCCCCGAGGTGGTGTCACGTACCGGGACATGCTGCCCGAGCCACCTCCGGCCGAGTTTGCTCCTAGTTGCGCCGAAGCCGGAGTACTGGGCGTCCTGCCCGGCATTGTCGGCTCGATCCAGGCGCTTGAGGCCATCAAACTCATTCTCGGGCTCGGCGACGGTCTGTCCGGTCGACTGGTGGCGTTTGACGCCATGGACATGTCGTTTCGGGAGTACCGCTTGCAGAAGGACCCGTCTCTCCAGGTGACTTGGGAGAACCGGGACCGCATCGAGATCGCTGAATTGGACGGCGCTTGTATGCCGAAAGTGACTGCCCCACCGGAGGGATAACGCCTTACGCAGTCTGACTGTGAGAGTTCGATCGCCCCCCTCCGTCGCGTTCGCCGCGTCGACTGCGAGACTCCGACGATGTCAAAGCTCGCGGTCGTTGGAACTGGATACGTTGGGCTGACGGCGGGAGCCTGCCTCGCCCACATGGGGCATCAGGTGGTGTGCGTGGACCATGATGCCGACAAGGTGGAGCGCCTGACAGCCGGGGACGTTCCGATCGTGGAGGACGGCCTGATCGATCTGGTGGTCGAGGGAATCGCCAGCGGGCAACTCTCGTTCACCACAATGTTGGCTGAGGCGGTCCTCGGTGTTGATCAGGTCCTGCTGAGTCTCCCGACGCCCACCGACTCTGACGGTTCCACCGATCTCTCGGCACTCGAAGCGGTCTGCGGCGAACTCGGTTCGGTCCTGGCGTCCGGCACCGTCGTGGTGGTCAGGTCCACCGTCCCGGTAGGAACGACGCGACAGGTACCCGAGATGCTGGGTCGATCAGATGTCCCGGTGGTAGCCAATCCTGAGTTCCTGCGGGAAGGCACCGCTATTTCGGACTTCCTCGAGCCGGACCGGATCGTGGTGGGGTCCGACGACCCCGATGCGGCTGCTCTGGTCGTGGGTCTCTACGACGCGCTGGACGCACCGGTGGTGGAAACTGACCCGTCGGCTGCCGAGATGATCAAGTACGCGTCGAACGCTTACCTGGTGACCCGACTCTCATTCGTCAATTCGATCGCGGCGGTCTGCGAGGGCCTCAATGCTGACGTGGACTCGGTCGTCAAGGGGCTCGGACTGGATCACCGGATCGGTCCGATGTACCTACGTCCAGGCCCGGGCTGGGGTGGGAGCTGCTTTCCCAAGGACACTCGATCACTCGTGGACTCGGCGCGGCGCGGTGGCTACGACTTTCGTTTTCTTGAGGCGGCTATCGCCGTAAACGAGGAGCAGTTCAACCGGGTGGTGGCCAAGGTCGCAGCTTCAACTGGAGGGTCTGTCCAGGGTCGGACGGTGGCCGTCTGGGGGTTGACGTTTAAGGCGGGGACCGACGATCATCGCGACTCTCCGGCGGTGGCCATTGTTGAGCGACTGTTGGCGGCTGGCGCACACGTCGTGGCCCACGATCCGACGGTGGTGGCCACGACCGATCTTCTACCGAGTGATCTGGAGTTGACAGCGGACCCACTGGAGGCCTGTTTAGGTGCCGACGCGCTACTTCTCCTAACCGATTGGCCGGAGTTCGCGCTGGTCGACCCGGTGGCCGTGGCCGAAGCATTGAGCACTTCGTCGGTCATCGACACTCGTGGGATCTTGGACCGTCGGCAGTGGGAGCAGGCCGGGTTCGATGTCAGATCGATCGGTCGATGATCACGAGGCGCTACCCGATCATCGACCGACTCCCCCAGGGAACCGTTGCTGTTGGTGGCGGTCTGGTGGTCAACGGTCTGGCGGCGTACGCGTTCATTACACTCGCGTCCCGTGACCTTGGGCCTGAGGCCTATACACCTGTTGGCCTTCTATGGGCGCTGAGCTTCTTGCTGGGTCCGGGCTTTTTCCAACCGCTGGAGCAGGAGGTAGCCCGGATCGTCGCCGCACGGCCCGGTAACCGAATCGGCCCCGTGGTCCGGACGGCAGGTTGGGTCGGCGCCAGCATGGTGGGTCTGCTGGCAGCTCTGGCGTTGTTGCTCGGAGACCGGATTCGCCACGACCTGTTTGACGGCCACGGCCTCCTGGTGGTTGGGCTCCTGCTGGTGTTGGTCGGACTCGGTATTGGGCATCTGGTACGCGGCGTACTTGCAGGCCTGGGCCGGTTCGGTGGGTACGCCCGGTACTTCATCGGCGACGGTGTAGGACGCCTCGTCATAGTGCTGGTATTGGTGGCGACGGTCGGAGGGGTCGGTGCATACGGCTTGGCGGTGGGTTTGGCGCCCTTCATCGGAGTGGTTCTGGCTCTAGTCGGCCAACGGGAACTCTCGCTGGAGGGTCCCGCCGAACCGGCCGGGGCCTTTTCGAGGGCTCTTGGTGCTCTCCTGGTTGCGTCGGTGGCTACCGCGCTGGTACTGAATGTGAGTCCCTTGGCCGTGGAGGTACTGGCAGGACCCGATCAAGCTGATGATCCGGGCCGTTTTCTGAATGCGTTGCTTATAGCCCGGGTACCGTTGTTCTTCTTCCAGGCGGTGCAGGCTTCGCTCTTGCCCAGGTTGTCGGCTCTCGTTGGTGCGGGCCGGTTCGATGAGTTGGTCCACGTGTTCCGACGACTGTTGGGCTTGGTAATCGTTATTGGCGGGGTGGCGGTAGCCGTCTGCGCGGTGTTTGGGGCCCGGATCGTGGAGTTCGCGTTCGGGACCGACTTCGCCGTCGAGCGCCAAGACATGGTGCTGCTGGCCGGGTCTAGCGCCGTACTGATGGTCGCGCTTTCTTTCGCCCAGGCCCTCATGGCATGTCGGGCCCAAGGGCGGATGGCCCTGGCGTGGGTCCTCGGGTTGGCCGTCTTCCCGCTGGTGGTGGCTCTAGGTGACGACCTGTTTCTGCGGGTTGAGCTAGGGCTCCTGGCGACGGTGTCGGTGGCCGCAAGCTCTATGGCAGGGTTGCTTATAGTTCGCCTACGGTCAACCGATCGTTGGAGTTCGATGGAACACTGGACGACATCGTGACGGCCGGTCCTTCCGTTGGACGGAGAGGTTGGACGACGCTGACTGGCGCTCTTGTGGTGCTGCTCGCTCTATTAGGGACATCGCTTACGATTTCGTCGCCCGCCGGGGCTGACGAGATCGTCATCGTGGAGGCGGGAGATTCACTCTCCGAGATCGCTGCCGAACGCGGAACGTCGGTGTCGGCGCTTATGGAAGCTAATGGCATCACCAACCCCGATCGCCTCTACATGGGCCAGGAACTGGTGGTGCCCGGAGTCGGGGTGACGCCGACGACGCTTCCGCCGCTGGTGGTCGTGGTGCAGTCAGGCGACAGCCTGTCGGATATTGCCGCCGAATACGGCGTCACACTTTCAGCACTCATCGCGGCCAACGCCATCGATGAACCGGACCGGGTCCACCCCGGTCAGGAACTGTTGATTCCGGGAATTTCTGGGGCGGCTCGTCTAAAGGGCCCGACGGTTGTCGTGGTGCAATCAGGTGACAGCCTTTCGGCGATTGCATCCGACCAGGGAGTGAGCGTTACCGCCCTGATGGAGGCCAATGGGATCACCGACCCCGATCGACTTCAGGTAGGCCAGCGCCTGGTGATCCCGGGACGGGGAACCCCGGCCACCACACTGCCGCCGTTGAAGGTGACAGTGCAGTCCGGAGAGAGTCTCTCGATCATCGCGGCACGCTATGACCTGACGGTGTCGGCACTCGCTGCGGCCAATGGTATTGCCGACCCGAACCGCCTGTCGATTGGTCAGGAACTGCTGGTTCCCGGTAGGACGGCGCCGCCGGAGTACTCAACTGATTACGGCCCTGTCCGGGTGGATGGTCGGGGTTGGGGTCACGGACGTGGCATGGGCCAGTACGGCTCTCTGGGTTACGCGGTGGACGAGGGCTGGCCCCGCGATGCCATCCTGGACCATTACTACGGGGGCACGACGCCGGGGATTGTGCCTAACGTGGAGATCGGTGTCCGCCTTCTAAGCCGGGACGGCAAGACAACCACGGTGCACGTGGACGACGGTCTTCTCGCGGTAGCTGGTGAGACGGGTGGGTGGACGCTGATCGATGCCGACACGGTGAGGGTCACTCTTGATGGCGAGATCGACCGGTACTGGGTCGCGGCTGGGAGTTCCTGCAGCGGGTCGTTTTCCGACAGTGGCGTCGTAATCGAGAGCCCGGTCACCAGGATCCGTGTTGCCCGACTAGTTGATCGGGAGGCCAGTCGAAAGCCGATGATGCACGAGACATCGACTATTCCGGCATTGCCGTCGACCACGGTGGTGATCGAGGACGTTGCGACCACGACGACGGTGGTGTCGGGCTCTTCGGTTCCCGAGGACCACCCAGACCACCCGTCCAACACTGGTGGGGTGACGACTACGACACCTGCCGGCCAATCAGGCGATGAATCGACAGAAGGAAGCCCGACGGCCACGGGGACGGACGCCTCGGGACGTGACTTCGAGGTGTTAGATGCCTCTGATCTGCCTCTGAGCCAGACTCTCCAAGTCTGCGAAGGCGCGAATTCGTCAACCTGGTATCGGGGTGAGATCCGGGCGGCCCGCTACGGGGCGAATCAGCGGACCGTCAACTGGGTGCGAGTCGAGCAGTACCTCCGGGGGGTGGTGCCCCGTGAGATGTCGGCTAGTTGGGCCTCCCTCGGTGGTGGCGCGGGCATGACGGCTCTGGAGGTCCAGGCAGTGGCGGCCCGTTCATACGCCCTGGCTGAGGTTCGGTACGGCTACGCGAAGACCTGTGACACCATCCGGTGTCAGGTATACGGGGGCCGCCGGGCCAAGCGAGGTTCCGAGGAGTGGGACCATGAGGCACCTGAGACCGACCAAGCTGTGGCGGCCACGGCTGGTCTGGTCCGTATTGATGACGAGGGTGTGGTCTCGCGCACGGAGTTCTCAGCGTCCACTGGTGGACATACCATCACTGCCGACTTCCCGGGAGTTCCCGACGAGGGGGACGACGTCTCGATCAACCCGGTGCATCGGTGGACGAAAGACCTCGACGCCGAGGCGGTGGCTCAGTCGTTTGGTCTCGGCACGCTTTATGAGGTCGAGGTGGTGGAGCGCGACGGCTTCGGAGACGACGGGGGGCGGGCAACCGAGATCGAATTCCTCACCCGCGCTGGAGAGCGGTTCAGCGTCAACGGAGACCGGTTCCGCCGCGAATTCGGACTCAGGTCCAACTGGTTCGGCGTGCTGTACGGCCCACCGGACGCCGGATCGGAGTTTCCGGCGACGAGGGTGGACGAGTATCGCGTCACCGCTGGTTTCTCAGCGGAGGATATGGAGACCGTGGAGGCCGCCGCCACCTACCTCAAGATGTCGCCAGCCGAGTTCCAGCGGGCTGCCGTCTGGGTGGTGGCCTTCCTGGTCAGCCTTTCCAGCGACCAACCGGCCCCTATCGAGGCTCCTCAGGTGGATGGCCCAGAGCGAGTCACTACGGCCTATTTCGCCGCCGACGGGGACCAAGAGGCTCTCGAGGCGGTGGCGGAGGCGTTCGGGTTGAACGGCGGCGAGGCGCAGAAGGTCTCGGTGACTGTGCTGGTGTTCCTTACGGCGCTGGCTCGCGCTGCCGGCCGCTGAACTCCCTCCTGACCGGCCCGGTCCCCGCGTCGCCGGTACCCTCGGGGGCGTGAAGGGCCTGATCTTGTCGGGTGGCAGCGGGCGCCGCCTGCGGCCGCTCACCCACACCAGCGCCAAGCAACTTGTGCCGATTGCCAACAAGCCGATCCTCCACTACGTGGTGGAAGACTTGGTTTCGGTCGGAGTGGTTGACATCGCCATCGTGGTTGGCGAGACGGGTGACGAGGTACGTGCTTCGGTGGGAGATGGGTCCCGCTGGGGCGCCTCCGTCACCTACGTGGACCAGAAGGCCCCGCTGGGCCTGGCCCATGCGGTTCTAGTGGCCAGTGAGTTTCTTGGTGATGACCCGTTCGTGATGTACCTAGGCGACAATATGTTCGAGGACTCACTTGACCGAGCGGTCGATGGATTCGTGGAATCTGGTGAGGCGGCACGGCTGCTGTTGGCCCAGGTGGAGGACCCAAGCGCTTTCGGCGTGGCAAAGCTCGACGACTCCGGAAAGATCGTCGGTCTGGTCGAGAAACCGGCTCACCCGCCCTCGGATCTGGCACTAGTCGGGGTCTATCTCTTTGGTCCTGCCATCCATCAAGCGGTTCGGAGCATCCAGCCGTCGGCGCGCAACGAACTGGAGATCACAGACGCCATCCAGTGGTTGCTCGAAGACGGAGCGGTTGTCGACCACCGGGTGCTGGACGGCTGGTGGATCGACACCGGCAAGAAGGACCCCCTGCTGGCCTGCAACCGTCTAGTGCTGGCTCGGCTGGCTGGTGCTGGCGTGGTCGTGGACGACGAGGCTGAGGTCGTGGATTCCACCCTGATTGGTCCGGTGGTGGTAGGTGCTGGGGCTCGCATTGTTGACAGCACGGTCGGCCCGTCGGTGGCCGTGGGGGAAGGGTGCCGCATCGAGGGTTCGACGGTGGTGGATTCGGTTCTGATGGATGGCAGCGCGGTACTCGGTCACCGACGGGTCGTCGCCTCAGTGCTGGGACGCGAGTCTCGGGTCCAGCACACCCATTCTGCTGATGTCCCAGTTGACGACACAGAGGTGGACCTATCGGTTCTGTTGGGCGACCATTCGGTGGTCGACTTAGCCGGCGGGGTTGAGGATGGACGAGGTTGGCATGGTTGAGATCCGTGATTCGGTGGAGGTAACCGGGGTGGTTCTCGTGGATCCTGTGATCCACCGAGACGGTAGGGGTTCGTTTTTGGAGACCTGGCGCCGGGAGTGGATCCCAGGCTGTCGGGAAATGATTCAGGCAAATCGGGCTGAACGGCTGGCTGGATCGCTAGTTGGCTTGCACTACCACCGTTTCCAGGCCGACTACTGGACGGTGACCGACGGGCTCATCCGGGTGGTGCTCCACGACCTTCGAGCAGGATCGCCCACTGATGGCGCCACGCTCTGCCTGGATCTGGGTGGGAATGGTTCCGGCCAGCACAGAGGCCTTTACATCCCACCCGGTGTAGCCCATGGGTTCGCAGCACTGACCGACTCCACGGTGGTCTATCTAGTGGACGGCACCTACGACCCAGCTGATGAACTAGGCGTGGCTTGGGACGATCCAGCGATCGGGGCTGACTGGGGCGTCACAGATCCAGAGCTTTCGGATCGCGACAGGGCTAACCCGCTGCGTGTCGATCTTGCGGTCGACATGCTTCCTGTGTTTAGGGATTCGGCACCTGGGGCCGGGGAACGGGCTTAACGTGCGACTCCTGGTAACCGGTGGTGCCGGGTTCATCGGGGCGAACTTCGTCCACCGTGCGTTAGCCGATGGCCATGAGGTCACGGTCTACGACGCCCTGACCTACGCGGGGAATCTGACCAACCTGGCTGGTCTGGATGACAGGGCTGACTACCGGTTCGTCCACGCAGATGTACGCGACGGTGAGACGCTGGCCGCGGCGATGAGGGGCCACCAAGCGGTGGTCCATTTCGCGGCCGAAAGTCACGTGGATCGGTCGATCGTGGATCCGGCCCGGTTCGTCAGCACCAACTGCGAGGGCACGGCGACCGTCTGTCGTGCGGCCCTCAAGGTCGGTCTGGAGCGGGTGCTGCACGTGTCAACTGACGAGGTCTACGGTTCGATCGAGTTCGGGTCGTTCGCTGAATCTGACGCTCTGGCACCCAGTTCCCCATACTCGGCGTCCAAGGCGGCTTCTGATCTGATCGCGTTGTCGTACCACCTCACCCACGGGCTTCCCGTAGTAGTTACTCGGTCGACCAACAACTACGGACGTTTCCAGTTCCCCGAGAAGGTCATCCCTCTATTTACCACCAAGCTCCTGCGGGGCGAGCAGATCCCTTTGTACGGCGACGGGCAGAACGTTCGGGACTGGTGCCACGTGTACGACAACTGCGCTGCGGTGGACTTGGTACTACGTGAGGGTGTGGTCGGAGAGATCTACAACATCGGGTCGGGCAACGAACTCACGAACCGGGAACTCACTGCACGTCTCCTCAAGTTGTGCGGAGCCGGCGAGGATCGGATCCGGATGGTCGAGGACCGCCCTGGACACGATCGGCGCTATTCCGTGGACACGACGAGGATCAGGACGCTGGGGTGGGAGCCATCTCGTGATCTGGAGACGGGCCTAGCCGAGACGGTGGCCTGGTACCGAGACCATCCCGAATGGTGGGAGCCCCTGCTCCTCGGATGCGGGACTGTCCGATGACCCTGTTAGTGGTCGGAGCGGCCGGTCAGTTGGGGCGAGAGATGGTCCGAGTGGCATCGGCCAGCCACCCCGTGGTGGGTCTGAGTCGGGATGATCTGGACGTGACCGATCCGGCTGCGGTGCGGATAGCCATGGAGGCCCACAGACCGTCGGTGGTCGTCAACGGCGCGGCGTGGACTGACGTAGACGGTTGTGAACTGGATCCTGAACGGGCTGACCTGGTCAATGCCCGAGCGGTCGGTTACCTGGCTGAGGCCTGCACCCTTGTTGGAGCGCATCTTGTTCAGGTGTCGACTGATTTCGTGTTCGACGGAACCCCGGGCCCCGATGGCGTGTTGGTCCCCTATGACGAGGATCACCCGACCAATCCGCTCAACGTCTACGGCGCTTCAAAGTTGGCTGGCGAGGTGGCGGCTGGGGCGGGCGCCACGGTGGCCCGTACTACCTGGCTGCAGTCGGCTGATGGTCCGGGGATGGTGGGCCGGATTCTGGCCGAGCTGGAGGGGGAGGGGCCAGTGGAGTTGCTGGGTGATCGTCGGGCCTGCCCCACCTTCATTGTCGACCTGGTGCCGCTCCTACTGGAGTTGGCCGACGAACGGGTGCCCGGCGTGGTTCACCTTGTGAACGGTGGCGTGGCCTCCTGGGCTGAGGTGGGTCGCTTGGTGGCCAACGAGATCGGCGCCGACCCCAGCCGCATCCTCTCGGTGACTGAGACCGACCTCGGTCCGCCGCGGCCGGCGACGCGCCCTACCTACTCAGCACTGGAGGGGAAGGTACTCAGCCGATTGGGTTATAAATCGCTGCGCCACCACCGGGACGCCGTGGCGGCGACTGTGGCTCGACTTAGGGGCTGAGTGGTGGACGTCCGGATCCGCCCTGGTGTCTACGACCGGGTCGCCCGCTGGTCCGACCGGCTGATAGATGGGTCGGTACTTGCGCTTGCGGCATGGACGGTGGTTTTCCACCTAGCTCGCTGGACGGGGTTACCCAGAGACGGGGCGTTGGGTGTATGGCTGGTCGGCGGGGTGCTGTGGCTTATTTTCCGATGGCGGCATCCGAGCTCCGGTTGGGCGGCCGGCGGACGGTCGGTTGGTCTCGGTTCGGTCGAACCCGGGCACGAGTCTGGCTTCGGTGTCCTGATCGCACCGGGCCTGTTGGGGATCGCCGCAGTACTGGCTTTCGTGGACGTAGACGGGTTGTGGTGGCCTGTCCTCTGGTGTGTTCTGGCTCTATTGCTTGGCTCGGCGGTGAGGGAAGCGATCCGCCGTGGGGTCATGCGGCGGGCGGTGCTTGATGACGGTGCCTTGAGCCAAGTCGGAGCTACGAGTGTGGCTGCCACCTCGGTGGTCGTTCTCGCGCTGCTCATGGCCTTGTTGTCACTCGTGATGGTCCGCCCTGACCGAGACGACGTGTTTGTGGTTAACCGGTCCACATGGGTGGCCGAGCACGATGCATCGTTCCCCGAGCGGGACACTATTTTCAGCGATGACGTACTCCCGGTGGAGAGACCCGCTGGCTTGCCCACGTCGGTGGAGGCCTTAGTCGGTTCTGTGGCAGCGTTCCTATCGGCTGGCCTCTGGTCCGTCAGCGCAGCATCAGTGACTTACCTAGGGCTCGGCCCGATGGTGGCTGCCTTATCGGTACTAGCCACGTGGCGCCTACTTCGCGGGCTAGGCGCTAGGTCACCGGTCCTGGCCACGTGGGTCGGTATGGCGTTTCTCGTACTCGACGGAGTCGAACACGGGTCGTTCGGCAACTTCTCGGCTGGCCGATCGTGGCAGGGCAAGGTTGTGTTCCTCGTGGTGGTTGTGCCGACCCTCTGGCACCAAGCCTCGGCCTGGGGAAGCGATGGTCGTCGTCCACAACTTTTGGCCACCCTGGCGGGTGTAGTTGCTGGTCTGGGTCTCACGTCGACAGCGGTGCTAGTGGCGCCCGTGGTGGTGGTTGCCGCAGCGACGGCCGGGGCGGTAACGGCTACCTCCGGGGCCTCGTGGTCGGGCGGGGTCCGGGGCACCAGAATCGGTTGGTCGGTGGCAGCGACAACTCCCGCCCTGCTAGTCGGACTCTCCACCTTGATGGCCGATCCACAGCGACTCACCGACAGCGTGGCGGCGGTTGGTGTACTAATTCGATCGGGTGTGCGGGCCGCATTTGATCCACTCCGTTGGTTGGACAGTGGCACCGAACCGGTGGCCATGGTTCGCATGGTGTTCGGTCGGGGACCAACGGCGTTCGTGGCGTTGGTCGCAGTTCTACTTGCCTGGACGGTGGTGCGTGGTCGTCGGGCCCGTCTGGTTCTCTTGGCGGCGCCAGTGGTGGCGCTCGGACTATTCGGAGCTCCTGGCGCGTTAGACCTGCTGAATGAGGTGGGTGAGGCTGATGCGATTGCCTGGCGGATGCTCTGGGTGATGCCGGTCCCAGCAATGGTCGGGCTGATCCTCACTGCCCGCCGGTCTGGTTTCGGTGCGGCGCCTGTAGTTCTGCCGGCCGTGGTGCTCACCTTGGTATTGGTTACCGGGACGCCGATAACCAGTAGCGCCAACCGAGGGGCCGAGATGACTTGGCCGCCGGTGGTAGATCTGCCCCGGCCCGAGGTGGACGCGGCCCGGGCGCTGGTGGACCTAGCTCTTGAACAGGGAGTGGCTAAAAGCGGGGTGGTGGCCGGCCCAACCGATGTCGACTTCGCCGTGTCGGTGCTTTCCACTGAGGTGAAGGCAGTTAATCCACGGTCGGCTTACCTGCGGGGGCGTCACGTCGACGCGTCCTTCCGGGCCGAGCACCGACGGGTGTTGTCCCACGCCCTGACCTACGGATATGCCGAGTGGGGTGCTGATGCGGTCGTTGATGCGCTTCGGTCGCTTCGTCCTGACGTCGTGTGTTCTGGATCGGTCGCGGGCGGGACCGAGGTGGAGATCGTGCTGGTCGAGGTCGGCTACGAGGCCGTAGCCGAGGCGGAGGTTTGTCGTTTCTGGGTCTTGCCGGGTTGACCGAGGTTGTCTGAGTGATGGGTTCTATACGACGGGAGGGTTCAGCCGAGTCGGCGAGCCAGCCGGGCCGCGATGGACAGCAGGCTTCCGACAATTGGGAGTCGACGTGCGGAGGACAGCCGCCCACGGAGGCCTGTCGAAGGCCCCGTCCCGGTCACCCGGTCGGCCAAGCTATGTCGGCCGGCAGCTCGGAGTTGGGCTACGTGGACGACGACGGTGCTTCCGAGGGCCACCACCCGCAGTTCGGCCTCGGCTATGTGGAGGCGGTTCAGCGGGTCGGGTCCGATCGGGATGTCTCCGGACAGCAGGTCGCAGAACGCGACGGCGAGGTCATCGACGGTGGTGTTGGTTGGCCAGGGGTGGCGGGTGCCGGACCCGATGGTCGTGGTGGCCAGCTTCCAGCAGGCTCGGATAGCTACCAACTCAAGGTCGACTCCGGAGTCGGCCACCCACTCGTTATCGATGAATGTCAGTGTTCCTGTTGAACTGTCGGCTCCGGCGAGATTGTCTAGGCCTAGGTCCAAGTGATCGCCGGGAAGGACTAGGCGGCGCCCTGCTGGCAGGAACGGGTGGGCATCGGCTTCAGTCACAGCGGTCTCGACGGCCGCTGACTTGGCGAAAGTGGCCCACCGGTCCAGCACGGCAGTTAGTCCAGGCTGGTCTCCGGCTCGGAGGCGGCCCAGGGCGACTTGTTCGAGGTTTGGGCCGCTGATCCACGGTTTGGGTAGATCATCGCTCGTCTCCAGTCGGAGCCATCTTGGCTGGTCGACCACCGGGTGGATCCGGTGTGTTGGAACCCGGTCTACCGTTCGTCCGTTACCTGTGCCGGCATCTGCCGACCGGACTGTCCGGGTCCGTAGATGGGGTCGGGAGCGGTCGCCGGTGAACCGCCACGCCAAGACCGAGGGATCGCAGCGTCGGTCCACCGATTCGTTATCAGTGCCGGCCACCACGAGAAATGAATTGGCCAAGTCGACCCCCAGACCAGACTGGAGTATCCCGCGGTACACGGCGCGCTCGTCGCCAGTGAAGGAGCCGGTCATTCGGCTGTGGTCCAGCGGGGGACCCACCAACTGGTCAACCAGGTCAACTACGTCCGCCTCGTCATGAATCCGTTCGGCGAGAATCGCGGTGGGTAGCTTGTAGTCGGGCCAGGGGGACAGCCATCGCTGCGCTCCGAGGCCCGCGCCGGACAGGAGGTTGGCCAGTTCGCTGCGGCCATAGGTGCGGACGGTGGATGTCTCGGCCGTTGCCACCGACGCGGGATACCCCTCTAGGCCGACCCAGGGGCGACCCAGATGGTCCTCGGCCCCGCCTAGCCAGTAGGTCAGCCCGAAGCGGTTCTCAATAGCTAATACCAGCACGCCGCCAGGAGCCAGATGTCCGGCCAGTCGTCCGAGGAAGCCAGCTGGATTATCCCCGGCGTACTCCAGAACGCCGACACACAGTACGACGTCGAACGGGCCGTCGGAGACAGCTAGGTCATCCACTGATCCGTGTCGTACGTCCACTGATCCGCACTGTGCGTCCAAGTTCAGGCCGGCGCAGCGCAACAGCGCCGCTTCGGCTCGCCGGGCGTCGCCCTCCACGGCGACGACCGAAGCGCCCTGTTCGGCGGCAAACCGGCTCATCACTCCGGTGCCTGCCCCAACGTCCAGGACCTGGAGCCCGCCGGTGAGGTCCAGGGGTTGAAGCAGGTTCGTGCGGGCCCGTCCGAAGTGGTATCGGGTTGGCCAGTCAGAGATGTGGGCGGCCAACTCGTCAGACCCGCTGGAGCGGTCATTGGCCTCCCGGAGGATTCCAATCACAGCGTCCTCCGAACCGTCGCGCCAACGTCGATCGGCCCCCAGCGGTCGATGGTCCCCGTGCATGTCAGCCGACCGGTTCATCGGGCCTCCCAAGTCCCGCCCAGAGCTACCAACCCGTTCTGGGGAACGATGTTGCTAGGGGCCACCTCAAATCGCAGGATGTGGCTGTGTCGTTCAAGTACGCGTCGCATGGAAGAGTCATGGAGGGCCACGGAAAGCTCGTAGGTACCCGGCTGGACCGGGAGGGCCGTTACCACGTAATCGACCTCGACCAGGTTCCCCATCGGCTCCTCGGCGGGTACCCGACTGGAACGGGTCACACCACGGGTGGTGGCACCAGAGTTGATGCTGGCCACGTGGGTGCCGTCGGCCCGGTAGAGGCCGAGGGCCACTGTGACCGGCTCGCCAGCCGCCTGACCGTCGTACCGCACCCTGATGGTCACCGGTCGACTCGATCCCACGGCATCAGTGGGGTGCCCGTTGGAGTCGACCAGAACGACGGCCTTTACGAGGTCGTCTTCTGACAGACGCTCGAAGGTCGGCCGTGCCTCGTTGACCGATTCGACGGTGGTGGAGCCGGCCCCGGTGGCGAATCGGTCGATGACCTCCGACGAGGGTCCGATGGCGCGGAGTGACCCTTGCTGGATCCATGCCGTCCGATCGCAGAGCCAACCCACCATGTCTAGATCGTGGCTGACCACGATGATGGTGCGGCCCTCAGCCTTAAGGTGGGCGAACCGGTCCAGGCACCGTTTCTGGAACGTGAGATCCCCTACGGCCAGGACCTCGTCGACTAGCAGCACCTCGGGCTCGACGTGGATTGCCACCGAAAAGCCGAGTCGTACGTACATGCCCGATGAGTAGTTCCGTACCGGTTCGTCGATGAAGCGGTCCAGTTCGGCGAAGGCCACGATGTCATCGAACCGTTGTCGGATATCCCGTTTGGTGAAGCCGAGGATGGCGCCGTTCAGGTAGACGTTCTCTCGGCCGGTGAGTTCCGGGTGGAACCCCGCACCCAACTCGAGCAGGGCCGACAGGCGGCCGTTGACGGTGGCCTTGCCCTCGTCGGGTCGGAGGATCCCGGCAAGCACCTTGAGCAGTGTGCTCTTGCCTGATCAGTTGCCGCCGATGATGCCGAACGTCTGCCCCTGTTCGACCTCCAAGGAGAGCTTGCGTAGGGCCCAGAACTCTTCGTAGCGGGTTCGGTGACCGGCCAGCATGGTGGCTTTCAGGGTCCAGTTTCGGTCGTGGGTGAGGCGGAATTTTTTGCCCAAGCCGTCTAGAGCAACGGCCACGCTGGAGGAGGGAATCAATGATGATCTCGGTGAGGAACGGGTCACCTCAGACCTCCTCGGCCATGCGTGGTTCGAGTCGGCGGAAGAGTCCGAAGCCCACAGCGAGGACAACCACCGTTGCAGCCACGATGGCCAGCCACCGTTGAGTCGATGGGAACCGGAGGTCGTACAAGGCGTTGCGGTAGGCCTTGGTCCACGAGACCATCGGGTTCAACTGGTAGAGCGTCCGGTAACTGAGTCCGAGAAACTCGCGGTCCTCGGGGACCATGTTGAGAGGGTAGAGGATCGGCGTGAGGAACATCCACGGGGCTAGGGCCACGCCGAGGAAGTGCTGAATGTCGCGAAAGTAGACGTTGGCCGCGCTGACCATGAGAGCAAGACCCACAGTGAATAACAACTGCAGGGCCATCAGAGCCAGTACCACGGGGATCCACGCGAAGGCGTAGTGCCCCTCGAGGACGGCGATGAGCACCAGTAGCACGGCCATTTCGACCAGCAAGGTGAGAAATCTGGCCAGTACCGCCGAGGTGGGAAGCGCCCAGCGGGGAAACCAGATCTTGGTGATGAGCGGACCGTTGGCTGTGATTGAACGGGTGGCCTCAGTGAGGCTGGTCACGTGGAACTGCCAGGGGAGCAAGGTCACTAGCAGGAACACGGCATAGGAGCGCAGGCCGCTGGGGTTTCCGGTGGTGGGTTGGATCCGGAGGAAGATCGAGAAGACCGCCGAGTAGACGACCACGGCCACCAGCGGGTTCAGCACCGACCATGTCCAGCCGAGGGCCGACCGCTTGTACTTGGATCGGAGGTCCCGGAGGGTCAGGTTGATGATCAGGTCAACCTGGAGGCGGCCGACCAGACCATCAAGCAGGTCTCGGCGCGTTCGGGGGACCCTCGGGGAGGCGGGCACCGAGTGATCCTACCGGTCGCCTAGTTGCAGGCCCGGGCGCCTCCTACGCTGGTTGGTTCCCGTTACCTGCTCCCGCGAATCGAGCCCTGATGATCGAAGCCACACCGACCCACCGGCCAGCAGGGCCCCCGGGCCGCTCCGCTGGGGCTAGGGGTGTGCGTGGCGCCTACCTGCGCCTGTGGCGGGCCGGCTTCCGCTGGCTGTACCTACTGGACGCCGCGGGGATCATGGGTGTGGTGGTGCTGGTCACGTTGGTTCGATTCGGAACCGACTGGCCGGCTCCGGACGACACCATGGTCGGCATGGTGGTGGCCACCGTGGTGATCCAGATCGTTTTCTACTTTGGCGGCCTTTACGAAAAGCAGGTGCGGTTGGGTCACCGCATGTGGTTCTCCCGGGTGGCTGGGCTGACGCTGGTCGGTCTAGTTCTGGGGCTGCTGGTGGTACTGCCCACCGGTCGTTACGCGGTTCCCCGTGCCAACCTGGCCGCCGTGGGCGTCGGGGTCTCTCTGGTAGCTACCGGTACCCGCCTCCTGTCACGACGCTTGCGGTCCCGCCGATTCGGGCCGCCGCGAGTGCTTCTGGTGGGGAGTCGGAGTGAAACCGAGCTGGCCGCTGCCCATCTGGCTGAGAGCGACCGGGCGGCCGTGGTCGCTGGACACGTTCGCTCTGACGCCGAGTTGATCCCCGCGGTGGAACGTTGCGAGGCCACGGACGTGGTGTTCGTCGGCGATGTATCGCTAGCCGATCTGCTGCCCGAGCCGGTGGCGTCGTTGGACGTCGCTGATCGGGGGGTCTACCTCCGGGTCACCGCGACTACAGCGCTCTTGGGTTTGCGCGACGTGCGGGAGATCGCCGGCATGCCGTACGTAACTGTTCGCACCCGCGCCCTGCGACCCCACCAGTTCCGACTGAAGCGGTTAGTTGAGTGGCTGCTGGTGCTGGCCATGGCACCGATTGTGTTGCTGTTGCTGTTGCTGTTGGCTGCCTATTTGCGGGTGGTGGTCGGTCGAGGGGTGCTGTACCACCAAGTCCGAACGGGTCGTGGTGGTAGGCCGTTCACCCTGGTGAAATTCCGGACTATGCACGCTGATGCCGAGGCCACTGGTGGTGCTCGCCTGGCCGCCCGCTCCGACAAGCGGATCGTGCGCGGCTGTGGGTGGTTGCGCCGCACCCGGCTGGATGAGCTACCACAGTTTTTGAACGTGGTCCGGGGTGAGATGTCCCTCGTCGGACCACGCCCCGAGCGGCCGGAACTGATTGCTGAGTTCGAGGCTGCCATCCCGGGGTACGGGCGTCGCCACGAGATCGCCCCTGGTCTGACCGGTCTGGCTCAGGTGCGTGCCGGGTATCACACGGATCCGGCCTACAAACTCGGCCACGACCTGCAGTATCTGATGGCGTGGTCGCCGATCTTGGACCTGCAGATCCTGGCCCGAACAGTTGTCGTGGTGTTCAGGCGGGGATCGTGAGCTTGGTGGATCCTCGTGATGTGGCCGTTGTTTTGGCAGTTCGCGATGAGGCTCCGATGCTGGCCCATGCGGTGCGTTCCGTATTGGGGCAGGAGGTTCCGGCGAGCCTTGAGATCTGCGTGGCTGTCGGCCCGTCGGTCGATGACACCCGGGCGGTGGCTGATGCCCTTGCTGCCTCTGACCCACGGGTAACTGTGGTGGACAATCCGGCGGGTGTCACGCCCGCCGGGTTGAACGAGGCCATCCGGGCCACCTCGGCGCCCATCGTGGTCCGGGTAGATGGGCATGCCGAGCTGCCGGCGGGTTATGTAGCGCGTGCGGTAGCGACACTCGAGCGCACCGCTGCCGTGACGGTGGGAGGTATCCAGGATCCGCAGGGGACCACGGCGTTCGAGGTGGCGGTGGGCCGTGCGATGGCGTCCCGTTTCGGTGCCGGTGATGCTCGGTTCCACTACGGGGGGAGCGAAGGCCCGGTGGACACCGTCTATCTGGGGGTGTTTCGCAGGGAGGCCATCGAGGCGGTGGGCTTGTTCGACGAATCGCTGGTGCGTAACCAGGACTACGAGCTCAACTATCGGCTAAGACGGGCTGGCGGCACAGTCTGGTTTGATCCCGAGTTGCGGGTCGATTATCGGCCCCGAGGGTCGGTACGGGCATTGGCTCGTCAGTTCGGCCAGTACGGACGCTGGAAGCGGGTGGTGCTGGGAATGCACCCTCGGTCGCTGCGCTGGCGCCACCTAGCGGCCCCGGTGACCACTTTGGCCGTGGCCGTTGGGCTACTAGCCGGAGTTTGGTGGCCGCCTGTACTGGTGGTCCCGGCGGGCTACGTCGCAGCGGTGATGATCAGTTCGATCGTCGTGGGCCGTCAGCCGGGAACCGTGGTTCGCCTGCTGGTGGCGTACCCCACGATGCATTTGTCATGGGGCCTGGGTTTCCTCTGGGGCTTCGTCGCCAGTTCGGAGCGGGCAGGTTCCTCGGTAAGTGACGTTCAGGCCTCGTAGGCCCGGAGCACTTCTTCAGTCGGGCCATCGGCCACAATGCGGCCATCCTGAAGCCATATGGTGCGTTCGCAGGATCTCCGGATCTCACTCAGGTTGTGGCTGACCAGTAGCACCGTGCCGGCAGCGGCCCGATGGGCGTCGAGTCGCTGAGCGCTCTTTTCCCGGAATGCCCGGTCGCCGACAGCTAGGGCTTCGTCCACCAGAAGGATCTCCGGGGTGAGGGCCGTGGCGATGGCGAAGTGCAGGCGGGCCCGCATGCCTGATGAGTAAGTCTCCATGGGCAGGTCCACGGCCGGACCGAGGTCGGTGAAGTCTGCCACTGCAGGTAAATGGGTCTCGGCCTCGTCGTGGGTCAGCCCTTGGGCCAGTAGGCCGACGCGGATGTTTGCTCGTCCGGTCATTCGCGGGCGGAGGGCGGCCTTGATCCCCAGGAACGTGGGTAGCGATCGGACCAGCAGTTCTCCGTCGGCCAGTGCCAGGACAC
>PVBE010189175.1_pt1 | contig 18587 bp, 15 predicted proteins | sample 1631181 | NCBI WGS metagenome assembly PVBE01 (sample SAMN08397723, study PRJNA350692) | Marine metagenome, whole genome shotgun sequencing project. | isolation source: water | place: Pacific Ocean | collected 2012-04
GTTGTCAGCCTAACCGATCCGGAATCAATTTTTGGTTTAGACAAAGAGAAGGTCTATCGTCCTCTGTACAACGTCCAAACGGTCAGCGACTTAGCGACAGATTTCGTGCTCAGCTATGAAGTGTTCTCACGACACTCCGACACAGGCACTCTCCAACCGATGATGCGTAAGACACGCCAAGCGAACATCATGATCGAGGACTTGTTGACCGACGCAGGCTACCCGACGGGCGAGGATTTAGAATTCTGCGAACGCTCTGAGATCACGCTTTACGCACCATGGCAGGAGAATGGGCTAACAGCAAAGAAGCGGCAGTACCAGTCCACCGAGGTGCCACTTACGAAAGATCAATTCGATTGGGATGCGACAGAGCGCGTCTACCGATGCCCCGAAGGGAAGGCATTGTCATTTGCCTACAAGAACAGCCGCCAACGTGCTAGCGGCGAGTTGATACCGTTCGATGTCTACCGTGCTTCACCTTCTGACTGCTCGGTGTGTCCACTGCAACCACGCTGTACGAAGATACCAGAGAAAGGCCGAACGGTGCGTCGAGATCAACGTCAAGATGAGATCGACCGTCTGAAAGCACGGATGAACACGGAGGAGGGGAAGTTGTTGTACAAACGTCGCGGTCAGACGATCGAGCGAGTGTTTGGTGACTTCAAAGAGCATCGAAACCTGCGTCGGTTTCGCGGTCGCGGAATCGGCCGAGCCCGGACGCAACTGGGGCTGACCGTTCTCAGCCATAACCTCCGTCTGCTCGCCAAACTTCGAAATCAAAAGAAACGGGAGTCAGCCGTTGAGAATACGCCTAGAATCGCGGCATAATAAGTCAGAAAGTCTGTGGGGGAAAGGGGGGCCTCTGCGCACCCATCATCCGGTCATCCAAAAAACAACCGGAAGACTACCAGACCGCGGCCAACCTTGGCTCTCATGAATAATCCGGGCTAGGGCCGGTTGGCAGATGTTGCTAGACTCCCGCTCCAAAATGCCGCGTAACGGTCGGGGTCGCACGCGGTTATCATCCATCTGCAGGAATGCCCACCTATGGTCTATCGAAATGTAAGTCGCTCGGTGTTCTTTTCGGTCTTCGCCTGCGCGGCAATATCGCACGTGGCAGCGCAAGTACCGGGGCAACAACGAACTGGACAACAGAGACCCGTGGCGCAGACTCAACCCAGACCGGCAGCCAATCAGGGCGTCGCCCCGCAGCGAGGCGCGACTGCTCCCCCCTGGATGCCCCTGACACCGGACCATGAAGTTTACTTGAATAAGATTCTGAATTATTGGGAGCACAAGACATCCTCGGTAGAACGCTATCGCTGTAACTTTCATCGCTGGGAATACGAAATGGCTCGGCTTGGAAAGGTCTTAAAGACGTACACCGAGGGTAAGATCCAGTACGCGTCGCCAGACAAAGGCCTGTTCAAAGCGGAAGTCATCAAACACCGCACGCCGCCCAAGCAGCCAGGAGGTGAGCCGGGGTGGGAAGATCAGGTAGGTGGTCCACGCGAGCATTGGGTCTGCGACGGAGAGTCGATTTTCGAATTCAACCACTCGCTCAAACAGCTAATTGTGCGACCGCTTCCGCCGGGAATGAAAGGCAAGCAGATCGCCGAAGGTCCGCTTCCCTTCATGTTCGGTGCCAAAGCCGCGCAGATCAAACGCCGTTTTTGGGTGCGCGTGGTTACTCCGCCGAACACGAAGAAGGAATATCATCTCCAAGCCGTCCCCAGAACGCTTCAGGATGCCCAGAATTTTAGAGAGCTGCTCATCGTCATCGCTGAAAAAGATTTCCTACCCAAGGCTATGGTGCTGCTTCATCTCAACAACGCAAAGACCTCCTACGAGTTCCAGAACCGAGAAGTGAATTGGAATACCACACTCGAGGACATAAACATATTCAAACGCGCGTTCTTCGCGCCGGCGTTGCCTGCTCGTGACTGGAAGAAGGTCGTTGTCCCGACGGAACAGGCGGCAGCTGGGCCTGCAAGACAAGCGGCCCGGGGCGCCGCAGTGCGTCCGCCATTCGGACCGGTTCGGCAAGCGCAAACCCCGCGCGGTCGACAAGCGCCTCGCTGATCAGGCAGCCGGCGGGCGAATTCTCGGGCGACGGTCTCGCACGACTTCGGGCAAAACCCCATCGCAATTGCCGAATTTTGCGGACCAAAGTTGAATTCCGGCAAGAAACGTGTAGATTCCGACGAATTCCCTGTGATGACGTTAGCTGCTTGCGGCACACAGAACGTTGCTCATTGTGAATTCGCGGGCACGCTGGCGAATTGGGTCGATCGCGATTTAGACATGGTTTTGTCGTCGCGCGATCACAGTCGTATAATTCAATGTGAGTAGATCACAGGCCTCCGACCCCCCGAATGTTTTCAGGAACCATCTGATGACACGCCAACAATCGGTTCGCCTCGCCAGCAGCGCCTCATTCCCTTGGGTGACCAAGTGGATGGCCATGGCGTTCGTTTGTTTGGTTGCGCAGCTCATTCACGTGCCAGAGTTACGAGCGCAGTCAGAACCTGCCGGCGGACTGCGAGACACGACAACGCCCGCGGCCTATCTGATCGAAGTGCCACTGCCGATCACCGGGATGGTAGATACGCAAATCAAACGAAAGATCGATCTGCTATTGTCCCAGCAGGCAACATCGGAGAAACGTCCGATCTTGATTCTTGAGTTTTCGAGTGATGCCGATCAAGCAGGCGAACGTAGTGAATTTGAACGCTGTCTCTCGTTGGCTCGCTATCTGGCGAGCGACCGACTGGGTGGGGCGCGAACGGTGGCGTTCGTGGCCGGCAATCTCAAAGGCCATGCGTTGTTGCCTGTGCTCGCCTGTGAAGAACTGATCGTCGACCCGGATGCGGAAATCGGCGAGGCAGGTGTGGCGGAGTCGTTCATTGATCGCACGATGAAAAGCAGTTACGCGGAAATTGCCGAACGCCGTCGCACGATCCCACCGGCGATCGCCGTCGGGATGATCGATCAACAAGCTACCGTACTCCAAGTTCAAACGGTCGATGGCGTGCGCTACATCCTGCAGGAAGAACTCGACGCACTCAAGCAATCGACGACTGTCAGTGCGGTCGAATCGCTTGTTGCGACGGGAGATATGGCTCGATTCACTGGTCGTGACTTGCGTTTGAAATACGGCTTCGCCAGTCACTTAGCCGCCGATCGTGGTGAACTGGCCAAAGCACTGCAAATACCCATTTCCGCCATTCAAGACGGCCCGTCCCTGGATGGCCCTCGCGATGCGTTGCGCGTTGACATCGCGCGGCCGATCAGCGGCAAGGTAGTCAATTGGATCATTGGCTCGATCAATCAGCAGATGGCCAGCCATCCGTTCAATTTCATCTGCATCAACATCGATAGCGCTGGCGGATCAGCCAATGACAGTCTGCGTTTGGCGAATTATCTGGTTTCGTTGTCGGACCAAGACGTCCGCACGGTGGCTTTCGTTCGCGCCGAAGCTCGGTCGGACGCATCTTTGATCGCATTGGCCTGCGACGAAATGGTGGTCGGTCACGATGCCGTTCTCGGCGGCCCCGGCGCGGTCGTCATTCGCAAGAGCAACTTGCCTGATCTTCGGCGTTCGATCCGTGCCATGGCCGAATCGCAACATCGCGACTGGTCGCTGTCAGTCGCACTGGTTGATTCAAGTTTGGTTGTCCATCGCTATATTCGCCAAGGCACCAACGAAGTACATTATTTTTGCGAAGAAGAGTTGGCAGCGCAAGACACGCCCGATGAATGGAAACAGGATGCCGAGATCCTCGCTGGTAGTGGTTTATCGGGCATCGAAGCGGTCGAAACGCAACTGGCAACACAAACCGTTGACAGCTTTGACGAATTCAGACGCGTGTATGCGCTGGAAGATGACCTGGGCGTGGTCCAGCCCAATTGGGCGAACCTGTTGATCGAACGGCTCGCTTCGCCTCACCTGGCCGGCACCATTTTGTTTGTCGGTTTGCTGATGTTCATGATCGAAATTTCGCAACCGGGAATCGGCGTGGCGGGCTTTGTTTCGGCCGTCTGCTTCGTGCTGTTTTTTTGGTGCAACCACTTACATGGTACTGCCGGCTGGCTGGAAATCATGCTTTTCCTGACCGGTGTCGGCTGCCTGATGTTAGAGGTTTTTGTAATACCTGGATTTGGTATTTTTGGCATCGGTGGGTCCGCGATGATTGTTACGTCCATCGTTCTTGCCAGCCAGACGTTTGTCATTCCGCAGAACAAATACCAGATTGAGCAGTTGCCCCAATCTTTGTTTGTCCTCGTCGCGGCGGGGGCAGGTGCCTTCTTCTCAATATTCCTATTGCGCAAATACTTGCCGGACACGCCGATACTGCGCCACATGCTGCTCGCCCCAGCCGAGGACGAAGAACTCGAGGATCTGCAACAGCGCGAGGCCGTTGTTCACTGCGAACACCTTGCTGGCAAACGCGGCACGACAACGACACGATTAAATCCGGCCGGTAAGGCTCGGTTCGGCGACGAAGTGGTCGACGTGATTGGTGAAGGAGAGTTGATTGAACAGGGGACGGACGTTTGCGTGGCGAGCGTGCGAGGTAGCCGAGTTGTTGTCGTTCCGATCTCCAGCCCAGCAGAGGCGCGACCTGCCTGACGTTGTCCATGCCAGCGCTGCGAGCTTAGGATCGTTCGAGGAATTGCTGTTCGAAAGACGACAACGAAAGATCGAACACTGCTTACGACGAATTGTCATTTGATAAGGGTCGTCACCATGGATCTTATTTTGTGGGCAATCGCCTTGCTGTTGCTGGGTCTGAGCATGTTGATTCTGGAGGTCTTCGTGCCGTCAGGCGGCGTGCTGAGTTTCCTGGCAGTGACCTTGATCGTCGCTTCTGTCGTGGTCGCCTTCATGGATGGTTTCAAGTCGGGTGCGATCATGTTGATCACTGTGTCGCTTTGCGTTCCGGTCCTCCTCTGGAGCGCCGTTCACTTGTGGCCTCACACACCGATCGGCAAGCTAATCTTGGCTAAGCGACCGGCACACCCGGACGACGTTTTGCCGGAAACCGAGGCCTATCGGGGCCTGCACGGTTTGATTGGGAAACGCGGTCGAGCCGTCAGCAAGATGTTGCCCGGCGGCCTGGTGATGATTGCCGGCCACAAATACGACGCACTGAGTGACGGATTGGCCATCGACCCGGATCAAGTCGTTCAGGTGATCGACGTACGAACGAACCGCATTGTTGTTCGACCGGCGGAAGGCGAAATCGACTCCGTGGATGCCATGCTGGGAGGAACCAGCCCAGATGAGGCACCGTCCACGAGTGCGGAATCGGCTGATGATGTCCTCTCGACACCAGTCGAATCTCTGGGTCTGGACGATCTGACCGACCCACTGGCTTGACACCGGTATCGCGCAGGGGTTAACGTCGTGTGCAGGTTAGGTGGTCGTCTCTGGCTGTTGCCGGAAATCCACCAAGATCTCGCCACAAAAAAAAAGGGAATCTCACCATGTTGTTGGCTCAAGACGCAGACATCGATCCCGCCGCCATCGCTGCTATTGTCGGGTTGGTGATTGTTATCCTTGTGTTCCTCGGCATCTTTGCGGTCTTCGCTAGTTATTTCCGTCTCTGGGTTCAGTCAGCGTTAACCGGCGCTGGCATTCGCATCTGGGATCTTCTGGGGATGACCTTTCGCAAAGTGAACGCCAAGGTGATCACACGCAGCAAGATCATGGCGGTCCAGGCTGGGATTGATCGTAGCGAAATCACAACCAAAGCTCTGGAAGCCCATTTCATGGCCGGTGGCAACGTTCAGCTGGTGATTCGGTCGCTGATCGCCGCGCATAAGGCGAAGACCATTCAACTGACGTTTCGTGAAGCGACAGCCATCGACCTGGCCGGACGGGACGTGCTGGAATCGGTTCAGACCAGCGTCTATCCCAAGGTGATCGATTGCCCGGCGAAAGGCTCGCCGCGCGATTCGCTGGACGCTGTGGCCAAGGATGGAATTCAGCTGAAGGTGAAGGCACGTGTTACCGTGCGTGCCAATTTGCAGCAGTTGATCGGTGGTGCCACGGAAGAGACCATTGTCGCGCGTGTGGGTGAAGGAATCGTCTCCGCCATCGGCTCGGCCGAATCACACAAGAAAGTGCTTGAGAACCCCGATGTGATTACCAAAGCGGTGCTGTCGAGGCGACTGGATTCTCAGACGGCATTCGAGATTGTCTCGATTGATATCGCCGACATCGACGTCGGACAGAACATTGGTGCTCGTCTTCAAGCGGACCAAGCCGAAGCGGATACACGCGTAGCCCAGGCTCGTGCTGAGGGGCGCCGAGCGATGGCGGTTGCGGCTGAGCGAGAGAAATTGGCATCGATCGAGCAGAGTCGCGCCACGCTAGTTGATGCGGAGGCTGAAGTGCCCCACGCCATGGCCGAAGCATTTCGCACTGGCGCCCTCACAATTGTCGATTACTACAAACTTCGCAACGTGCAAAGCGATACGGATATGCGCAAGTCGATTGCACGAACCAGCGGCACTTCCTGATCATCCGTCCGACCTGAGAAAGAGTTCACCATGGCTGGCGATATCGAGGATTTCTTGCGACGTGCGGCACAACGCCGCGTCCCACAACCACCGCCCGCACCCCCCGCACCCTCCGCCTTATCGCCTCGACCGGAGATCCAGATCTTAGGTGACGAGGATGTCGTGGATGCTTATGTCGTCGAAGAACGGGGAATCCTCTCCGGGCACAATGTCGGCGATCATGTGTCGCAGCATATCAATACGTCGGAATTCGGCGAACGAATCTCTCATATGGGCGAAGAAATCGACCATGCAGACGACCGCATGGAAGCCCATTTGCACGGCTATTTTGAACACAAATTGGGCGATTTAGGTGGCGAGACCAGCCTCGCGAGCAACTCGTCACTGGATGACGACAACGCAGGCCAAGGCCCCGGTGATCAAGAAACGGCAGCGTTCGACATTCAGAAGCTGCTCCATTCTCCGACGAACATTCGGGATGCGATTGTCCTCAGCGAAATTCTCCGCAAACCGGAGGACCGTTGGTAGCCCTGCCAGCGGCATCGTGTAGTCGGATTCGCGAGAATCCGGACGTTCCTGCTGTACCTCCGAAGTCTCACGCCTTCGTCTATGTGAAACGACCTTCCACTTGTGGAAGCATACCCTAGCTAAAGGAATCACTGCCATGGCGCTCAACATCACCCCAGGGGAAACCACAATCGGCTGGATTGGAATCGGAGTGATGGGTTCCAGCATGTGCGGACACCTGGTCGATAAGGGTTTCGCCACGACCGTCTTCACACGGACGCAGAGCAAAGCTGAAAGTCTGCTGGCCAAGGGCGCCACTTGGGCGGCGACCCCAAAGGCGGTCGCCGAGCAGAGTGATGTGGTGTTTTCGATCGTCGGGTTCCCCAGCGATGTCCGTGAAGTAATGCTGGGCGCCGAGGGCGCGTTGGCTGGAAGCAAGCAAGGCAACATTCTCGTGGACATGACCACCAGCGAACCGTCATTGGCCGTCGAGATTTCCGATGCGGCGAAGGCTCGAGGAGTCACCAGCATCGACGCACCGGTTTCCGGCGGCGACGTTGGCGCACGTGAAGCTGGCCTCTCCATCATGATTGGCGGTGATAAAGATGTCGTTGACGCGCTGCAGCCCTGTTGGGAGGCGATGGGAAAGACAATCGTCTATCAGGGTGCTGCCGGCGCAGGCCAACACACGAAAATGGTGAACCAGACGTTGATCGCAACGAACATGATCGGCGTGTGCGAAGCGTTGCTGTACGCGCACAAGGCAGGCTTGGACCTGGAAACAGTCATGCAGTCGGTTGGATCGGGAGCGGCTGGCAGTTGGTCGCTGGCTAATCTTGGCCCGCGGATCATCGCCAACAATTTCGACCCAGGCTTCTTCGTCGAACACTTTATTAAAGACATGGGAATTGCGCTGGACGAAGCCAAGCGAATGCAACTTGCATTACCGGGATTGGCGCTGGCCCATCAGCTGTATCTGGCACTGCAAGCGCAAGGCCACGGTCGAGATGGCACCCATGCGTTGGAGTTGGCATTGTCTTCAATGGCAGGAATCGACTGGAAGGGCCGCTAAGGTCTCCCTGTTGTGCCCCGGTCTCCTGACCGGGACACGACGTCGCCGAACTGCCCGTTACGGGCGTTCTTGCCGCCGGTTGCTATTGTACGTCCAGCGATTCTATCGGAAGCACCGAGAGGCCACAGTCTTCTTTGCCGATCGAGTAGACCACATAGAGCTTACCATCGTGTTCGTAACCGTACGGGTAGGACCACTGTTTTCCTTTGGCACGACCTGGAAATCGAGGTGGTTCCGACCTCCCATGTCGTACGCGCCACATGCGACACAGTGACAATTCGCCCGGTCGGCCGGTTGAAATAACCAGCGTGTCGCGGTTGTTCAAATTCGAAATCAAAAACAGTTGGCCCGAACTGAGTTTACCCAGATACGCCTTGGCGCGCGGCATTGGAAAATTGCTTTCGATCGCCTCCGACCAATGGCGACCGTGATCGTTGCTGGTCGACACCCAGGCCACGCCGAGACCGCCTCGGATCACGGCCAGCACATGGCTACCTTCTGCCCATACCGTGGTTTCCGCATAGCTGGGCGCAAGCCGCGGCGGATAGGGGATTAGCACCGAATCCCACTTGGTCAGGTCCGCGCCGTGACTAATCGCGACGACGGGTAACCCGTCTTTGTCCTGGCCACCGGTGATCCAATTGCCGCTGGCCATCAGCACCGGCTGGTCGTAAGGCCAGCAGTTCTGCATTGCGATGCCGTGGGATTTCCACTTGTCCTTCGCTTCATCCAGTACGAATGCTTCCGCCTTGAGTCCTGGAAATCGGCGGCCCGGAACACCGACGCCGAACCGTGAACAGATGGTCCACACGCTGTCATCATGGACGAATAACACACCATGACTGTGACGATCGGGCCCTTCAAAGCCGGGGCCGATCATCTCGACGTTCGACCAGGTTCGGCCGCCATCGTGAGACCTTCGACCTTGCAGTGTCTCACGTGGCCCGTTCTCGTTGGTCGGACTGTTGGCCCAGTTGGCGTAAAAGATGCCCTTGTGATGCACAATCGACGCACCGTGGAGAAATGTGTATTCACCCTCGACGGCACGATGGATCGTGCGGTGCCGAATGCCGGCGACTTGCGAGATTCTCGTGGCCTCTGTTTCGAGTGTAGGTCCGGTCCACAACATGTGGGGTGGACGACGTTGCCTGCGCTCGTCGGCGACCGCCAGGGACGCGCTCGCTGCCACGCCGCCAATCAAGGCGGCCATCGGCAGCGCGCTAAGCAACCATGTCCGTTTTCTATGCAGCAGCACGTTGCCTCTTGCCAAAAACTCACTCATCGGCGTCAGCCGTTTTCGGAGCGCACACGGTCGGCGTAACAATGGCCGCAATGACCAACCCCGCCAATGTCCAGCCCACAACGTTGTCAATCACGAACGCAACCGTGTAGTCCAGTGGGAAATTCATCCAGTTCCAATACGATACGTGACCAATCAGCGCCGTGAACATTCCCATGCCGACAACGAATCCGACCCGATATCCATAACTCTTGCAGCAACCAGAGGCGGCGGCCGCCAACAACATGGCCACCAGCAGCGCCGCCAGAAAGTCGATCACCAGCCCCATCATTAAGACCTTGGGACCCATCGGGACCATCCCGTCACGCTGATAGTAGATGGAGTAAACTGGACCCGCCAGGTGGTTTTGATAAAACTTGGACTCGGCGTCGCTCATATCGGCGTCGCTCTCCCACATCGGTGCAGTGTACACGCCAGTATTCAGATTCTGCCCCTTTAAGATCGCCGTAACTTCAGTCTCGTTGGGCAGTCCTGCTATGGTTGGCGTATGCAATGGCAGGGCCATCCATGCCATCATGCCCCACACAAAGTAAACGATTGCGCCTAGTACGGCGGCGACGAGGATCCTGGTCATGATTCGGCTCTCGCGATGTGAATTGTGGAATCAAAGCAGAAATGAAAGCGTTCATTCTAACCCAGCCTCATGCCGTCTGCATCAGCGTTTGGATGCCAATGGTCGGCTGGGGGCGAGAACATTCTAATGGCTAGCACAGTCAAAATGTCTGCGCGACTGAAACCTGCCGTGTACTTGCCAACGGTGTCTTCTTTTCCCACACTCACGATGCAGACACAAGGCGCGGGGGGCACGGAATACGGCGAGTTTCGACACAATCCGATGCCGAACATGGACTGTCTCCTTCGTCCCTCGATGCGGTCAATCAGTTGATAGGAATCTTTCTGCGACCGCTGCGAACTTGTTGGGACAATCATCAAAAACAAAGTGCCCGGCATGCCGCTCCGATTCCTCGCGACTCAACGACATGAACTTGGCGCCGGGAATCCAACGCTCGTAGGTGCGACTGCCCGGCAACGAGATTCCGTCATCGCCGCCATGCACAATCAGCGTTGCTGCAGTGACGTGTTGCATGGCCAATGTGTAGTCTTGCGACGTTCCAAGGCTGAAATACATTGCGAATACCGCCCACCCACCACTGGTCGGTCCTTTTTCTAGCTCCGAGGGGTCATAACCCAGCGCGGGAAGTATGTATTGCCCTGTTCGATCGTGAAGGCTGACGAGGTCTGCATCGGACCTCGAGAAGATGTTGCCGAAGTCGAAGTAGTCTGCAAGCAGCGAGTCGTACGCTACGTGCTGATCTTCCGGAAGCTTCTTTCGGACCCGGTCGAAGAGGTCTCGATCCTCGTCAGGTGGAGTAAGAACGCCAGCTGGAGCAACCAGGAGGAGCTTATCGACGCGGCCGGGAAACTCGGCCGCATAAAGAGCGGCAATGAAGCCCCCGAACGAATGGCCGATGAGCGTGATCTTCTCTTGGCCGAGAATGCGTCGAATACGTTCGATGTCCGCGATTTGGGCACCCAGTCCAAGTGTCTTCTCAAGCTCTGTCATATTCTTGTAGAAGTTCCCTGACTCAAAACGGTCGAAGGGTCGACTTGAGTCTCCGCATCCACGCTGATGGTAGTAGTAGAACTTGAAGCGATCTGTTAGTGCGTCAAGCCCTTTCCACTTGCTTGCATACGGAATACCAGGACCACCATGAATGACCAGGACTGGGCGGCCCTCGCCGTATGCATCAAAGTGAAGGCCAATGTCTGATTCAACCTGCCAGACAGACTCACCAGTTTGTTCTGGAGGTTGCAACGGTCCTCGAAGATTCTCAGCGGAATTGACGGATCCAAACTTATACAGCGGCTGTCCCATCATCCAAACAACGGCGACCACGCCGAACGCAGCAAGGATTGCCACGATGCCGAAGGCACCAAACAGTATTCTCTTCTTCTTCACAAGTCACCGTTTCACGAATCTCCCGTCGGACAAAACCCGTGACTCAGTATACGCCGTCCAATTGCTGAGGGGCGAGAGTCGAAACTCTGGTTTTTTCCTACGGTATCTACTGCTCTGTCAAAACTAAGCATTAGGGTTGTCGAACCTGATTGTCGTGGTTCGCTCCGCGAACCAAACGTTTTGATCGCGATCAACGACTATCTCGCCAGGCAACCATTCTTCTTCAACCCTAAAATCAAGGTGTAGGCCTGAGAGGCAAAAACGCCAGATTGGCCCCGTACATGATCTACGTTGGCAGGCTCGAACGCTCAACCGCGGGCAATCAAAGCTGGTTATCATAAGGATCGCCGCCCGCCTCGTATGTGGACATCCACAGCAAGACGACCAGCTTCAATCGTAAACGTTCACAGGCCAGACTCCGACCTCTGACGATTGCTTTCAACCCTCCTCAAACAAGCGACCTCCACATGCTCGTAGGATACGTCAGTGACGAACGTTACGTTGCGGTGCCCGATGCGCTGTTTGAATTTCGCAGCTTCGACAGGGTAGTAGTCGCTCGGTCCACGATTTCTGGTGCCATTTATGCCGATGTTCAACCTGGCGAATACCAGGTAGTTCTGGGGTGTGATGGTTTTGGATCAAAGCTCGTCACCGTGCACGTGCGTGCAGATCAGCCGTATCATTTTCGTTTGCTTTCCGACGGCCTGTTGGGGTACATGTGGCCGAAGTGTGTGGCCTCTGGCGAGCAATCCGAGTTTCGCGTCCACGCCATCGAAGAATACGAATTGGAGTTGTGGCGTTACGGCGCAGAGAAGAAGTTCGTCCGCCGCATCGGCACGTTTGACGAACACGGTCCGCGTGCCAACATGCAGATCACCCCCGATGGCGATTTCACACAGACGGGCATCCAGTGGAACAGATTTGGCTACCACGGTGCGGCCCTCAGCCAAGCCATCGAAGCGCCCGAGCTGAGCGGACTGTATTATCTACATGCGAGATCCAAGTCGGGCGCATATTTTAGCTTTCCCTGGATCGTTTCGCCGCGACGGCCAACCGCGCCGATCGCCGTGCTGGCGGCGGATATCACCTGGAATGCGTACAACAGCTTCGGTGGGCGAAGCAACTACATCCACGCGGACCAATTCCCAGAGACGCCCACGGTCAACGCGCGGCTCGAACTTTCTCGTTACACCGATGCCGAACACCGCACTTACGATTCCGATTCGTACCAAGTGATCGACGATGGACATTGGTGCTTTGCGGAAACAGGTTTGGGCAGCGGTGAGACCTTTGGCGAAAAAAGCCTCCATCAACGGATTCCCGGCGGCGCTTCCGGGCACGAAACCGACAAGATCACGCCTCGATCACCGCCCAACGTGAGGCTGCTGGCCAAAGGGACGAATCCCGATAACGGCGGCGCGGAGATCATTCACTTCGAAACGCCCAATGGCGGGCAGGTCTTCTCTGTTGGTTCCATTGCGTGGCCTGCTTGTATTATGGTGGATCAAGCGGTCTCGACGATCACAGCCAATGTCATTCGTCGATTCGCGAACCGAACGATCCCTGATTGGAGATCGCTTACAATGTCGACCCCAGCCCCTTGCACAACTTCAAAATGTGAAACCGGGTATGCCAAAACAACGACTCTCCAAGGGTGTTTGGCAGCAAGGTCGGTTCACGTGGCTGTTGGGTGAACTTTATAGCAACTTCAGAGAGCTTTGTCGCTATCGGTTAGTTCGTGCCGGGCAATATGATAAGCGCCACGATTGCATAGTAATGGCAAGCACTGGCCACGATCACGAAAATATGCCAGACCGCGTGAAAATAGCGCATACGCCCGTCGAAGGTCAGAAACAGCGTTCCAACCGTGTAGCTCACTCCACCAGCGACCATCCACATGAGACACTCGGTGGACAACTTGGGACACAAGACGACTGCGGGAATCCAACCGAGCATGATGTAGCCGCGTGCGGAAAAATCGTTGACTCGGTGATGGCGCACAACTTTGGAAAAGAATCCGGTTAACGCGCATCCCCATAACAGAGCGAGGACGATCAGTCGCGTGGGCCCTGTCAGGGAAGACCACACAAACGGCGTGTAGGTTCCAGTGATCAGCAGATAAATGACACCCTGGTCCCAGGCACGCAAAAGGAATTTTGCTCGAGGGCGTTGAATGGCGTGCGAGATAGTTGAAATTGCATAGACTGCCATCAACGTCGAGGCATAAACCAGGCAACTTGCGCCAAGCCCGAATTCAATTGACCGGACCATCGCAGCAATGTAAACCGTTGCGCCGACGCTCAACAAGAAGCCCGCGCCGTGCGTCGCCGCGTTAGCGACTTCTTGATCCGCAAGATATTCCGTGCAATTCGATGAAGTCTGTTCAGCTTGTGACATGTTTGTGATATCGGCCTTGTGCAAAGGGTATCTTCACACCATGACGAGTTGTGAGGTTACGGGGTCTGGTACTTTAGGAAGATTATCGATCTTAGGAAACGCTTGCTTCTTGCAGAAAGTGGACTTCACCGAATAAACTCAATTCCACAATGATGATCCGCGGATTGTGCATTGATGTAGCACGTCCCGGCTCCAGCAGCAACGATGGATCTGCAATCATATATTGTCGGTCGATTCGGACACTCGATGGTCTAGATGGCGTTAACTAACTGGGAATCTACCATGAAACCATGCCTTCTGTTTCTGATGTGTTTTACCGGTTTGGCGGCCCCGCTTGGATGCGGGACGCCAAAACCAACTGTAAACGACGAACCCTTTCGCGTGGCAATTGCCGATTACTTGCAAGCCAACAACATGGCCTTGAAGGTCAAGGAGATCAAGGAGGGACCAGTGATTGAAGGTAAACGGGCGGCTGTTTCGGCCTCGCTGACCCATGAACAGCTCGGAGGGCCGAGTGTTACTTGGAAATTCCAGTTTACCAAACAATCGGGCGATTGGCACGTGACAGCCCACGAAGACTAGACCACCTAATCGGGTGGGGGCCTACACTGTTCAGTACGGGTTTCCGACCCCGCCGGCTTCAGACGAGTTGCTTCGGCAATGTTTCAAGACAAGTGGTTGCCATCGCCGGAACTGTGTCGCTTAACGCTCCTTGTTGCCGGCCTACGCGGACATCAGCTCCACCGCTCGTTTGACCGGCCACAACAGAGCAGTTTCTTGAGTTGCTCTGTTGGCAACTGCGGCCTGGTCCGTCACCGGCTCGCGATGTGATGGCGAAACGACCCGTTCCTGAGTGCTCGCCCCGATCAACTCGATGCGAGCTTCGCGCAATACGGGGCTGTATCTTTCGACGACGGGCAATTCGCAAAAACCGAGGCCTGTAGTCGCTCGTCTAACAGCGCATCTGGTGGTGCGCAGCTACAATTGACTTGAGCCAGGGCTCGGGCAAAACGAATCCGCGTTTATTTGAGCAGTTCCAAGGAGTTCTCCGATGAGACGATTTGCGAAATTGGTGACAAGCTTGGCGATCATGGCCAGCAGTGTGGTGAGTGCCGCGGAGATTAACTACATCGAGGATTTTTCACTGTCCGACGACCGGCCAGCAGCTCTCGAGCAACTGATTCCCGGTTCTGAAGACTACTACTACTACAGTTGTCTTCATCTGCAGAACACCGAACAGTTCGACCAGGTCGATCAGCTGCTTCAAGCGTGGATCAAGCGTTACAAAGAGACGCCACGGGTGATCGAGATCCAAAACCGGCAAGCACTGCTGACCTATCATCGGAATCCTGCGGCGTCGCTGGAACGAATTCGCTCACGCCTAGGAATCCAGTTCAATCATCAGCGAGAGAAGATCGGTGAGAAGCCGAACTTGCCGACTGCGCTTGATCCAGCGCTGATCAGTCGCCAAAGGCTGATCCAGCAGGCGTACTCTCGGCATCAAAACACCGCGGGGTTTGAGCAGTCGGCACTCCAGTGGCTGATCGAACTTCCACTCACGCCGGATCGTCGCCGCGATCTGCTGAGTCGCCTTCAACTGCCCGATCACGAGAACCTCGTCGAACTGGTCCTCGCAGACCTGAAGCACCAGTACAGCAAGCCGTTCGGTTCCATGCCGATTCACCACCAGTTGCTGCGCAATCAACTGGATGAATGCCTTCGGCTGAAGTCCGACCTGAGGAATCAAACCAACTTCGTCAATATCTATCTCTCGAAGTTGCACCCCAACAGCGACTTGGACTGACGAAATGAACCGGTCGCTTACGTTGCTTACTTGGAACGCCTTTCCGCATTTGTCGATACGCTCGCCCCCGTCCACAACTCGCTGAAGGCCCACGTCCTCTACCACCGCCTGGCATTCGACCAAACGTTGGGCACGTACGACAAAGCGCGTTTCATGGCGTATTTGCAGCTGCCGCGAAAGGTTAGCTACATGGAAGCCAAGTACATGCAGCTGGAGAACAACCGCCGATTCGCCGCGGATCTGAATGCCGATTTTGCCAAGACGACACTGTTGTCTCGCGTTGGTAATGACGAATCGCTGGTTCACGACTACTTGCACCACTTTTTCCTCAAAGAGACGTCCACCAAGCCGTATGAACCCTATGTCAACGACGTCTTCTTACGTCACAATTTGGCCGAAGCGAAGATCGTCAACGGGTTGGGCGAACCCGAACAATGGTATTCGCTACTACCGCCTGACAAGTATCAGGTGTTGAAAGAACGGATTGACATCGACTTCGCAGCGACGAACTCGACGCGGTTTGTGGCAGACGCGCCGGTGAGCCTGGACTTGGATGTCAAGAACGTCCGCTCGCTAATCGTCAAAGTCTTCAAGATCAACGAACGCAACTTCTATCAGCAACAAGGTCGTGAAATAAACACGAACATCGAACTGGACGGTTTGGTCGCCAACGATATCAAGACGTACGACTACTCGACTCCGCCGCTGCGGCGCGTCCGCCGTCACTTTGATTTCCCGTCGCTGGCCAAGCCTGGTGTGTATGTCATCGATTTCATTGGCAACGGGTTGAGCAGTCGAGTTGTGGTTCGCAAGGGCAAGCTGCGTTTTCTCGTGCGAGATCACCTTGCGGGCCATGTGTTCACGGTTTTGGACGAGCAACATCACAAAGTCGATGACGCCACATTGTGGCTTGCCGGACATGAATACACACCGTTGGAAGACGGCAGGATTGTGGTTCCCTATTCGGCACGTGCGGGCCGGGTGCCGATTGTGATCTCACGCGACGACTTCTCGACGCTGGATCATTTCCAGCACCATACTGAATCGTACCAGCTGACAGCAGGCATCTACGTCGACCGTGAATCGCTGCTCAATCGGAGCACCGCCCGCGTGATTGTTCGCACGGGTCTCTATCTGAACGGTACGCCGGTCACATTATCGGCCCTGGAAGACGTCCAATTGACCATCACGTCCGTCGACCACGATGGTGTGTCTTCGTCAAAGGAGGTCTCCGATTTCAAACTGCAAGAGGACGGAGAATCTGAATACGAATTCCAAGTTCCTGCGCGGCTGACACGGATTCAATTTAAACTCCGAGCCAAGGTCAAGAATGCCAGCCAGAACAAGATGATTGACTTGGCTTCCTCTGATTCATTTACGGTGAATCAGATCGACCTTACGGAGAAGACATCCGACCTCTTATTGACGCAAATCAACGGTACCTATTTCATCGAAATGCGGGGTAAGACGAGCGAAAGTCGTGCCGACCGACCGGTGCAGTTGGCGTGCAAGCATCGTGATTTTCGCGAGCCGGTGAACGTGACATTACAGACCGACTTGGAGGGTCGTGTCGCGTTGGGGACCCTCGCTGAAATCGCGTCGATCACGGCCACGGGACCCGAGAAGACGTCGCACACCTGGAATCTCCTACGCGATCGCCACACGTATCAACCGTCACTGCACGGTGTGGCGGGCCAGCTGCTGACCGTCCCATATTTGGGCCAACTCGCAAAGCCGCGACGTGACGAATTGTCCTTGCTCGAAATGCGTGGCAATACATTCGTCGCGGATCGTTTCGGATCCGTTACCATCAAAGACGGTATGCTGCGGATCGGGGATCTACCACGCGGCGACTATCAATTGGTGCTCAAGAAGGAGGCGCAACGGATCCAGCTGCGACTGGCCGAGGGTCGACGGCAAAGTGGCTACGTGCTGGGAAACAATCGCCATCTGGAAAGCAGTTTGCGACCTTCGCTGCACATTACGTCCATCGAACCGCGTGCCGAGAATGTTCGCATCGCCTTGGCCGGCGCTGACAAATTCACGCGGGTGCACGTCTTTGCCACGCGCTATCACCCGGCCCATTCCGCCTATGGAAAGTTGAGCCGGATTCGCGTTCCATCGCCGCTCCGCGTCGTACCGCCAAAAGCCTCGTCACTGTATGCGTCAGGTCGCAACATTGGTGACGAGTACCGATACATCATCGATCGCCAGTTCGCCAAGAAGTACCCGGGTGTGATGCTGGATCGCCCCAGCGTCTTGCTGGCGCCTTGGGCCATGCGTAGCACCGACGCAGGCCAACAGAAGGCCGCGGCAGGAGCGGATTTCGCCCCCTCAGCTCCGCCCGCACCGCGGTTGGAGATCGCCGACGAGGCGGCGCCAGGTGAAAAGGCGATCGCTGGCGACTTTGCCAATCTTGACTTTCTATCCGAGGCATCCGCGGTGATCGTCAATACACGGCCCAACAAGAAAGGCGTGATTGTCGTTCCCAATGAACTCCTGGGCGCGCACCATTGGCTGCATGTTGTTGCCGTTGATCCGCACGACACGGTATATCGCAGCGTCTCGCTGCCAGAAAAACCGACAGATTTCCTGGATCTTCGGTTGGCTCGAAGCCTGGACTCCAAGCGGCATTTCACACAACAAAAGCAGATCAGCATCGTCAATCAAGGTGGCAAGTTCGTACTGGAAGACATCGCCTCGTCCAAATTCGAGATCTACGATTCGCTGGACCGGATCTATGCCCTTTATTCGACGCTCTCAACGGACCCAAAGCTCGCCGAATTCAGCTTCATCCTGCAATGGCCAGAATTGACGGAAGAACAGAAACGCCAAAAGTACTCGAAGTACGCCTGCCACGAACTGAACTTCTTCCTATATAGGTTCCTCGCGCAGTTTAGTGGGTAGTATGTTATTGGTTTGGCATTTTCGATGGTATTGATGATGGTTTCTTTATGTCTGATTTAGCAAAACACTATTCGTTGTTGCTGGGACTGGATGATGCCTGGCAGGTTATAGA
>PVBE010569440.1_pt1 | contig 18586 bp, 15 predicted proteins | sample 1631181 | NCBI WGS metagenome assembly PVBE01 (sample SAMN08397723, study PRJNA350692) | Marine metagenome, whole genome shotgun sequencing project. | isolation source: water | place: Pacific Ocean | collected 2012-04
GTCGTTGCCGTCGTCGTTGCCGTCGTCGTTGCCGTCGTCGCCGCCGTCGTCGTTGCCGTCGTCGCCGCCGTCGTCGTTGCCGTCGTCGTTGCCGTCGTCGCCTCCGTCGTCGCCGCCGTCGTCGCCGCCGTCGTCGTTGCCGCCGTCGTCGTTGCTGCCGCCGTCGTCTCCATCGGCGTTGCCGCCAGCGTCGCCGTCGGCGCCGCCGCCATCTCCGTCGCCGTCGCCCGGCTTGTCGCCGTCGACCTAGCCGCCCGCGCCGCCGCCACCGCCACCCCGGGGCTCGTGGCTGGAGCAGGCGGACAGAGCGATGGCGAGAAAGGCGACGGTGAGCGTGCGCATGGGACCTCCGGGGGGACTTGAGCCTACACGACGACCCTGGGCCCGTCCCTTACCCGCCGGGGACCGCCCGAGGGTCAGAACTTCGAAAAGAGCGCCCCGCTCGCGTTGAACGGCGGGTCTGCGTGCACCACGTCCCCCCACGCCCGGATGCGCGCCAGCTCGTCGTCGGACATGGGCCCGGCTCGCAGGGCGGCCAGGGCGAGATCGAGCTGCTCGGTGCTCGCGGGGCCGGCGATGACCACGTCCGGGGCCTCGTGGGACAGGGCGAACCGGTAGCAGTCCGTCGCCGTCGCCGGCCCCTGCACCTCGTCCGGATAGGAGCGGCGGCGCTTGAGCAGGCTGCCCCAGCGCGTGGCGGTGAAGCTCACCAGCCCTGGTCCGGTGGCGCGGTCGGCGGGGAGGTGGGGGAAGACCTCCCGCTCGGCGCCACGGTGGGCGGCGTTGTAGCGCACGTGCAGGATGTCGATGGGCTGCTCGGCCACGGTGCTGCCCGGCGTGGCCGCGGCGATCTCGCCGGCCAGCGGGCGGTGGTGGGTCGACATCGCCAGGAACCGGACGTGGCCTTGCTCCTTGAGCCGAAGCGCCGCCTCCATCAGGGCGTCGGGCGGTTGCTGCTGGAACCACCCCAGGAGCAGGACGTCGGCGTGGTCGGTCTTGAGCGCCCGCAGGCCCCGCTTGACCCCGGACGGCATCAACGCCGCCACCCGTGCGTAGGTCTGCAGGACGAGCACCACGTTGTCCCGGTCCCTGCGGCAGACGTTGCGAATCGCCTTGCCGAAGCCCGGCCGGCGGATTGAGCCCCAGTACAGGTAGTTGCAGCCGGCGTCGTAGGCCCGCTCGATGGCCGCTGCGGGTGCCCCGAACGACGACCCCAGCCCCAGGCGGCCCACGGGCAGGCCCGTGCGGCCCAGGGTGGAGCGGGCGAAGTCGCGTCCGCTCATCGCACGTGGAAGGGGTTGGTCCGCACCCACACGAACGAGCGCTCTGCCAGCGCCGCGGCGCCCTTGAGCCTGTCCGCCAGGTGCGCCGGCGTCATCCGCACCTCCACCCGGTACACGCCCGCGCTGGGCAGCGGCAGGGTGGCGTCGCCCAGCCCGGCGTCGGTCGTCTGCAGGTCGCCCCAGGTGCCGTCGGCCCGCATCTCCACCAGGGCGATCTCGGCGGTCGCCCCTTCGGGGACCGCGGGCGGCGTGACCTGCGCGGCCATGCCCTGGGTGAAGGGCGCCTCGTCGCCCATGCGCAGCTCGAAGCCCGCGGCGTCGCCACCGGCGTCCCAGCGCACGACGGCGTCGAACCCGGCGGTGTCGCCCACCACGTCGCCGGACATGTACGAGCGGCCCTCCTTGAGCGCCTGCCGCACCGCCTCCCGCGTGGGGCCGGGGTCCGCGGTCGGCACGAAGACGCGGTTGCTGTACCAGCTGAGCAGCCGCCGATAGCTGTCCATGCGCTCGCCGTCGGCCATCGGCCCCGGTAGCGCGTTGCGGTGCACGTCGTGGGCGGCCACGCCGGCGAGCCGCCGGGTGTGCGACAGCTTGGACCAGTGGGTCAGGTCCTCGTCGTTGTCCTTGAACAGGGTCAGGAAGAGCAGATCGGCGGGCGCGGCGTCCTCGTCGGTGCGCATGAACTCGCTGATGTCGCCTACGTCGGCGCGCCCCTCCAGCAGCTCCTGGAGCGTGGCGTGGATGTTGTAGATCTCGATGCCGTCGATGTCGTAGGCGTCGATCTCCTCGGTGGTGTGCTGCTCCGCGTGGTTGACGAACACCACGCCGCCGGCCGCCTTGAAGGCCGCCACGTTGTCGGGCCCGTCCTTGTCGTACAGCTGGTGCAGCTCGGGGCTGCCGATGGCCAGGGAGTCGCCCAGGTGACGGTCGAGGCCGATGGGCATCAGGTCGTTCTCGGCGCCCGGGTACAGCCGGACGATGTGCCCGTCCGGGCAGCGCATGGCCAGCCCATGGCGAGCCTCGCCGCCCACCCACTCATCACCCTCCCGGAAGTAGGGCACGAGCAGCTCGGCCCACGGCTCCGTGGCCATCTCGGAGTCGTGGTCGGTCAGGAAGATGTGGTCGTACCGGGTGGCGCACGCGCCGTCCCGCAGGTCCTGCGCGCACGGGGCGTTGGGCTCGCCGTCCACGCGGGGTTCGCCATCGCACGCGTCGTGGGAGTGCACGGAGTGCACGTGCACCGCCGCCTTCACGGAGACCCAGGCGGGGCCTGCCTCTTCGGCGGGGGCGTCGTCGCTGGAGCAGGCGAATTGGGTGGCGAGGATGAAGGCCGCCACGACCCAGCAGTGGGGGCGGGGGCGGCTACGCATAACTCGTCGGGTCATCCACTCCCGCCTCCTCGAAGCCGCGGCGGCGCAGCCGGCATGAGTCGCACGCTCCGCAGGCCAGGCTGTCCGGGCCCGCCGGGTCGTAGCAGCTGTGGGTCATCCCGTAGTCGACGCCGAGGGCGACCCCCCAGCGGATGGTCTCGGCCTTGGTCTTGTGGATCAGCGGCGCCCGCACGCGAAACCAGGGCTCCGGCGCCGCCTCGACGCCCCGCTGGGTCGCGAGGTTGGCCAGGGTCTCGAAGGCCTGCACGAACTCGGGCCGGCAGTCCGGGTAGCCCGAGTAGTCCACGGCGTTGACGCCGACCCACAGCTCCCGGGCCTCGGCCACCTCTGCGTAGGCCAGGGCGTACGACAGGAACAGCGTGTTGCGGGCGGGGACGTAGGTGATCGGGATCCCCGCGGGCGCGTCGGTCGGCACCTCGATCGAGCTGTCGGTCAGCGCCGACCCGCCCACCGCCCCGAGGTCCACCTCGACGTATCGGTGATCGTCCGCGCCCAGCGCCTCGGCCACCCGCCGGGCGGCGTCGAGCTCCACGGCGTGGCGCTGCCCGTACCGGAACGTCAGGCAGTCGCAGGTCCGCCCCTCGGCCTTGGCCGCGGCCAGCACGGTGGCTGAGTCGAGGCCTCCCGACAGGAGGACCACCGCCCGGATCACTTGGCCAGCCCCCGGTGCCGGAACCACCGCGCCGACTCCCCGATGCTCTCCTCGATGGCGGTCTTGGGCAGCCCGAGCTCCTCACGCGCCTTGGTGGTGTCGAAGTACACGTGCCTCGAGGCGTACTCGACGCTCTTTTCGGTGATGAAGGGCTCCGAGTGCGTCACGCGATCGGCCACGCCCTCGAGGAGCCTGCCGATCCGCATCATCACGCTCGTGGGCAGGCGCCGCCTGGGCACCTTCACCTTGCAGACGCGCCCGACCAGCTCCATGAACTCGCGGGTCGTGACGTTGTGCCCGCCCAGGATGTACCGCTCGCCGATGGTGCCCTTTTCGTCGGCCAGCAGGTGCCCCCGCGCCACGTCCCGCACGTCGACGACGTTGACGCCGCCGTCGATGTAGCCGGGGAACTTCCCGTTCATCAGCGACAGGACGACGTTCCCCGTCGGCGTAGGCCCGGTGTCGCCCCAGCCGAACGGCAGGGCGGGGTTGACGATCACCGCGGGCAGCCCGCGTCGGATGTACTCCCGGCACTCCAGCTCGGACACGTACTTGCTGAAGATGTAGTCGTTGGCGGTCCAGTAGTTGTACGGCGTGGTCTCGTCCGCCGGCTGCTCGCCAGGCAGGATCCCGAGCGCCGCGATGGAGCTCGTGTAGACCATCCGCTCCACGCCTGCGTCGAGGGCCGCCTGGCACACGACCTGGGTCCCCCGCACGTTCACGTCCCAGATCAAGGACCGGTCGGCCATCCACAGGGCGTAGATCGCGGCGAGGTGATAGACCCGGTCGCACCCCTGCATCGCCTTGGCCATGGCGTCTGCGTCCCGCACATCGCCGGTCATCGTCTCGAGGTCGCCCTCGAGGCCCTGCAGGTTCGTCAGCGCCTCGCCGGGTCGGAGGAGGGCGCGCACAGACCGGCCTTCCTCCAGCAACATCGCAGTGACATGGCCGCCGATGAATCCGGCGCCGCCCGTAACCAGCGTCTTCGCCTTGCTCGACATGGTCGGGCAGTCTACCTTGCCGCCCCCCGGATTCGCCCTGTGCATCGCCTCTTCCAACTGTTTCGCTCGTCGGGTCGTGAGCTGTACCTCGTGGGCGGGGCTGTGCGCGACATGCAGCTCGGCCAGCCAATCGAGGAGATCTCGGACCTCGACTTCGCCACGGACTGCCGCCCCGAGGACACCGCCAGGCTCCTCAAGGATGCCGGCTTCGGCGTCTTCAAGACCGGCTGGAACTTCGGCACGATCGGCACCGTCCTGCATGGCGAGGAGGCCGAGGGCTACCCCAAGCAGGTCCAGATCACGACCTACCGCTCGGGCGAGGCGTACCGGCCCGGCTCGCGCCACCCGGACGTGACCTTCGGCTCGAAGCTCGCGGACGATCTCGGCAGGCGGGACCTGACGATCAACAGCCTGGCCTTGGACGCGGACGGCGAGATCGTCGACCTGTACGGCGGGCTGCAGGACCTGGCTGACCGCAAGATCCGCCTGCTCGGCGATCCCGAGAACACCCTGCGCGAGGACCCGCTGCGCATGCTCCGGGTGGCCCGCTTCTCCTCCCAGCTCGGTTTCCGCCCCACCAGCCGGGTGCGGGCGGCGTGCACGCGCGTGGCCGCCTGCATCATCGACATCAGCCGCGAGCGCTGGTTCCAGGAGATCGACAAGCTCCTGCTCGGCGGCCACGTGGAGGCGGGGCTGCAGTTCCTGCACGAGACGCGGCTGCTGGGCTTCATCCTGCCCGAGGTGGCCTGCATGGTGGATCTGCACAAGACCAGCCGGCACCACCACAAGGACGTGTGGGAGCACACCAAGCAGGTGGTCGCCCAATCCCCGCCCAAGCAGACGGTCCGCTGGGCGGCGCTGCTCCACGACATCGGCAAGCCGTGGACTCGGGAGTACGCGCCCGGCGGCAAGGTCCACTTCTTCCGCCACGAGGACCACGGCGCCATCCTCTTCGAGGGCGTAGCCCACCGCTTCCGGTTCCCCAACGAGCTCCGCAAGACCGTGCGGTTCCTCATCAAGCACCACCTGCGCGGGAACCTGTACGACGGCCAGTGGACCGACTCGGCCATCCGGCGGTTCATCAAGGACATGGGGGAGCACCTCGAGGACCTGCTGGACTTCACCAAGGCCGACATCACCAGCGCCAACAGCGAGCGCCGGGCCCGTAACCTGCGGCTCGCGGAGGAGTTGGCCCAGCGATCTCGGGAGATCGCGGAGCAGGACGGCCAGGCGCCTGCCCTGCCCAAGGGCCTCGGAAACGCCATCATGAAGCGGTTCGAGCTGCGGCCCGGCCGGCACATCGGCGACATCCGCGACCGCATCGAGGAGGCCGTCATCGAGGGCGAGCTTCCTCCCCAGGCGGAGTTCGAGGTCTACCTGTCCTGGCTGGACTCCCATGACGAGGTCGTGAACGCTGCGAGGGAATCCGCGGATCGTCCGCGACGTCCTAGAAAAGACCCAAGCCCGGAGGTCGCACCATGATTCGTGTCCTGATCATCGCCAGCTCGCTCGTCTGGGCCGTGTCTGCGCAGGCCGCCGACCCGGCGCCCGCCACCAAGGCGGCGGTGCAGATCGACAAGCCCCACTACGCGGTGACGGTGACGTCCCCGGCCGGCGCGCCGGCCGCGATCAGCATGTCGCCGCGGGGCGGCTTCAAGATCAACAAGGCCTACCCCACGAAGGTCGTCCTCACGGCCGGTGAAGGGGTGACCCTGCCCAAGACGACCCTGAAGAAGGGCGACGCCACGTCGCTGGATGAAAAGGGCGCGGCCTTCCCCGTGGCCTATACCTGTGGCGAGGCGGGCGGCAAGGTCGACGCGACGGTCAAGTTCAGCGTCTGCAGTGAGCAGACCTGCGAGATGGTCAAGGAGAAGGTGTCGTGGCAGGTCGCAAACGCGGCGGCGCCTCCCGCCAAGACCGAGTAGCCGAGGCCCAGCTCCGGGCCAGCTTCGAGCGGCGGTTCGAGGGGCTTGCGGTGCTCGATGGGTGCCTCGAAAAGGCAGGCGCCACCTACACGGCGGAGGAGGTCCTCGAGGAGTTCGCCGGGGCCTCGGCCCAAGGCGCGACGGCCGACGAGGTCATCCCGCTGCTGTTCCACGACGCCCCGGTCGTGGCCGACGCGGCCCAGGCCCGGCGGCTGTTCTCGAACCTGTTCGGCGCCTGGGACGCAGCGGCGGGCGACGCCCCAGCGGCTCGCATCGAGCCCCTCGCGGACGGCGACGCGCTGCCGACGTCCTTTGTCGAGGCCTCCTGGCGGGCGACGGACCTGCTGTCGCCGGCGGAGCTGCGCTCCCAGTGGGATCGGTTCTCCCAGACCCAGGGCGACGCGCTCACCTTCCTGACCACGGGCTGCCGGCGCCTGCCGGACGAGGCCTTCGACACCGCGGCCACGGCGACGTTCGAGATGTGGAGGGCCTTTGTGGCCGCCCGGCCGGACCGCGTCGCAGCCGCGCCGCTGCAGATCCGGGCGCTGGAGGCCTGGGCGACGCGCAGGGCGGAAGGCGCGGGCGGCGGCCCGTTGGAGGCCGAGCCGGCCCTGGCTGACTTCGCCGCTGAGGCGCTGGAGATCGCCCAGGGCGAAGGGCTGCAGGAGGCCAGCGAGCTGGCGGGCCTGCTGGGCGCGATCCGATCGGCCATGGCGGAGGCTTGGCAGTAGCAGCGTGCGGGAGTCATCGATGATGAAGGGGCCTGAGTTCGCCGCGGATCCGCCGGACATGCAGCGTCTGTCCGCGCTGTACACCGGCTGGCGGGCGGCCGCCGCCGGGGACTCCGAGCAGGAGGCCCTGGACGCGGTGCGCGACTGGGATGCGGAGCGTCGCCGGGTGCAGACGTGGATGTCCCTGTGCACGTTGCGCTTCAGGCAGGACACCACCAACGCCGACAACAAGGCCGCCCTGGAGCACTGCGACGAGCTGTCGCCTGCGTTTCGGGAGCTCGAGGTGGATCTGCAGCGTGCGCTGATCGCGTCGCCGTCGCGGGCCGCCATCGAGCGGGCGTTCGGGGGTCAGGCGTTTGCGCTGTGGTCGGCCAACGTGGCCGGGTTCGACCCCGCGATCCAGGACGATCTGCGGGCGGAGTCCAAGCTGGTCAACGAGTACGTGGAGCTCCTGGCAGGCGCGCGGATCCCGTTCGACGGCCAGGAGCTGAACCTGTCTGAGATGCAGGCTCGGCGGACGGTGGCGTCCCGGAGCGCACGGCACGCGGCGGACAAGGCCTACTGGGGCTGGTTCGGCGACAACGCCAAGGCGCTCGACGATGGGTTCGACGCCCTGGTGGGTGTGCGGACGCGCATGGCTCGCAGCGTCGGCGAGCCGGACTACGTGTCGCTCGGGTATCTCAACCGCTCACGCATCGGTTACGACCGCGCCGACGTGGAGCGATTCCGTGGGGAGGTGCTCAAGGAGGTCGTGCCGCTGGCCGTGGAGCTGCGCAAGCGGCAGGCCGCCGCCCTCGATCTGCCGCCCGACGGGCTGATGGCCTGGGACGAGGCGGTCCACGATCCCGCCGGCAACCCCGCCCCCGCGGGCGATCACGACTGGATGATGGACCGCGCCTCGGCCATGTTCGAGGCGCTGCACCCCGACCTGTCGGCCTTCTTCGAGATGATGCGCTCACGGGAGCTGCTCGACCTCAAGGCGCGCAAGGGCAAGGCGGGGGGAGGCTTCTGCACCGCGTTCGAGGAGCACGGCGTCCCGTTCGTCTTCGCCAACTTCAACGGCACCAAGGGCGACGTCGAGGTCTTCACCCACGAGTGCGGGCACGCCTTCCAGGGCTGGTCGTCACGCAATGTGCCGCTCGTGGACTACTTCTTCCCGACCTACGAGGGCGCCGAGGTGCACTCGATGTCCCTCGAGTTCCTCACCTACCCGGAGATGGAGCGGTTCTTTTCGCCCGCGGAGGAGGCCGACCGCTTCCGCCGCCTGCACCTGATCGAGTCCCTGCTCTTCCTGCCGTACGGCTGCGCGGTGGACGACTTCCAGCACCGGGTCTACTCCGCCTCCGCCGCCTCCGCCGCCTCCGCCGCCGAGCGCCGCCAGATGTGGCTGGACGTAGAGGCCACCTGGCTCCCCTGGCGCCAATGGGGCGACCTGGCCCACCCCGCCGCCGGCGGCCGGTGGCAGGCCCAGCGCCACATCTACGTGTACCCGTTCTATTACATCGACTACGTGCTCGCGCAGACCTGCGCCCTGCAGTTCTGGGCCTGGTCCGAGCGCGACCGCGCCGCAGCGCTGGACGCCTACGTCGCCTTGTGCTCCCGAGGCGGCCAGCAGCCGTTCCAAGAGCTCGTCCGCAGCGCCGGCCTGCGCTCCCCGTTCGAACAGGGCTGCCTGGCCGAGACCGTGGCCCGGGCGAGGGCCGCGCTGCTCTGACGGCCCGCCAGGCGATCGCCAGCTCACCGGGGCGGCGCGCCTTGGCGCAGGTGCAGTGGCACGATCGTCGAGGGGAATCGACTGCGAGGCCGGGCCGGACGGGGAATGTGCGGAGGACGCTGACTGTGCGGACATTCGTGGGCGGTGGCGATACTGCTGCGGGCCCGACCGGCGGTGCAGCGAGTGCGGGGTTGGACCGGATGGTGTGAACGACGTCTGCAACGATCTGGGCCTATGCGTCGCGTTCGAGGATCTGTGACGTAGATCGCGCATGCGTCCGGAAGGCATGGGGAACGGTCGTCCCCAGCAGACCTCTTGGGTGAGTGATTTCAACGGGTTGAGGGGTGACTCGCGTTGGCGCCACCCTTGCGATGGCATGGGGGGTGCGTCGCATCCTTCCCCTCCTGCTCACCGGCTGCATGGGCAGCGCCATTGGCGGCGCCCCGATGCCGGATGGGCCGGTGGAGACCGAGACGTTCATCGCCGACGAAGCCGACGAGGCCGACGAGGTCGACGAGCTGGGGCCCGAGTCCCAGCCTGATCCCCAGGCCCAGCCCGAGCCTGGGCCTGAGCCGGTCGAGAGAGCGGCGCCGGCGCCGGAGCCGGAGCCGGAGCCCGAGCCGGTCGTCGAGCCTGAGCCGGAGCCCGAGCCGGAGCCCGAGCCCGAGCCGGTCCCCGAGGCACGGGATCCTGGCGGCGAGGTGGGCTCGCTGCTCGAGGTCGCCTGTGAAGCACGGTTGGTGAGGAGCGACGCCTACGAGGGCATGGATGAGTGGGCGCTCGACGTGCAGGTTCCCGACGGGGTGACCGGCTACCTTGTCGCTCCGTTCGTGCAACGCGGGCTCGTCTACAACATCTCGCTGTCCGGTCCGGGCGGCGACGTGGACTTCGTCGATCAGTTCCCCCACGGCAACGCCAACGCCGACGTGCTCGGGGCGGTCAACCCGGTGCTCGTGCCTGCCGGTCCGCAGCTGCAGCCGCTGACGGTGCCTGGGCTGTATGAGATGCGGGTCCTGGCCGAGGAGGCCCCGTGCATCGCCGTTGCGGCGCGGCGGGCGGGGCCCGGGGCGACGGCGGAGCAGGTTCGCGGGGAGCGGCTCGACGTCAACGTCTACTACGTCGGGGTGTCGCCGGCGCGGCAGGGGGCGTCCGTGGTGGATGCGCTGCGCGAGGCAGGCGGGGTCTACCAGCAGGCGGGCCTGCGCATTGGGGAGGTCCGGCAGATCGAGGTGGGAGGTGAGGATGCGAGGCACTTTTCGATCCTCCGGTCCGTCGACGACGTGCTCGCAATCGGGCGGATCTCGCAGGTCCCGGGCGGCGGATCGGTGTCCGAGAGGCTGTCGCTGAACCTGTTCGTCGTCGACCAGATCCTCATGGAGGGCGGCGGGGTGCTCGGCGTGTCCGCCGGGTTGCCAGGGCCGGCCGGCAGTCACGGCGGGCTGGGCGCGGGCGTGGTGGTGACCGGCGAGGTGCTCGGCGACGTGGACCTCATGGGCCGGGTCATCGCCCACGAGGCCGGCCACTACCTGGGGCTGTTCCACACGACCGAGGCGGGCGGGCAGGCGGCGGATCCCGTGCCCGACACGCCCGAGTGCCCGGCGCACCGGTGGGACCAGCCCGAGGGCTGCCCCGACGTGCGCAACCTCATGTTTCCCTTCGCAGGCCTCGGCAGCGACGAGCTGACCCGGGCCCAGGCGGACGTCCTCCACGCAAACCCGTTGGTGCAATGAGCCAGGCCTTCACCGCCATGTTGATGCTCCTGTCGCTGTACGACAGGCCGCCGACTCCCCAAGAGCTGCACGGCGCGGGCGGCAATGACCCCGCGGCGGTGCTGCTGGTCATCGCCGACAGCCCGGCCGTCCCCGCGTGGCAGCAGCGGCGGGCCATCGATGCGCTGGGCTGGTTCCCGGACGAGCGGGTCCACGCCCGGCTGCACGCCATGATGGTCGAGGACCTCCAGGCGTCCGAGTCCCGGGCGCCCAGGCGGCTGCACCGGGTGGTCTATGCCCTGACCCGGGGCTGGGGCGCGGCAGCGGCGGCGGATCTGAAGATGCTGCAGGGGCACGCGGATGTACGGCTGCAGGACACCGTCGACGACGCCCTGAAGCGGGCCGGCGGCGAGAAGGCCCGGCGATGAGGGGGCCGGCCTGCGCGGCCTCGGCGCTCCTCGCCGCGTCGGCGCTGGTCGCCGCGTGCGGCGGCACGGGGCAGCTCGTCGCCGTGCCCACCGAGACCTCCGCCATCGGCCTCCCCCGCCACGGCGCGGTCCCACCGACGCCCGAGGGCCCCGCTGCGATCAACGAGGAGTCCACTGGGTTTTCGCTGAGCATCGACACGCCCGAGGCTGGCTCCATCGTCCAGCGCTCGCCCGTCCGGGTGGAGGGCTCGGCCACCGGCGCAGGCCTGGTCGCCGTGGTCGTGGCCGGCATGGAGGTGCCGGTCGGCGACGACGGCCGCTTCCGGGCCAACTTGCCGCTGCCGGACGGGGCGCACATCATCACGGCCGAGGCGGCCGGGCGAGCGGTCGAGGTCGGCTTTGCGGTCGACGCGGGGGGACCCGAGTTCGACATCGTCGAGCCGGCCCGCGGCCTCTTCCACGACCCCGAGGCGTCGGGCCCGGGCGTGATGGTGCGAGGCACGGTCACCGACATCGGGTCCGGCATCTCGAGCCTGACGGTGGACGGGCGCGAGGTGGCGTTCGACGACAAGGGCGCCTTTTCGACGACGGTCACCCCGACGCCGGGGCTGTCGACCATCGAGCTGGTGGCCAAGGACGGGGCGGGCCACAGCTCGTCGGCGCAACGGAGCGTGGTGTCGGGCCGGTTTGCCCCGCCGGACTCTCCGGTGGACGGGGCGCTGGACGTCAAGCTGGGCCGGGACGGCCTCGAGGCGGTGATCAACCAGGCGCGGGCGGCGCTGGCAGCGACCCCGCTGGACCAGCTTGTGCCGATGGGCGGTAACGGCGGCGACTTCGAGGTCACCTCGTTCAACTACAGCGGCACGGACGTCGACCTGAGCCCGGACTTCGGCGGCTTCAACATCTCGGTGCGCATCCGCGGGCTGAGCGTCGGCGTGCGCATCGAAAAGAAGATCCTGTTCGTGCCGGTGACCTTCTCGGGCAGCGTCGCGGCCCAGGAGGCCGAGCTGCGGGCGTTCCTGTCGGTGTCCGCAACGGCCGATGGCGCCGTTGCGATGTCGATGGGCGACGCCAACGTCGAGCTGCACGGGTTCAGCTACAACATCGACGGCCTGCCGGGTTTCCTCGAGGGGCTGCTGTCGGGCTTCGTGCGCGGCTTTGCGGAGGGCGCCCTCGAGGACGCCCTCAACGGCGTGGTCCTGCCGAGCCTGTTCGATCCCGCCGACCTCGTGCAGACGCTGGACCTGATGGGCACGCCGCTCACCCTCGGCATGCGCCTGTCGCTGCTGACGGTGTCGCCGGAAGGCCTGCAGTTCCGCGCGGCGGTCTCCGCCAGCGGGCCGCCCCCGCCGGCCAACGCCCGGGAGCGGGCCGCTGCGCCGGGCGCGGTGAAGGGCATCGTGGCGGGCGGCGGTGGGGCAGGCGGCCCGGAGGGTCCCCTGGAGGTCGCGATCTCGGCCGACGGGGTCAACCGGGTGCTGCACGCCGTGTGGGCCGCCGGCGGGCTGGACCTGTCCGTGGACCTCGGCGGCGCCGGCGGCTCGCTGCCGATCCAGCTGGACGTGGCGGGCATCGGCGCCGCGCTCGGAGTCCCGCTGGAGCAGGCGGCGCCTGGCGATGCGCCCATCACGCTGTCGCTGCAGCCGCTGCTCCCGCCGGTGTTGGTGCCCGCCCCCGCCGGCGACCCTGAGGTGGCAGCGACCGTCAGCCTCGGCGACATGGTCTTCCGTCTGGAGGCCCGACCGGCGGGTCAGGCCCCCGTGGAGCTGATGGCCGTGGCGCTGGCCATCGACGCCGGGCTGCGGGCCGGCGATCCCGAGGAGCAGCAAGGCCTGGCCGGACTCGAGGTGAAGGCCGATCTCATCTCCTGCGCGGTCCCCGCCCAGGCCGAGGGCGTGGAGGCGGGCGTGGCCGGGCTGCTGACGTTGGCCGCGCCGCTGCTGGGCGGAGTCATGGACAACGCCGGCGCCCCCGACGAGCCCGGCAAGTTGACATTGGTCGACGCGCTGTTCGGATCGGACGGGGCCAGCCTGGTGATCGCCGGCGCCCTGGGGATCAACGACGGAGCAGCGCCGCCCCCCAGGTGAGCCGGGCGTCGAGCACGCCGCAGGCGCAGCCACCGGAACCCTCGTCTTCGACGGCGGCCTCGCCCTCCCCTTCGACGGTCGGCGGGTCGGGCGGGCGCTCCCTTCCCACATCCGAGTCGTCCGGCGCCTCACCCTCACCCTCGCCGGGGGTGACGGTGTCGTCTTCCGGATCCGGCAGCGGGGGGCCCACGTCGGGGGCGCCCTCGCCGTCGTCGGCGTAGACGCAGCGGGTGAAGCAGTCGAGCTCGCCCAGGTCGTCAGGGACGCAGCGCATCTCGCAGACCGTGCCGCGATCACAGCGCGCCAGCCCACACTGATCTGGCAGGCAGATCCCATGGACGCACGTCTCCGACGGCCGGCACTGCTCCAGACAGCGGGCGGGGGGCACGCAGCGGCCCGCGGAGCACGCCAGGCCGTCACCGCACTGCAAGCCGCCACATGGATCGCCCCGGCACAGCCCACCCCGGCAGCTCTCGAACAGCCCGCAGGAGATGCCGGCGCACCCACGGACGCAGGCGCCGTTGTGGCACTCCTTGCCGTCCTCGCACTGCAGGTCGGCGCACGGATCCCCCTGGCACTGCCCCGCGAGGCAGGCCGATCCGGCCGGGCAGCCCACCTCGTCGCAGGTGCCGCACCGGCCCTGCACGCCGCACCGCTGTCCGGGGTCGCACTCGACTCCGGCGCAGGGGTCCACGCAGACGCCGACCGCGCAGGTCTGTCCGGACGGGCACTCGACTCCGTCGCACGGGAACAGGCAGCGTCCGGTGCCTGCGTCGCACCGCAGACCGCCGGGGCAGCCGCCCTGTCGGCAGGGCAGCCGGCACGCGCCGTACACGCAGGCGAACGCCGCATCCCCGCACAGCTGCTCGGGCGGGTCCTCGTCGACGGCGCCGTCGCAGTCGTTGTCCTGACCGTCGCAGATCTCCCGGCGCTGAACCTCGCAGCCGCCGCAGTCATTGCGCAGCCCCTCGTCGATGGCGCCGTCGCAGTCGTTGTCCTGGCCGTCGCAGATCTCGCTGCGGTCCTCGCGGATGGCGGGCAGGCAGCGGTTGTCCTGCCCCGGCTCGCAGGTCAGCTGGCCGTGGGCGCAGACGCCGGGCAGGCCCGTGTCGCAGAGGAGATCCGCCAGATCGTCCGGCTCGTCGGTGAAGCCGTCGCAGTCGTTGTCGATGCCGTCGCAGACCTCCACCCCGGACGGCGCGCACTCCCGCTTGTCGCACTCGTCACCGATGCCGTCGCCGTCGGTGTCCACCTGGTACATGTTGGCGTCGAACGGGCAGTTGTCGCAGGCGTCGCCCAGAGTGTCGGCGTCGCTGTCGATCTGCTCCGGGTTGAACCGGCGCGGGCAGATGTCCTGGTTCTCGCAGACCCCGTCCTCGTCGTAGTCGGGGCAGAGGCCGCCCAGGGAGCGCTCCAGGATCAGGCAGGCGAACGCCGTGTCCAGCTGGTTGCCGAAGTCCCAGTCGCCGCGCCCGCGGAAGGCGCCGGTCGGCAGCTGGCTCTCCACCAGCCTCGAGGCGATGTCGAAATACCAATCGGGCGACTCCTCCGGCCACTCGGTGGCCGCCGGGTCGCGGTCCCCCCCGATGTTCTCGGCGTACGCGCCCTCGGGCAGGACGCCGTCGTCGGTCGCCAGCAGCATCGCCTTCGAGGCGGTCCACAGGTAGTACAGGTGCTGGCTGGTGGGCCTCCAGTGGCCTTGAAGGTAGGTCAGCCCCTCCTGGGCCACCGGATGGGAGGGCAGGCGGCCTGCCAGCAGCTGGGCCCAGAGCGCATAGGCGGTGAACCTGTGGTTGGCCTGTTCATGGGGCCCCCCACCGCCCCGGTCGCCGCCCTCGTAGTAGTGGGCGCCGGAAACCGAGCGTGTCTCCTCGATCCAGTCCAGCAGGTGGGGCAGCACGTCATCGGCCTCCACGTCGAGCTGCGCCGCCGCGGCCAGGCCCGCGGACGCCCACTGCGTACATGACACATCGCCCACGCCGTCGAACGCGTTGTACCGCCAGCCGCCGGGTCGTCCCTGGATGCGGTGGAGCGACTCCCAGCCGTTGGTGACCATCTCGCGGGCCGTCACCTCGTGGCCCACCCGGTCGGGACCGCCGGTCGCCGAGTACGTAGACAACGCCATGAGGTTGAGGCCCGTCCGGTTGGTGTGGCCGTTGCGGCTGGTCAACAGGGCGACGTCGCGCGTCGGCAGGAACTCCGCAGCCGCCCGGACGGCCGCCCGGGCCTCGGGGTGCAGCCGCCGGTAGCCCCGGTGCACGTCCCGACGGTCGACAGACAGCGGCTGCTCGAGGATGCAGAGCATGGGCAGGCCGGACCCGTCGCCGCCGTAGGACTCGGTCCATCCTCCGTTTTCGTTCTGTTCTGCGATGAGGAACGTCACGGCCCGGTCGATGGCCTGGTTGACGGCCTGCTCAAACGGGGATGGGGGGCTCGCCCAGGCAGTGGGCGTCGACACCAGGAGCCCGGCGAGAAGCGCCGCGAGCGCGGGAGGCCGTCTCACTGCGGCGCGCCCTCGAGCGGGCCCGACGCCGCGGCCAGCAGCTCACTGGCCAGCAGGGTCAGCTGGTCGCAGCGCCGGACCACATCGCGCTCCTCCAGCAGCGCTTGGCGGGTCATCGGCGTGCGGGCGAGCAGGGCGGCCACCGCGAACGTCGCCTGTTGGGGGTCGGCCCCGGTGGCGACGGCGTCGGCCAGCGGCTGGGCCTTGTCGCCCAAGACCATGATCAGGCAGCGGATGGCGGCGCGCAGGGACCGGTAGGCCCGCTTGGCCGCCCCCACGTCGATCGGCGCGTCGCGCAGCGGCGAGATCTCCACGGAGCGGTAGAGCCGACCGTCCCTGTCGGGCTCGTCCACGACGCGGACCCGCTCCATCCCCGTGGCGAGCAGGTTGTAGCGGCCGTCGTCGAGGCGGACGACCTGGGACATCTTGCACAGCGCCGCCACCTCATAGATGGGCGGCGCGCCGTCGTAGTCGGCCTGCCAACCGGGCCGCAGCCCGGCGACGACGAACCGGCCGTCGCCCGCCAACGTGTCGGCGGTGAGCGCCCGGTAGCGGGGCTCAAACATGTGCAGGCCAGCCGTCACGCCCGGGAAGAGCACGAAGTCGGGGAGAGGAAACAGCGGGACGACGACAGCCAACCTCGGGATGTTACCAAGGTTCACGCCCGACACCTCGCTGGGCGGCGCCGCCGCGCAGTTGCGGGTGGTAGCGTCCGACGCCGATGGCCCCCCGCTCCGACTGCGCGCCGCGCAGCGCCGACGTCGCCATCGTCGGTGGCGGCATCGTCGGGCTGGCCGTCGCCCACGCGTTGCAGGGCCGCCGACCGGGGCTCAAGGTGCTGGTGCTCGAGGCGGAGGACGCCGTCTGCCAGCACCAGACCGGCCACAACAGCGGCGTGATCCACTCGGGCCTGTACTACCGGCCGGGCTCTTCCAAGGCCCGGCTGGCCGTGCAGGGGGCGAGGCGGATCCAGGCGTTCTGCGACGAGCACGCCCTGCCGGTCCAGGTTTGCGGCAAGGTGGTGATCGCCACCGACGACGCCGAGGAGGGGCGGCTGCAGACCCTGCTCGAGCGGGGGCTGGCCAACGGCGTGCCCGGCCTCGAGCTTGTCGGGCCGCTGCGGCTGGTCGAGCTGCAACCGGGGGTCGCCGGCCAGGCGGCGCTGTGGGTGCCCGGGAGCGCGATCACCGATTTCTCGGCCGTGGGGCGCCAGCTGGCCAAGCTCGTGGAGGCCGCCGGCGGGGAGGTCCGCACGGGCGCCCGGGTGGACCGGGTGGTCCGGGACGGAGGCGACTGGGTGCTGGGCGGGACCGCCGGGGACTTTCGTGCCGGGTTCCTTGTGGGCTGCGCCGGGTTGCACAGCGATCGGCTGGCCGCCGCTGCGGGCCAGGCCACCGACGTGCGCATCGTCCCGTTCCGGGGGGAGTACCGGGTCCTCGCCCCCTCGCATGCGCAATCCGTCCACCGGCTGGTCTACCCAGTGCCGGACCCGGGGCTGCCTTTCCTCGGCGTCCACCTGACACCCAGGCTCGACGGGTCCGTGGACGTCGGCCCCAACGCGGCGATGGCGCTGTCCCGCAGGGGCTACCGGCGCGGCGTGATCTCGGTCCGGGACACCCTTCAGACGCTGATGTGGCCTGGGTTCTGGCGCATGGCGGCCACCCACTGGTCGGCGGCGATGGGCGAGGAGCTGCGGTATTGGTCGAGGTCGGCCATGGCTCGGAACCTGCGGCGGATGTTCCCGGGCGTGGCCGGCGGCGACCTGGCCCCGGGGCGTGCCGGCGTGCGCGCGCAGGCCGTCCGCCGGGACGGGGCGCTCCTCGACGACTTCGAGCTCGCCCGGTCGGATGCCGCCCTCCACGTGCTCAACGCCCCCTCACCGGCGGCGACCGCCTCCCTGGCCATCGGAGACGAGGTCGCAGAGGCGGTGTTAGCCTCCTTGTCGTGACCAAGGACCTCTGGGATGGCGCGCCGCTCCCCGCCGCGGGCGCGTTCATCGAACTTCACTGGATGGACGGCGCCCGGGTGTGGACCACCACCGCCCGGGTGGCCGGCTCGGGCGATCGCGCCATCCGGGTCATCCTGCCCGACCCAGAGCCCGCCGCAGCGCTCCCCTCCGCACGCAGGGTCGCGGTGGTGTACCGGGTGGACGGCGTCACCTGCCAGGCCCGCGCCAAGCCCGTGGAGGACGGCAACGTCGTCTCCCTCGAGCTCATGGCCCCCGCGCGGCCCAAGGAGGCCCGGGAGTTTCCCCGGATCACCGCCCGGGTCGGCGTCCTCGCCATGATGGGCCGCGCCGCTGCGCGAGGCCGCGGCCTCACCCCCGTCCCGATGGGCGCCCCCCAGCTCCGACGGGTCTCCCTGTCCGCCTCGGGCATGGTCGTCCCCCTGGACTTCAGCGTGAAGTCCGACGACCTGGTCGACCTCCTCCTTGAGCTCGAGCCCGGCGACTCCCCGGTCGCGGTCCAGGGCAGGGTCATCGGCGAACGGTCAGACGGCGCCGCCTTGTACTTCGAGCGCCCACCCCAGAGCGCCCAGGAGCGCTTGTCGGAGTTCATCCAGAGGCGGTATCTGGAGGCGCTCGGCGCTTCCGATGCGGGCGAGGATGGGGAAGAGCGATAGGCCCCACGGTCCACCTGTCCACGCCCATGCTCGCCTCTTCGCGCCCACGCCCACGCCCGCGGGCGCCGTCCTCTGCACCACGTGCAGAGAGCATCTCGGCCCTCGAGATCGTCCCATTGAACGTTGGCAATCTGCTGTGACCTGGGGTCATCGCACCTCGGACACTCGATGAGCACGTCCAGCATGCTCCCCACCGACCAGTCCACCGCTGCCCCGAGCGCAACCGAGGGCAATTCCACGCGTCACCCCCTGGGGTCCTACATTGCAAGGATCCGACAGGACCGCCGGCGCCGGACTTGACCGGTGGCATGCCTCGCCTCCAGGGAGCCGGGCGCCCGCTTGCCCCAAGACCGGGCCCGACGCCAACATCAGGCTGAAGTAGTTCTCGGTTCATCGCGTCTATCCGGTGCGCCACGAGGGTGCAGACAACCAGCGGGTGAAAGTCCCGTCCGAGCAATCTTCGGTTCAGCTCGGTAGCTACCCGGGCGGCCACCTCCGGCAACGGTGTGGTCGAAGCCCCGGGGACAGGAGTTGGTGATA
>PVBE012534958.1_pt1 | contig 18586 bp, 13 predicted proteins | sample 1631181 | NCBI WGS metagenome assembly PVBE01 (sample SAMN08397723, study PRJNA350692) | Marine metagenome, whole genome shotgun sequencing project. | isolation source: water | place: Pacific Ocean | collected 2012-04
CGATCCCGACGCCGACGACGACGGCACCCCCAACTACCTCGACGACGACAGCGACGACGACGGCCTCAGCGACGAGTTCGAAGGCGACGGCGACTTCGACGAGGACGGCATCCCCGACTACGTGGACACCGACGCCGACGGCGACGGGATCGATGACGTGGTCGAGGGCGACGACGACCCGGACGGGGACGGCGTGGGCAACGCCTACGACCTCGACAGCGACGGCGACGGCCTCAGCGACGAGCTCGAAGGCGACGGCGACGTGGACGGCGATGGCGCGGGCAACTGGCTCGACCTGGACGCCGACGGCGACGGCACCAACGACGAGGTCGAGGGCGACGGCGACGTGGACGCCGACGGCACCCCCAACTGGCTCGACCCCGACGACGCCGACGGCCCCGACGCGGATCCCGACGGCGACGGCCTCACCAACCTCGAGGAGTCGGACCTGGGCACGGACGCCTACAACCCCGACACCGACGCCGACGGCCTCGAGGACGGCCGCGAGGTCAACGACACCGACACCGATCCGCTGGATGAGGACTCGGACGACGACGGCCTCAGCGACGGCGACGAAATCGAAGAGACGGGCACCGACCCGAACAACTCCGACACCGACGAAGACGGCCTCAGCGACGGCGCCGAGGTCGACGAGCACGGCACGAACCCGCTCTCGCCCGACACCGACGAGGACGGCATGGACGACGGCACCGAGGTCGAGGTGGGCGCCGATCCGCTCAACGAAGACACCGACGGCGACGGCATCCTCGACGGCCCCGACGGCGTGGGCGACGACGACGACGACGGCATCATCAACGTGCTCGATCCCATCGACGACAACGCCAACACGGGCGATGACGACGACGATGACGTCGGCGACGACGACGACTCGACGCTCACCGGCGGCCCCGACTGCAGCTGCGCTGCGTCGGTCGCCTCGGCCGATGCCCCGATCGGGCTCGCGCTCCTGTTGCTGGGGGCAGCCGCCATCCGGCGGCGCCGCGAGGTCTAAGCCCGGCTCCCGGGGGGGGGGCTACTTCTTCTTCTTCGGCGGGGCCTTCTTCTTCGCCTTCGGCTTGGCCTTGGCCTTCGGCTTGGCCTTGGCAGCTCCCTCAGCCTCACCCTCGCCGGAGCGCTCGGCGCCCTTGGCCTCGGCCTGGGCGTCCGCGGGCGCGTCCTGGACGGCGCCGGCCTTGGCCTCGGCGTCCTCGGCCTTGCCCTGCGCCTTGTCGGCCTGACCCTTGCCTTCGTCGGCCTTGGCCTTGGCCTCGGCGGCGGGACCGCCAGCGTCCTGGGCGGCCTTGCCACCCTTGGCTTCGGCGTCGGCAGCAGCCTGCTCGATCGCAGCCTGCGGGTCCTCGGCAGCGGCCTGCGCGTCCTTGGCCTTGGCCTCGGCGTCCTGATCCTGCCCCTGCACCTCGGCGGCCTGATCGGCGGGGGCCGAAGCCTGCGCCTGCGCCTCCGCGGCGGCGCCCTGGGCACCCTCCGCGCCAGCACCCGCTGAGCCAGCCGCGTCAGCGGCTCCGGCCGCCGCTCCGGCGGCCTCTCCGGCAGCACCTTCGGTCGCGGCCGCGGCACCTTCGGCCGCACCCTGAGCCTCCGCTGCCGCACCCGCGGCGGCGTCCGCGGCACCTTGCGCCGCAGCCTGGGCTTCACCGGCCGCTCCGGCCGCGGCATCCGCAGCACCAGCGGCCGCGTCAGCGGCGCCTTGCGCCTGCCCCGCTGCGTCAGCGAGCTCGACGGGAACCTCGGGCGCCTCCGGCAGCTCCGGCGCTTCCGGCATCTCCGGGGCCTCCGGCAGCTCCGGGGCCTCCGGCAGCTCCGGCGCTTCCGGCATCTCCGGCGGCGCCACCTCGGGCAGCTCCGGCGGCGCCGGCATCTCCGGCGGCTCGAGCCCGGCGGGGAGCTCGGCGCCCGGCGGGATCACTTCGATGCCCGCATCGGCGCACGCGCCCAGCGCTTCTTCCTGCGACGCCAACGCGGCATCAGCCGAGCCGGCGGCGGCTTCGGCCGAAGCTCCCGCCTCGTCGGCGGCCGCAGAGGCGTTGTCGGCGTACGCCTGCGACGCCGAGATCTGTTCGGGGGTCTTGCCGCTGGTGTCAGCCGCTTCCGCGGCGGCCAGGGTGGACTGCTCGGACGCCTCCTCCGACAGGGAGGTGGCCTCCGACGAACAGGTCGCTGCCTCGGTGGCGTTGGCCTGGGCGGATCCTGCCCCCTGCCCGGCTTCGACCTGGGCCGCGTTCAACTCGCTCTGGGCCGCGTGCTCCCGCTGCTGCGCGGCGTACTGCTCGCTCTGGGCGCTCTCCAGGTCCGCCTGCGCGACGTCCCGGTCCGCCTCGGCCGACTCCAGGGATGCCTCCGACTGACTGAGCTCCGCCTGGGCCTGGTCGTGCTCGGACTCGGAGCTCGACAGCGAGCGCTGCGCGCGCCCCAGCTCGGAGTTCAACCGCGAGAACTCCGAACCCCCGCTGGGGACCATCGGGATGCGCCGCTCCAGGTCGTTGACCTTGTTGCGCCACTTGCCCATCGTCGAATTCTTGAGGTTCGCCTGCTGTCGGTTGAGGTCGCAGGTCGACTGCAGGTCGTTGACCCGCCGCTGTGCATCCTCGAACGGCCGCGTCGCGTTGCTCACCGCCGAGTCCAGCCCCCGCCGCCGGTTCTGGGTGTCACTGTGAGCCTGACGCAGCGGATCGACCCGCTGGATCGCCATGCTGGTCGCCAGCGAACTGTCGCCCGCGGCCCGTGAGAGCTGATCGGCCTGAGACGACATCGAGTTGGCGCGCCGGTTCGCGGCCATCGCCGCGCTCATGTGCTGCCGCGTGTTGTCGTTCCGACCCAGCTGCTGCTGCCCCGCCATCACGCCGTTGCCGCGCGCGATCGCCTGCTGCGCCGTGAGCACCGCGGCTGCGATCGTGACCACCGATCCGATGGCGAGCGCCGCGCCCACGCCGGAAGACGCTTCGGAGCACTCCGAGGCCGCGTCGGCGGCGGCCTGTCCCTCGGGGAGTCCGAGGTCAGCCCAGATCGCCTGGAGCGCAGCGGCCGTGGCCGCGGCTTCCTTCTGGATCTCGACCGCTTCGGCGGTGTTCATCTGCGCGGCCTGGGCGACGATCGGCTGCTGCACGACCACGACCACGGCGACGCCGATCTCGCCCGCCAGCACGGTGCCGCCACAGACGACCTGGCCCAGGGGCGCGGGGCCCGAGACCTGGCAGGTGTTGGCGATGTCGCCGAGCCGGCCGACCATCTGGTTGTTGAACGTGACCCCGGTGCTGCCGAGGATGATCTCACCGATGTTGTTGGGGCCATCCACCGCCGGCACATGCGGCGGCGTATTCATCGATTTGGTACCCACCGTCGCCGACGGCATCCCCATCACATTGATGGTGGAGTGGGTCTTCATCTGGATGATGCCCGTGTACGGGTGCGGTCCCGGTACCGGAGGCGAACCCGGGTACAGGTGAATGTCGACCGCTACGATCTGGTCGCCTTGCTTGGCGCAGGGCTTGCCCATGGGAACCTCCGGCTGCGTTCAATGCAGAAGGGAGAGCGACCCATGATGCCACGCGTGGGCTGCCAGATCACGAACTGTGCGACGACCTTGATAGAGTCGCCCCCATGGCCGCTGACCTCTCCAAGCTTCTCGTCAAGATTGCCGAAGACAACCACGCCCTGAAGGCGTCGCACGCCGCCCTGGGACGCGCCTTCGATCGGCTCGACCAACGGCTCAACCAGCTCAAGGCGGGCAGGCGGATCGAGCTGTACGCCGTGGGCAAGGGCGCCTCCGCCTCCTTCATCGGGCTCAAGCGGTACCACGACGGATGGCGCATCACGACGCAGATCGAGGGCATCGGAGACACCACTGCCGAGGCCCCCGCGGTGGAGGCGGTCCCGGAGATTCAGGTCGTGCTCATCGACCACGTCGGCGATCTGCTGGGCAAGATCAGCGACGGCATCGCCAAGAACCTCAAGGCCGCGACCGCCGCCAGCGTGCAAGCCGACAAGCTCGTCGCCGCGATTCGAGGCGAGGCGTAGCTCAGGCGGGAGCGCTACTCGGCGCCTTCGGCCTCTTGGCGCACGACCTCCATTGCGCGCTCGGCCAGCTCCATGCCCCACGCCCGACCGACCTCCATGCCCTCGGTCGTCAACGTCGGCGCGAGCTCGGCGAACTTCTTCCCCGTCGGGCTCTCGTAGAACGCGATCGCGTCCCGGATCTCATCGTGGGTGAAGTGCCTGGAGTAGATCGGCACGATCAGCATCGAGAACTCCTCCAGATCCACCTCCGCGAGGAACTGATCCCAAAGCTCGGGGGCGACGTCAGGGTGCATCTGGCGGAACGAGTCGACCATCGTCGTCAGCATCACGTCGGCGCCCTCGAGGCCCCCACTGAGCTGGAGGAAGCGGAGGATGTCCTCCTCCATCGTCGCGCCGTCATCGACCGCCGCGGGCGCCGGTTCCTCGACCGCCTTCTTCTTCTTCTTCTTCTTCTTGGCGAAGGCCGCCGACGGGAGGATCAGGGACAGCACCACCAGCATCAAGATCGTCTTACGCATGTTCATCCCTCCAGGGCCCGGAGCGCGTCGGACCACCGCGCGCCCGCCGCATCCAACGCGGCCACTCGATCGGCCAGCGCGTCGGCGCGTGTTGAAGCTTCCACGAGGGCGCCATCGGGGGCGGCCGATTCGCCGTCGCCGAGCACCCGCTCCGCGGCGAACCGCAGCTCCGGCGCGCGCTCCTGCAGCGGCAGCAGGACCTCCGCGAGCGAAGCGCGGGCGCGTTCCAGCCGCGCCGTCAGCATCTGGGTTTGGACCGACTCACCCGCCAGGGATGCCGCCGTCGCCGCCCGGACATCCGCAATCACCGCCTGCAACGCACGGCTCGACCGAGCCGCCGATCGGGCCGCAGCGCCCCAGCGAAGCGCGCTCGCGCCGTAGTCCACCAGCGAGGGGACCCTGGCGCGGTGGCCCATGCAGAGCACCTCGAGGCGTCGGTCCATGACCACCCGCTCCGAGTTGCGGGCGAACCAGCCCTCGGCCTGCCAGGCGGCGTGTCCCTCGCCTACGCCGGCGGCTCGGTGCAGCCGCAACAGCCCCAACTCCCGCCAGCCAGGCACGTCCGGCAGGTCTTCCGCGATGCCTTCGGACAGCACCGCCTCGACCTCCACGAGGCCCACGATCTCCCAGTCTCCGGCAGCGTCGAGATCGGCCGTCACCTCCTCCAGGGCGGCCCCCCCCAGCGCCACGGCCGAGGCCTCGGCGCGCAGCTCATCGGACGGAACATGGCGCTCCAGTTCGCCCGTCCGCCGCGCGATCGCGGTCACCGCGATCGCATCCCCCGCGCCGGACAGGACCGACTGGGAGTCGCGCGCGAGGGCGCGGAGCGGGAACGGGCCGCGGACGACCTCGTCGATGGGATCGGTGCGCCCGAGGGCGACGTCGCCGAAGCGGTCGGTGACGAAGGACGGCCAGGGGGGCGGTGCATCGGCCCACGGATTGCGGGGCGCCAGCAGCAGGGACCAGGCGAGGCGGGGGTCGTGCAGACCCATCAGAAACGCAGGGACAAGCCGGGGCCCGAGACCTCCAGCGAGGCCGACGCCGCCTCCTTCTTGAGCTTGCCGAGCTGGCTGGCGTTCACGATGAGGGTGGGCAGACCCACCGCCGCCAGGGTGCCGCCCGCCAGCACCGAGCCGACGCCCGCGGCGTAGATCGCCTCCACGTTGGCGTCGTTGGGGTTGTTCGCGCTCGCCAGCGACATCGCCACCATTAGACCCACGCCCGCGCCCGCGAGGCCGAGTCCGCCGGCGGTCAGGCCCGCACCGACGTTCTTGCGCGTCTCGTACGTATCGACCTGCTGCTTGACGACGAGCCAGCTGAGGAACTCTTCGCTCCCCGACGGGAGCTCCGGCATGCCGCTCAGGTCGACCGCCGACAGGTCCACGCCACCGCCACCGGTGGGCTCGGTGCTCCCGCCGCCCGTCTCCTCGGGGGGCTCGGTCGGCTCGGCCGGCTCGGCGCCCCGTCCCAGCTTCTCCTGGATGCGCGCCAGCGCCTCGTCAGCCTGTTCATCCTTCCCGGGCCTCAGCTCGCGGTAGGTGAGCAGGAAGCTCTCCGCCATCTTCAGCTTGCCCAGCCCCTCGTACGCCAACGCCTTGAAGACGTAGGCCTCGTACAACGAGGGGTAGAGCCGCAGAGCGGAGTCCGCCGAGGCGAGGGCCTTCTCGAAGTTGCCTTCGTCGACCTCCTGCTGGGCGAATTCCAGCTGGCGGCGGGCCTCCTCCTCTCCCCGGCTTTGGGCCTGGACGAGGGGAGCGGCCATGAGGGCACAGATCAGCGTGGTCAGAGCAAGGAGCGATCGCAAGGCGTGTCTCGATCAGTTGGACGCCCATTCTACCAAATGCGGGTAGCCTGAAGGCGTGAGCAAGGAAGGTCGAGAGTCTCGGTCCGAAGCGACCGAACAGCAAGAGCGGAGCCGCAGAGCCGGCACCGAGGCCGAGGCGTCCGTCGATCCGCGGATCGATCGAGCCCGTACGGTGGCCGCCGTAGCGGGCAAGGGAGCGCGCGGAAACAAAGCGCCGAGTAAGGACGACCGCTCCCGGCGGGAGACGAAAGGCGCCAACGCCGATCGCGGCAACAAGCCGCCCGACGTCGACGAGGACGAGGACAAGAAGGAGTCCGCGGACGAGGACAGCCAGTTCTGGGAAGGCCTCATCGGCGAGGCGTACCGATCACGGCGCCGACGCGGCGAGTGGAAGATCCGCGAAAACGACTGACTAGCCGCAGGGCCCCAACGTGGTCGGCGCAGTGCCGGGGCTGCCGTGCTCGGGGCTACCCCCGACGCCGTCGCGCTCTTCGCACCAGTTGCTGTCGTTGTTGTTCAGAATGTGGGCGGTCGGCCCGATGGACGACTCCTTGAGCCCCATCGCGTGGCCGGTGCGCCAGTACGACGGTCCTGCGTAGACCGAGTTGGTGCTGCCGGCGGCGCAGTTGCTGGTGCAGCCGGAGCCGCCCCAGTCGACCGTGTCGATCGGCGTCCCTTCGAAGACCAGGACCACCTCGCCGCCGGTCGAGCTGAACCCCGCGGGGGAGAAGTAGAAGTCCGCGATGTCCGAGCCGTACCCCAGCTCGTTGGTGGAGCGGGCGAGCACCACCCGTTCGCCCGAAGCGATGGACATCGGGGTGATGTCGGTGCCGGACTGGAACGCGAAGGTGACCGTGCTGCCGGTAAAGTCGTTGGTCACGTCCACCTCCCAGCCGCGCAGGTCGATGGCGTGGCCCGAGGCGTTGTAGACCTCCACGTACTCGCCGTACGCGTCGGTGGTCGTCGCGGTGGGGCCGATGTGGATCTCCGTGATGGCGAGCTCGCCGGGGATGATCTCCCCTTCGTCCGCGATGCCGGTGCAGTCGTTGTCCAGCCCGTCCGCGGTGGTGTCGTTGCCGCCGGGCTTGATCGCGGAGTTGGTGTCGTCGCAGTCGGGGGTCGTGGCGCAGGTGTGGATGCCGTCCCCGTCCGCATCGAGCGTGTTCAGCGCGGCGTCGTTGTCGTCGCAGTCCACCGGCGCATCGCACGTGCTGACGGTGTCGCCGTCGATGTCGTTCCAGTTGAGCGTGGCGTCCGTATCGTCGCAGTCCGGCGGGATGTCGGGGTCGCCGCCGCAGGTGTCCCACCCGTCGTTGTCGGCGTCGATGTCGGGGGAGACGGTGTCGTCGTTGTCGTCGCAGTCGCCGTCGCAGGAGGTGACGTTGTCGCCGTCGACGTCGTTCTGGTTCAGCGTGCTGTCGAAGTCGTTGCAGTCGATGTCTTCGGGGGCGCCGCACAGGTCGTTGCCGTCGTTGTCGACGTCCGCCTCGTTGTCATCGGCGATGCCGTTGCAGTCGTTGTCGGTCACGCCGTCGTCGCACAGCGGCGTCGCACCGGGGTGGGTGTCGTCGTCGTTGTCGTCGCAGTCCCCACCGCAGGTCGTGACGCCGTCGATGTCCGCGTCGACCGAGTTCAGCAGCGGGTTGTTGTCGTCGCAGTCGCCGTCGCACTCGGTGGTGCCGTCGCTGTCGTCGTCCGTCTCGAGGGGATCGCCCACGCCGTCGCAGTCGGTGTCGAACTCGTCGTCGCACTGCACGCCGTTGCCGGGGAACACGTCCGCGTCGCCGTCGTTGCAGTCGCCCGGGGTCCAGCCGCCGAGGCAGAGCGTGTCGTTCTCGCAGTAGCCGTCCCCGTCGTCGTCGTAGACGGAGGTCGTCTCGTCGATCGCGCCGTCGCAGTCGTTGTCCGCGCCGTCCTCGATCTCGACCGCCCCGGGCCAGGTGAGGGCGTCGGCGTCGTTGCAGTCGCCGGCCGGGATGGTGTAGCCGTCGCCGTCGGCGTCGTCTGCCGTGGTGCCCTCGTCGACGTCGCCGTCGCAGTCGTTGTCCTGGCCGTCGGCGATCTCCTCGCCGCCCGCGAACGAGTCGGGGTTGGCGTCGTTGCAGTCGCCCTCGGCCTCGGACTGGCCGTCGCCGTCGTCGTCGTACAGCTCGGTCGTCTCGTCGGTAATGCCGTCGCAGTTGTTGTCCACCAGGTCGGCGACCTCGGGGTTGCCGGGGTACGCGGTGTCGTCGTCGTCGTCGCAGTCACCCCCGCAGATGGTGACGCCGTCGCCGTCGTTGTCGTTGGGGGTGGCGTTGGCGTCGTTGTCGTCGCAGTCGGGGATGTCATCGCAGAGCGTGAAGCCGTCGCCGTCGATGTCCTCGGGGACCAGCGACGGGTCGCCGTCGTTGCAGTCCGCGGGCACGTCGCAGGTGGTCGACTGATCGCCGTCCAGGTCGGACTGGTTCAGCGCCGGGTCGGCGTCGTCGCAGTCCAGGTCGCCGAGGCTGTACGCGTTGTTCCGCGTGCACTCGATCTCGATCAGGACCTCCGGGTACGGATCCTCGCAGCCGCCGGGGTAGTTCAGGTCGACGACCGCGGCGTCGTACGCAAACACCGCCTGGTCACCATCGTCGTCGAAGCCGTCGTCGATGTCGCCGTCCAGATCGTTGTCGATCGCGTCGCACCGCTCGCAGGCGCCCGGGAAGGCGCGGTCGTCGTTGTCCGCGGTCACGTCGCCGGGGAACACGTCGCGGGTGTCTTCGTCGCCGTCCACACCGCAGGTGGTGAACCCGTCCTCGTCGGCGTCGAGCCCGTCGAAGCGGGGGTCGGTGTCGTTGCAGTCAGTGTTGGTGCGGCCCAACGCCTGGAACCAGTTGTCTCCGTTGTAGGCGCAGTCGCCGTCACCCGGGCCCGGCAGCTGGCTGGAGCAGATCTCGATCGAGAAGTCCTCGAGGCCGTCGCCGTCCAGGTCGCAGTCCTGGAACCACTCGACGGTGTCCGCAACGACCTCGTCGCGGGTGGTGCAGTCGCTGTTGAACTCGTCGTCGTAGCAGGTGCGGTCCTCGGCGGACACGGCCGGGTTCACCGCGGGGTCGCTGTCGCGGCAGTCGGTCTCCAGACCGGGGAGCTCGCAGCCGTCGGCGAAGCCGTCCTGGTCGCGGTCGACCTCGCCCAGCGTGAGGGCGCCGTCGCAGTTGTCGTCGAGCCCCTCTTCGGGGCGGTTGGCGTCGAACGTGCCCGCCGGGGCGAGCCCCTCGATGGGCGCCATCAGGCAGATCTCGGGGAGGCCCGGGGACTGGAGCGCGCCGAACTCGTCGGGGTCGTCGTTGCAGTCCTCTTCGGCCGTCTGCTCGTCGGTGGCGGGGTTGTAGCCGCACTCGGTGTAGCCGTCCTCGTCGTCGTCCCGCTCCAAGGCGTCCAGGGCGGCGGCGCAGGCGGTCCCCTCCTCGCACAGCTCGGTGCGATCGCAGTCGTTGTCGATGCCGTCGCACAGCTCGGCGGCGCCGGGGAAGACGTTGTCGTCGAGGTCGTCGCAGTCCAACTGCAGATCGCGCAGCTGGGTCGTGGTCAGGCCGACGAGATCCGACGCGCTGCCAGGCGCAAAGAAGTTGTCGCCGTCCAGATCGACGCGGTTGGCCGGGTGGAAGCTGGCGGGACAGCCGGACAGCGCGACGACGGTGACGCCCAGAGCGAGCAGGCGCACGAGATCAAACCCACGGTTCATCGAAAGAACCCCCATCAGAAAATCACCACGCCGCGAACCCCGAACTGGAAGCGGGCCATCGAGGCCTTGCCGTCCAGCCCGGCGACCGGGGACGAGAAGAGCGACAGGCCGGAGCCTTCGTCGCGGAAGTGGTACGTGTCGCCGTTGACGATGGCGAACACCTGGTCGTGCCGCAGGAAGGCGGCGGCACCGAGGTACATGTTGGCGCTGCCCGCGCCGAACAGCGCCGCGACCTCCAGGTCGGGACCGACGACGAAGCTGGCGCCCCGCCAGCCCAGCTCGGCGTAGGACAGCCGGCCCGTGGCGGGCCCGGAGCTGAGGCGCACACCGTAGGCGACGCGGTCATCGGGGTTGGCGAGGCGGTCGACCGCGCAGGAATCCCGGACATCGTCCGACGGCCACGTGCCGCCGCCGCCGATGTGGGCGCCCGCACGGATGGAGAGCCACGCCCGCTTGCCCAGGGAGATCGGGATGCGGGGAGCGATCTGCACGGCGAAGAGGCTCGCCCGGGTCTGCGCCTGGCTGCAGCCGGAGACCGGCACGTTGGTGTAGGAGACGCCGAGGCCGAGGGCCAGGCCGTTGTCCTTGAGGGGGATGAGGTAGGCGCCCTCGCCGCCGGCGGACCAGTCGACCTCGCCGGTGGTGCCGTCGGCCTGCAGGCGGGTCACGGTCGCGCCGCCGATGCCTCCGGCGAGCACGAGCTTGCGGCTGCGGAAGCGATCGCGTTCGTCGCCCGAGGGTCCCGTGGTGGTTCCCCGGTCGGCCCGGCGGGCGTCCTCGCGGGCCTGCTCCGCCTCCTGCTGCTCCTCCATGCGGACGCGGGCGGCTTCCCACTCGTCCTCGCTGCGGGTGCGCTCCGCCTCCTCGGCGGCGAGGCGCTCGGCCTCACGCTCCTCGGCGCGGCGCAGCTCCTCGGCATCGGCTGCCTCGCGGCGCGCGGCTTCTTCAGCGGCGAGCCGCTCCTCGCGAAGACGGGCCTCCTCGTCGGCACGCGCCTCGTCCTGCTTGCGCAGCTCCGCCAATCCTTCCTCGCGCTGGCGGGCCTCCTCGGCCTGACGCGCTTCCTCGTCCGCGACCGCCTGGCGCTCGGCCTCGGCCTCCCGCTCCTTCTGGCGCCGCAGCGTCTCCGCCTGGCGAGCGGCCTCCTCGTCGGCCTTGCGCTGCTCCTCGGCGGCCCGGTCGGCCTCGGCCTGACGTTGGTCCTCCTCGGCGGCGCGCTGGTCCTCGTCGGTCCGGCGCTCCTCTTCGTCGGCGCGTCGCTGCTCCTCGGCCACGCGCTCGGCCTCCGCGGCGGCGGCCTCGTCGGCTCGGGCCTGCTCCTCGGCGGCCTTGCGCTCCTCTTCGGCGCGGCGCGCCTCGGCGACCCGATCGGCCTCCTCACGCTCCTGGCGGAGACGCTCTTCCTCGTCGGCCCGCTCCGCCTCCAGCGCCTCGCGCTCGGACTCGCCCAGCAGCGCCAGCGCCATGGAGTTGCCCGCCCCGATGGCCGCGACACGCTCCTCGTACGCCTTCTTGGCCTTGCCGCCGTGGGTCGGGAGCTCCCAGGAGTCGGCCCGCGCGGGATCCAGTTCGCCTCCGCCGAGCGTCACCAGGTCTTCGCCGATCCAGTACGTGCCGTTGGGCAGCAGCACCCACTGCACGGCCACCTTCGCCTCGACGCCCTCGTCCACGACCTGGCTGAGCCCGTCGGTGAACTCGCGCAGCAGCGGGTCCGCAGGGGGCGGATCCGACAGCGGGGGGAGCGGCTTGCCGCGCTTGGGCGATCGCAGCTTGATGACGGTGAAGTTCTTCTCGATGAAGCGGCGGCGGCTGCCGATGCGGCGGTCCCACTCCGAGTCCGGTCCGCCGTTCCAGGTGTACGAGTCGCGGGACGCCTTCTGCGCGTCCGACAGCCACATGTACGACGCCATCGCGTTGCGGCGCTCCCACCAGATGGCGGCGACCGCGTAGTAGACCTCCGCGGTGTTGCGCCCTTCCGGCGTGTCGAACGCGCCCATGAAGGCTTCTTCGGCCTTCCGGAGGCTGCCCGCCTCCAGGTAGGTCCAGCCCTGACCGAGCAGGGAACGCACGTCGTCCGCGGCCGCGGCGGGCGCGGCGGGAAGCAAGAGGGCGGCCCCCAGGAGGGCGACGCCGAGGAGTCGCTGGAGCACCACTAGAGGCGGACCTGAACGCCGATCACGGCGTGGACGTCGGCGTAGACCTTCGACTTGCCGGCATCCTCACCGGCGACGATCGACTCGACGCTGAACGGTCCGTCGCGGAGCGTATCCACGGCGGTGCCGGCGTCGTTGGGGTCCCGCACGGTGGTCGTGCTGACGCCGACGGCGCTGCCCGCCTCCCCCACGTCGCCCCACAGGGGAGCGGCCCAGATCGGCCCTCCGTGGAGGCCGATGAAGACGCGGGGAACGCGCTTGCCGCGCTCGTTGAGCGCCGGGGTGACCAGCGCCTGGAAGCCGAGGCGGGGACCGTAGGCGATGGCGGGGACGATGAACTCGCCCTCGAGCACCGTGCTGGGCACGCCGCCGTCATCGGGGGTGCTGACGACCTTGCCGCGGTAGTACAGGCCGGAGGCGAGGTAGTGGGCGGCGAAGCCGACGCGGGGCGACAGGTCGACCTTGCCGACCTTGAACTCGAGGCCGACCATCACCGTGCCGCCGACGCTCAACTGCGCCGTGGAGTGGTTCAGGTAGTCGTCCTGGCGCACGTTCTGGGTGTTCTGACCGGACAGCAGCAGGATCGGCCCCGCGTGCACGACCAGCGAGTTGCCGGTGGCGAACTGGATGTGGGGGCCGACGCCGAGGTCGATGCCGCCCAGCGCCGGGCCGACGCCCGTGCCTGCCTGGCCGACGCGGATGCCGCCGACGCCGCCGATCTCCAACGCGAAGCGGACGTCCGTGGTCGGAGCGACCTCCACCAGGGTGTCCTTGCCGGCGACGATCTTCAGGGGAGCGCCGTCGAGTTCGTAGTCGCCGGCGGGGAGGTAGCTGGAGCCGAGCGCGTAGCCCTGCTGGGTGAACAGCACGCGGGCCTTCTCGAAGTAGCCCTTCGCCTCCGGGTCGTCGATGTCGACCTTGGCCTTGAGCACGATCACCTTGGCGGGGAGCTTGCCGCTGCCCCCCGTGGCCTCGAAGACGACCCGTCCATAGACCCGCTTCAAGCGGTACAGCTGCGCCTGCATCTGCGCCGCTTCCTGGCCCGAGGCAAGCTCTCGCCCGTTCTCCAGCGCCCAGATCAACTTGTCGAGATCCTTGAGCTTTCCAGAGATCTCCACGATCAGCTGCCACGCCTTGAGCTGCTTCTTGCCTTCGTCGTCGGCGACGACGATCTCGAGCTCGGCGAGCGCCTTGGGCAGCAGCCGGTTGCGATAGAAGCTGTTGGCCTGAGCCATGTGGAACTGCCACGTGTCCTGCGCCTGGGCAGGCGCGGGGGCAACGACGGTCAGGGCCAGGAGGAGCGCAGCCAGCAGGGCGGGCAACGCGGACAGGGAGATGCGCGGCATCCGCGAATCATAACGGAGACGGCCGTCCATATGTGCGTGCAGGGAGCAGCCTGAAGTGGGGTTTGTGGAGGGGGGATTCGGGCAGGGCGGTGGGGGGGCTTCTGTTCTTCTCACCACGGAGGCACGGAGGGACACGGAGGGGGCACGGAGGGGTGGCGGTGTCCTGGACCGGGGCGTTCTGCTCTTGCAGGGAGGGTGTCTCTTTCTTGGGGGAGGGAGCGGCCTTGACGGCAGCGCCTTGCTGTTTCAGCGAGACCTGCCCAAAGAAAGGGTGGGCTCCTCGCTGCAACACCGCGGTCGTCCGGCCCAAGGCGCGTCCTGGACGGACGCGATCGTTGCCCTCCGTGGATCCTCCGTGGCCCTCCCGCGCCGAATCCTCGACGGATGAGGCGCCTACCGGGGGATGTCGTACACGTACAGCTCCTGCCATTCGGCAAGATCTGCACCCGTCGTCTGCTGGGCCGTGTAGACGACCTTCCAACTGCTGTCCTGGACGATCAGGAAGGGGTCGCGGTTGACCCGCGTGCCCGTGTCCAGGCAGTTCGGCGCGCCGCCGTCGACCGGGAAGATGCAGACCGGGTCGCCCTTGTCGGCGTCATCCAGCACCGCCACGATGCCCTTGCCGTCCGGCGTCCAGTGGGCCGCGCCCTTGGTGGGGATCTTCACCGCCGCGCCCACGTTGCGGGGCGTGCCGCCGGGCCGAGCGTCCGTCACCCAGAGGCCGAACTTCGTCACCCCGTCGGTCCCTTTGTTGGAGAAGAAGGCGATCTTGCTGCCGTCGGGGCTGAAGGAGGGACGCGTGCTGTCACTGTCCTCCCAGGGCACCAGCGCCATCGACGTGAACAGATTCACGTCCAGGAGCATGATCTGGGAGCTGCTGGCGCCGGCGCGCACGAACGCCACCTTGGTGCCGTCGGGCGAGAACTTCGGGTACAGCTCGCCGTTGCGCTCGTCGTAGGTGAGCTGCAACTCGCTGCCCTGGTCCCACAGGTACAGGTCGCCCTTGCCGGTGCGGCCCGAGCTGAAGACGAAGCGCGCCGTGGTCGGGTCCCAGTCGGCGTTCTTGTTCGCCGCCCCCGCCGACTCCACCATCGCCGACCAGTTGTCGACGTAGATGTCCTGGGTGCCCTGGTTGTCCGACACGGTGTAGGCGTAGCGGAAGTTGCCCGTGGTGGCCCACGCGAAGCCATGGATGACGCGCTTGCTGCCGCCGTACCGGCTGCTGCTGGCCATGCTCTCGGGGAGCAGCTTCTCCGGGTCGCCCGACAGCGAGCGGCCGCTGAAGCCGACCATGAACAGCTCGCGGCGCTTGTCCGCGGGGTACAGCACCTCGTAGGCCAGCGACGTCCCGTCGGGCGAGACCTGCGGGTACTGCGCGTGGCCTTCGTGCGAGGTCTTCAGCTGCGTAGCCGAGGACTGGGCCGACGCCGGGGCGGCGGCAGCAACGACGATCAGAGCGAAGGATGCGGCGAGCGCGATGCGCTTCATGGCGAGGTCTCCTGAGAACTGGCGGATGGGGATTCTACCGATGCCTGCTCCGCGAGCACATGGCAGGCGACGCGTTGCATGGAATGGATGGATACGAGTTCGGGGCGAACGCTCGCGCAGTCGTCCTCGGGACGGCCGCGATCGTTCCAGATCTGGCAGAGGCCGCGGTAGGGGCAGCCTACGTTGGTGTCGATCGGGAGATCCGCCGCGGCGGCCATGGCGCGAGACTCTTCCTCGGTGGGAATGTCGGCGCGGGCGGCCTCGAACAGGCGGATGGTGTACGGGTGGTGGGGAAGCTCCGGGTCGATCCGGTCCTTCTCCATGCGCTCGACGATCCGCCCGCGGTACATCACCAGGATGCGGTCGCTGACGAAGCGGATGACGTCGAGGTCGTGGCTGATGAACAGGTAGGCGGTGTCCGCGTCGCGGGCATCGAGCATGCGGTCCAGCACGTCCGCCTTCACGGAGGCATCCAGGCCCGAGGTCGGCTCGTCGGCCACCACCAGGCTGGGCTTCGTCAGCAGCGTGCGCGCCACCGACACGCGCCGCTTCTCGCCGCCGGACAGTTCACCGGGGTAGCTGCCCGCCTTGTCGCGCATGCCGAACCGGCCCAGCTCCTCGCCGACCCGATCCACCGCCGCGGTGCCCGTGATCCCCTGGAACACCTTCAACGTCTCGCGCAGGTGCGCCGAGATCGTGAGGCCCGGATTCAGGCAGGCGTAGGGGTTCTGATAGATCATCTGATACTTCGCACGGGCCGCCTGGAGCGCCCTGGGCTCCACGCCCCGCCAGTCCTCCCCCTGCAGCTTGATCGTCCCGCCGTCGGGCTCGACGATCCGCAACAGGCACTTCCCGAAGGTGGTCTTGCCCGAACCGGATTCTCCGATCAGGCCGGTCACCTCGCCGTAATCCATAACCAGGTCCACACCGTGCAAGACCGGAGTGGGCGGCTTGGAAGGTCCGAGCCCGAACAGACCACGTTCGCCAGCGAACGTCTTGGTCACCCCGAGGGCCTCCAGAAGCACGGGACGATCAGCCATCGGCCTGCCCCCTTCGCGGGATCCCGTCGGGGTAGAAGTCCTTCTCGTCCAGCTGCTGCATGTGCGCCTGCGTCGAGATCGCGGCGAGGTCCGAGAGCACCTTCTGGTCGTCCGCGTGGCAGGCGACCTCGTGGTTCTCCGCGATCGGCGTGAGGCCGGGCTGAACCTTGTCGCAGTCGGCCTTCTCCACCAGCCCGGTCTCGTAGACGAGGCAACGGCGCCGGTAGATGCAGCCCGCCGCGACGGTCACGCCGGTGGCGTCCGGCGAAGCGGTGCCGACCCGGACGACTCCGCCGTGGCGGCCGCGGGCCAGGTCCTCGGCGCGCTCCTTGAGCATGCGGGTGTAGGGGTGGTTGGGGGCGTCCTGGTCGCCCAGCGCATCGATGGGACCAACCTCGATGACCCGCCCGCGGTACATCACCGTCAGCTTGTCGCAGAGCTTCGCCACCATGGGCAGGTCGTGGGAGATGACGATGCCGCTGAGCTCGCCGCCCTTCATGATGCGGTGGAGCAGCCCCACCACCTCGCGGCGGATGTGCGAGTCCAGCCCCGTGGTCGGCTCGTCGGCCACGACGAACTTCGGCTCCGCCGCCAGCGCCAGCGCGATCATCACCCGCTGGGCCATGCCGCCGGACAGCTCGTGGGGGTACAGCGCGAGGGTCTCCTTCTCCGCCTTGAGGTGGACCTGGGCGAGCCACTCGATGGCTCCCGCTTCCATGTCCGCCTTCGTCGCGTCGGGCCTCGCCACCCGCACGGCCTCGCCGATCTGGCTGCCCACGTTGAGGAAGGGATTCAGCGCCCCCATGGGGTTCTGGAAGATGAAGCCGACGCCGAGCTTGCGGAGCATCGCCAGCCGCTTGCGGAAGCGGCGCCGCCACATCAGCCAGCCCCAGCCGATGCGCTGCCGCTGGGGGTACAGCTCGCCGTCCCGGGGAGGCCGGAAGGGCGAGTACTCGTCGATGTCCTGGAGCACGTCGATCGGCTCCGCGCCGTCCACCGAGTAGACCGCCGAGCCGGTGATCACGCCGGGCTCGAGGCTGCTCAGCCCCATCACCGCGCGCACGAACTGGGTCTTGCCCGAGCCGGACTCGCCGACGAGCCCGAGGATGCCGCCGCGGGGCACCACCAGCTGGCCGCCCTGCACGATCGGCTTGATGTTCTTGCCGACCTTCACGCCGACCCAGACGTCCGAGGCGTGGAGGATCGCGTCGTCGTTGCTTTCGCCCGTCACTACGCCCTCCCCTTCTCGAACCGCTCGCCGATCGCGTCGCCGAGGAAGCTGAGCCCCAGGATCGACGTGATGATGCAACTGGCGGGCGCGATGAACTGCGCCGACAGCAGCGAGCCCTTGTCGCAGCCCGTCACGAGGTTGCCCCAGGACGGCACCGAACCGGGCACACCGTAGGTCGGCCCGAGGAAGTTCAGCGACGTCTCCACGAGGATGAAGTAGCCGAACAAGTAGAAGAAGTGCCGCGCGATGACCGGCGTGCAGTTGGCCCAGAGGATGTGGTAGCCCAGGATGCGTCCGTGGCTGAGGCCGTGGGCGCGCGCCGCTTCGACGAACTGCTCCCGCTGGAACGAGCCCACCTTCTGGTAGACGGCCAGCGCCAGCACCGGCACGTACGCCAGCCCCAGGAACGTCGCGATCATCGCCAGTCGGAGCCCCATGTCGCCGCCGGGGTCGTGGCGCGCGGCGGTGAAGATGCCCACCGCGACGATGACGAGGATGAGCCGGGGGTACGACGCGATCACCGTCAGCAGCAGCTTGATCGTCGCCTCCAGGGCGCCGCCCCGGAAGTAGCCCGCCACCGCGCCGAGGAAGGTGCCGAGCACGATCGCGATGCCGCAGCACAGCAGCGCCGGCTCGAAGAAGGTCTCGGTCGCCTCGACCAGGGTCTGGGCCAGGGGGAGGCCGTTGAAGTCGGTGCCCAGGAGGTAGCCGGGGGCGTCCGCGCAGGCGGGCGACTGGTGCTTCACCGAGGAGGTGAAGCCGCCGGGGGTGCCGCGCGGTTGGTAGACCTCCATCTTGTCGACGTCGAGCTTGAGCGCCCACACCCGCATGGCGACCAGAACCGTCGCGACGAAGCCGCCGATGAGCAGCCGGTAGTCGGCATCACGCCAGCGCAGCACCGTGCGGATCAAGTCCGCCGCGGCTCCCTTGCCGAGCTTGCTCGCCATGCCCCCGTCGTTCATCCGCCGTCCTCGGAGCTGCGGCGAAGCCGGGGGTCGATGAGGATCTCGAGCACGTCCCTCACGAGCGCGACGGCTGCGACCACCCCGGTGATCAGCACCGTGAGGGTCACAAGGAGCAGGGCGTCACCCTTCTCGGCGGCGTCCAGGCTGGCATCCCCGAGCCCCGGCACGCCCCACAGGAACTCGACGATGACGACCGAGCCGAGGAGGAACGCGACCTTCGACGCGCTGACGGAACTGATCGGCAGGAGCAGCCCGGGGAGCATGTGCTTGAACTCGGAGGCGCCGCGCAGGCGGGCG